>Ga0187833_10006753_pt1 | contig 10541 bp, 8 predicted proteins | sample ETNtaG_37_FD_167968 | JGI IMG/M metagenome (GOLD analysis project Ga0187833, IMG submission 167968) | Marine microbial and viral communities from oxygen minimum zone, Eastern Pacific Ocean - ETNP2014_SV_400_PacBio MetaG (Illumina Assembly) | ecosystem: Environmental > Aquatic > Marine > Hypoxic... | reverse complement strand
TGCGTGTGTAGGTAAACTATCGCACAGGTTTATTTATAATGATATTGATTCTTTGATAAGGTTAATTGACCAATATAATGATAATGTGGCGTGTATTATTTTAGAGCCGGTGTCAAAAACATGGCCGGTTGATAATTTTCTGGAAAAAGTTAGAGAAATAGCAACAAAAAACAATGTGGTACTCATCTTTGATGAAATTGTGACCGGATTCCGTTTTCATAGAGCCGGAATTCAAGCAATGCTTAATGTTGTCCCGGATCTGTCCTGCTTTAGTAAAGCAATCGCCAACGGTATGCCTTTATCGGTATTAGTTGGCAAAGCGGACATTATGGCAAAACTTGGAGATATCTTTTTCTCACTAACCAATGCAGGAGAGACTTTATCACTTGCTGCGGCAAAAGCGGTAATTAATTTTTATGATCAAAATGATGTGGTAGGGGACATAGACAAAGCAGGAGCAAAACTATGGATGGGCCTTGAAAAGCTAATAGAGAAATATTCTTTGAGCCATAAAATAAAAACGGTCGGGTTTAATTGTCGCCTTGGCATTTCTCTTTTGGACACCGATGATTCGAAATTCGGTACTGATCAAAAATTACTTGAGTGGACACGTATTGTTACCAGTTATGGAATATTAAGTGGAGGAAGTCATATGATATCATATGCTCATAATGATAGTGTTATAAATGAAACTCTTCAAAAATATGATGGAATATTTTCTTTCTATAAAGAAAACTGCTTAAGCGCGAGTTAGCATATGACGAAAATCTTTTTGGTTAATCCTCACTCTCCAAGTTTCCTCGCTGTTAAAGAGAGAAATATTCCGCTAGGTTTATTGTATCTTTCTTCTTTTCTTAAAAAGTCAGGTCATCAGGTACGATTTAAAGACATTCATAACGATCAAATAACTTGTGAAATAAATAAGACAACATATTCGTTTCCACACTATTACGACAGTCAGATAAGAAAAATTGTGGAGGAGTTTAAACCTGATCTGGTTGGCATATCCGTTCATTTTTCCGGCAGATTTAAACCTGCAATCGAGTTGGCTCAGCGTTTAAAAAAGGAGGAACCAGAACTTCCCGTTGCCATTGGAGGAATTCACCCATCTATTTTTCCCAGGGAAATACTCGAAGAGTATACGTGTTTTGATTATTTGTTTCAGGGGGAAAGCGAGGAATCTTTAGTCCAGCTTGCTAACTCATTTGAAGATGAAAAATATGATTTTAGGAGTATTGATGGGTTAGGATACAGAGAAAATGGGAAGATAGTAATTAACGATAAACGAAACTTTATAGACAATGTCGATACTATTCCCTTTCCGGACTATAATCTTATTGATTTAGAAGACTATTATTTTGATACCTCCAAATGGGTGAGTCCTAAAAAACTTCCCATTAACACAAATATACATATTCTTTCAAGTCGCAGCTGCCCGAGACAATGTACATATTGCAGTATGTTTCTTGCATTAGGGCCTAAGTACAGAATGCGTTCAGCAGACAATGTAGTTAATGAAATAGAATACTTATATAATAAATTTAACCATAAATACTTTTCCTTTATGGATGATAATTTTACTTTAAATAAGAAACGGGCAATAGAAATCTGCAATAAGATTGTTGAGAGAGGGCTTAATATTCAGTTTGATAGTCCTAACGGCCTAGATGTGAATACACTTGATGAAGAGCTGTTTGAGGCATTAGTGGCTGCTGGATTGGTGAGGACATGTCTGGCCATTGAAAGCGGGTCACCAGAGATAAGAAGGTCTGTTAATAAAAATTTAACGCAGAAAAAGATTTATGAAGTTTATGAAAGTATAAGAAAGTTTCCTCAGCTTGTCTTTAACTCTTTTTTTATAGTTGGGTTTCCTTTAGAAACTAAGGAGACGTTAGAAGAAACATATAAATTGATAAAAGACCTGAAGCTGTCAAAGGCTATCATTAGTTTTGCAACTCCATTTCCAGGTACAGAATTGTATCGGGAATGTGTAGATAATAATTTAATTGATGTAGATTTGGGTGAAGGGCTTCATAATATCAATAAGTTCTTTTACGCAAGTAACACACCTTTCATAAAACCGTACAAACTGAAAAAACAGGATCTGATTGATTTCAGACTGAAAATCTATGAAGAGCTACATATGGATATTCATTTAAAGGCTCTGGAATTGATAGGCGAGGAAAAACAGGCATGAAAAAAGTGCTACTAATTCAACCTTCATTATATTCTTTGGAAGCATTGCATGGGATTATAGTCCGCAAAGCCAAAATAAATTATAATAGGGTAAAATATACTTACCCTCTGGGAATCTTACATATAGGAACAGTGCTGGAAAAGAATAACTACGAAGTAAAGATTCTTGATCTGGATAAATGTTTCTTTGAGTTTTTGCACAATGATAATATCGAAAAAGATATAAATCAGTTTTTCAAAAGATATTTAGCTGAATTTGCCTTTGCTTATAAGCCAGATATTATAGGTATTTCAGGTAACTTTAATTGCAATAAAACCTTTATTACTAAGTGTTGTAGCACACTAAAAGATATGGATAGAAGGATTCCTATTATATTGGGGGGGCATTACCCTACAAACTGTTACAGGGAAATACTTGAAAAAGATCCAAACGTTGACTTTGTTGTCCTTGGAGAAGGAGAAGAGGTAATGCTTTTGCTGTTGGATGCATTTTCTAGAGAAGATATTGCTTATATAGAAAATCACCCCAATATTGTATCTAATGAAAATATTTTAAAGAATGGTCATGTAAAGAAAATGTCCGCAATAGTAAATGATCTTGAGTCATTACCAACAATAAATTATGAGTTGCTTGATACCGCAGAAGATTATATATCTAATCCAAGTAATATAAGGATTGTGATTCCAAGGGGAGTGGAAACAAGGGCAGTTGTAATGATGACATCTAGAGGATGCCCTTTTAACTGTACATATTGTGCCAGTCATAAAGTACACGGGAAAAAATTACGGGCATTTTCTGTGGATAGGGTTGTGGATGATCTAGAGGCCCTGGTTGACAAGTATGATATAAATGGTCTTATTATAGAGGATGACCTTTTTACTTTTAGTAAGAGAAGGACAATTGAGTTATCTAAAAAGATTTATGAAAAATTTGGAGACAGGTTTTTTATTGAGTTTTCAAACGGGATAGCTGTTTCTAATCTTGATGAAGAGTGTATTAAACTGCTTGCTAAAGCAGGTATGAGGCAGATTCACTTGGCAATAGAGTCAGGAAGCCAATATGTACAGAATAATATTATCAAAAAGAGACTAAATCTAAATAAAGTGAAGCCAGTTGTGGATTTACTTAAGAAATATAATGTTATGATAAGGGCTTTTTTTATAATGGGCTTTCCTGGAGAAACTCTTGATATGATGAGAGATACCAAGGATTTTGCCAAAGAATTAAAAGTAGATTGGGCAATATTCTCTTTTGCGAGTCCTGTTGTGGGGAGTGAATTGTATGAATCAGCAAAAACCAATAATCAATTGATTTCAGAAAGTTCAGATGAAACAACCTATTTTGATGCTCAACTAAGATCAGACGATTGGAGCAATCAAGATGTCGAGGCAGTACAGCAGGAAGCTAATTATGAAGTTAATTTTCTTGGAAATTACAATATAACAGAAAAGCACTATGAAAAAAGCCTCTACATCTATTCCGACATATGTAATGACTATCCCAAACATTTAATGGCACAATATTGTTTATGGAAATCACAAATGGGGCTAAATGACTTTTTAGCAGCCAGGGAGACTGAAAAGGAAATATTTAATATCCTAGATAATGATGAAAACAGTAAAGCCTTGGTAAATAAATACAATCTTTCGAATGCTGAACCATTTGTGAATTATACACCTTATCAAACAAATGTCTAAAATTTGTCTGTTTGCTGATGATGCGAAAACCGCAGAATATTTAGTAACCCGGTTTTTAGATAATAGTTGCACTGGAAAATATGTAGGAGTTGCTTTATTTCCTGAAGCATTAAGTGTCTTTAGAAAATATAGTTTAAAATCTATTATCCTTGACGACTATATTACGGCCATAGAGCATAGTGTTAATGGCAGTAAAACATCTGATTTCATTTTTCAAATAAACAAAAACCTTGGGTTAGAAGCTTCAACTGACTATAGTTTTAGTTATGAAGATTATGACCTTCTTTATGGGTATCAATTTGTTAACTACATGATAATTGGTGATATTCATTATTTATTAACAACTATCAATAATTTTTTTAAAGAAAATAAGGTAGAAAAAATCTATGCTGTTGACCTTAGAAAACCCATAAAGTTTCCTGTTTACCCACGGGTAAGAAGTTTATTGAGTCATGTATTGCTTAATGTAAGTGAAAACAATAAAACTCCTATTCAATTTGTTCAGGCAAATCCAAATTGTGAAGATCATATACAAGGTTTGGATGTGAAAAAATACAATTATAGGAATGTCAATATCATATTCAAGTTTGTACAACTATTTGAAAAATATCTCTTTAATCAAAGATATATGGAAATATTTGCCAAGTATTCATTGCGCACGAGAAATATTAAGAAAAATAATCAAGAAAAGGAAGGATTGCTTTTTGTCGGGAAGCTCGGCTATTTTTACGAAATTATTCAGGAGCTTCGGGCAAATTCAATAAATCGTATATGTTTAGACCATATTGATTCTAGAAAAAGTTATTATTTCGAAAAAAACAATTTAATTGTTACTAATTTACAATATATATCTGAGAATTATTGTGATGAAGAATGCAAGGAGCTGATAGATAAGTATAGCAGAAAGGCAAAAAAAACATATGAGTTGCTTGTGAAGAATAATGAGCTAAGAAATAACTTTCAGCATAACGGAGTATGTTATTACGATGTTTTGTTGTCATATATTAAGTCCTATGTAGAATCGGGGTTTGTAGAAAATCTAAAGGTTTATCTATCCGTAAAGGAGTTTGCAAAGAAATACAATATTAAGCTTGCGTTGAGCTATTGTGGATGGACCTTGCCACCGACTTTCTCTGTTTTGGAAGCTCTTAAAGTAAATAAAGTTCCAACGGCATATTTTTCACATGGATTAAATGTGGCCAATAAAAAGATTGCCCCATATGTTAAAGGGGATGGAACATTATTACCATGTGATGTTCTTTTTGCACCAGGTTCTGAATTTATCAAAGGACATGTTGAAAGTGGGTTGAAAGATGAAAAGGACAATTATATAACAGGTTATCCTTATTACAAGAAAGCAAAAAAAGTGAAAACCCCTCTCAGGAAATATTTTATGAAAAAAATGTTAGGGTTAACTCCTAAAAAAAAAGTCATTCTGTACCCTCTAAAGTATAATGTTCCTCATCTTGATAGGCCAAATGGCGTTACTTTTGTGGAAGAGTGTGATTTTTTAGAAAAAACCATTGAGGTTTTGAAAAATTATGAGCAATTTCAATTTGTGGTTAAGTCAAAAATGCATATTGTTCCTGATAAAACAATTCTCAAACTCTTTCATGATAATTTTCCTCATGCGCTTTTAAGGTATGGGAATCTAAACCACTATCTATCCGTTACTGATGTTGTGATAAATTTTAATTCAAGTTGCGGATTTGACGCATTGCTTGCGGGAATACCTGTTATATACAAGAGTCCAAATGGAAGGGATGATTGGTTTGAGCCCTTTGCTTCTAAACATAATGAACCAAACTACTTCTTATATGCGGAGAAGTATGAGGATATTCCTAAGATCTGCAATAATATTATAAACGGGAAATTCCCAGAATGGTATAAGGATAAAATGTCAGAGGTGCCTGGAAAATTCCTGTCTTACACGGGAAATGAATCAACAAAGCGTATTGTCAATATTATTAATGATAAATATTTAAGACAATGCCTTTAATAGTACGATATTTTCCAATAAACAAAATGGGAGACAATGAGTGATATCATTGAAAGAAGAATTAATCAAAAGATTGTATCCCCTAAACCGGACTTTGGCAGGTGATGACACAGATAATGCTTTGGAAATTATTAAAGAGTATCTGCCAATTGAGATTTACAAGATTCCGTCAGGAACACAGGCCTTTACATGGACAATTCCAGACCGGTGGGAGGTAGAGCATGCTTACGTAAAAGATGATTCGGGTAATACTATAATGGATTATGAAGATAATCCCCTTTATCTTGCGTCTTATAGTGATTCGTTTAATGGATGGGTTACTTATGATGAATTATTGGCTCATGCATCAACCTCAAAGGTTATGCCTGACCATATTCCTTTTTCTTACAAGTATTATGATAAAGACTGGCATATTTCATTGGAATATAATAAAGTTCTTCAACTAACTTCAGAACGTTATTATGTAGATATAAAAACAACGTTTAAAAAGGAACACATGAGTATTGGCGAATATACGTTGCCTGGTTCACTTGATGAAACTATCCTATTAATTTGCAATATATGTCATCCGTATCAGGTAAATGATTCTTTGGTGGGGGTTGCTACGTTTGTTTCATTAGTAAGAAAATTAGAGAAAAGAAAGCTTAAGTATACTTATAAACTTTTAATTTGTCCTGAAACAATAGGTAGTATTGCATATTTAGCTAAGTTTGATGGATTAATACCTAAAATCAAGTATGGTATATTTACTGAGATGACTGGTATAGATCGTCCTCTCCGATTGATAAAAACAAGATGTGGAGATAATAAGATTGATAAAATAGCTGAATATGTTTTAAAGAGATGTGATAAAGAGTTAGAAGTATTTCCGGTTTTCTCCGAACCTGCAAATGATGAGAAAGTATTAAATTCTCCGGGATTTGATATACCTGCGATTTCAATTGTAAGATGGCCATATAACGAATACCACACGTCTGCTGACGATCTGAGTATAGTCAATTATGAAAAAGTAGAAGAAGCCGAAAACGCACTTAATATGATAATTGACATTCTTGAGAAAGATTATGTTCCTATTCGCAAATATAGGGGATATCTATGTTTTTCAGCATGCGGCTTAGAAAAAGATATGAGAATGAAAGATGGTACCTGGGATAATGTATTACTAAATACACTGATTTCTCTGGATAATAAAGCTTCATTATTTGATATAGCCAAGAAATTCAGCATGGACTTTAACAGGGTTTATGATATTTGCGAAACATTAAAAAATAAAGATCTTATAAAAAAGGATGATAATAATGATATGAATAAAGTAAAAATTGAGAAAGAGTTTATTGATGGTAAAAAGGTGTACTTAAGGCTTTTTTGTGAAGAAGACCTGCCAATATGGCAAAGTTGGTTTAATGATATTGATACAATTAAATATTTATGTGCCGGAAGATGGGGCACCTCAATTAATTCTCAGAAGAAATTTATGGAAGCTCTCCATACTGACATAAATCAATTTCAGATGGCAGTTGTAGCAAAAGAGGGTAAACAATTAATAGGTTTAGTAAAGCTAAATCATATTAATCTCATAGCCAGAAATGCTGATATCAGCATTGTTATTGGAGAAAAATCCTGCCGAGGGCAGGGGCTGGCCTATGAGGCTTTAAGGTTGTTAATCAGTTATGGATTTGACTATCTAAATCTGCATCGTATAACCGCAGGGTCAGTCGAGGAGAATATAGCTTCTTTAAACCTTTTTAAAAAGCTTGGTTTTAAAGAGGAAGGCCTTTATCGAGAACACTTTTATGTGGATGGTAAGTACTTTAACTCAATTGTGATGGGATTACTCAGAAGTGAATACAAAGACAGTTGATACAAAGGTATCTCTAAACAGTGTCCAGTAGAGGTAACATCCTATTAGTTTTTTATTAGCGGTTACATAAACTCCGCCTTACATGTTAATTGAGTAATAAAAGTAACAAAAAAACAATTATTGTAATTCCGGCAAGAATGGCTTCAACAAGGCTGGCCAATAAGCCAATGTTAGATATTTTTGGTAAACCCATGATAGAGCATGTTTACCATAGAGCAAAATTGAGCAATCTGGCTTCTGACGTCATAGTCGCTACGTGTGACGAAACAATTTATGAGCATGTCCTTGGTATAGGTGGTAAGGCTGTTATGACGAAGGATAATTATGATCGCTCTACCGATAGGATTAAAGAGTGTGTTGAGATTCTGGAAAGAATGGGTGAAGACATCGATATTGTTGTTAATGTGGGTGGAGATGAGCCAATGATAGTTCCGGAAATGATTGATGCTGCTATACAACCATTACTTGAGGATACAGAGCTGGTAACTTCAAACCTGGTGGCTGTAATAGGGAATGAGGAAGAGCTTAAAGACTCTAATGTGGTAAAGTGTGTCTTTGATGTACATAATTATGCAATGTACTTTTCACGTGAACCGATACCTTCGTCAGTTAAGTCATCTAATGAAGTGACAAGATATAAACAGCTCAGCATTATTCCTTTCACAAGAGATTTTCTATTCACATATAGCGGATTGCTGCAAACACCTTGTGAAAAAGCGGAATCTGTTGATATGATGCGTGTATTGGAACATGGTTATAGAGTCAAGATTGTGGTGACAGAACATCAAACTTTTAGCGTAGATACTGAAGAAGATTATATGCTCGTGAAAGGGTTGATGAAAGGTGATCCTTTCTTGCCGGAATATGCGAGGTGAATAATAGCAATGGTTCAGCTATATTTTTTTGACAGAATTAAACTGGTTAAAAATGACTTGCAGATAATAATCTCTAGAGGTGTGCGTAATGAACAAAGATGAAATCTTCAAAGATCCTATGAAGCGGCTAACCGGCTTCGAATTCAATAAAGAAGTTGCTGATGTATTTGATGACATGTTGATTAGAAGTGTACCGTTTTATATGGAACTTCAATTCGTGATAGCTGAAATAGCAAGAAAGTATTATGTTCCGAACACTAAAATATATGACTTAGGTTGCTCGACCGGAACTACCATAAAAACTATTGATGAGTTATTCGGTAATAAAATAGGAGCTCATTATGTTGGGCTAGATGCCTCACGTCATATGCTGGATAAATGTAAAGAAAAGCTTGCAGAAAAACTTGAGAGATGTGTGTTAGTTGAACAGGATCTTAATGAACTTAGACGGTATGAGGGTTTTAAGGATTGCTCTGTTGCGTTGCTCGTATTAACATTGCAGTTTGTGCAACCCCTCAATAGGGAAAAAGTACTAAAAAAAATCTTTGACAGCATGAATCAAAATAGTGCTTTAATTGTTGTTGAAAAAGTAATATATTCAGATACGACGATTAATCAACTTTTTATAGAATTTTATTATGAATTCAAAAAAAGGCAGGGTTATTCTGAATCAGAAATTTACGCGAAAAGAGAAAGTCTAGAGAATATATTGGTTCCATTGACAGAAAAAGAGAACCAGCAAATGCTAAGACGTGTCGGTTTTAGAGAGGTTGAATCTTTTTTTCGTTGGTATAACTTTTGTGGTATACTTGCAATTAAATCATAATTGATGAAAAATATGCTTTCAAATAATGAAATTATAGAATTATACCAAAATATTCCTGTAGATGATGCCCCTGTTGAATTCACCTATTCAGACTATTGGAAATACCGTTTAACGACTAAAGGAGTGGGTGCTGAGATATATAATATAACAAGTAACGATCTTGAGAACTTCAGAAAAAAATGTATTGTTATTACAAATGGGCCTTGCAAGAAAGTTTCAATCTTTAAGAAAGGTTCAATCTTTAAGAATGTATATTATTACTTATACACCCAACATTATTTTTATCAGCAATACTATTATGTAAAGACTGAATATCCGGAAATTATTGATATTGAAGAAAATGATGTTGGCCATCCTTACACTTTCAAGATTAAGGGGAAAAACTCTGCGAAAGGACAATGCGTTATTATCATCATATCCGGGTAATTGAGCAATTTGCAAAAATGGATCGAAATCGGAAACATATAATTGTTGAGATTGGGCCCGGTTACGGAGGAATGATGAAATTAATGAAAGACAGGATGCCGAAATCAACAATAATTATACTGGATTTGCCGGAGTTGTTAACTCTATCAACTTTTTACTTAACAAGGAGCTTTCCCCAGTCAAAATTTGCTGTTTATAAAGATTTTCAGGAGTTAAATGTAATTACCGAAAATAAACTAGCGGAATATGATTTTGTTTTTTTGCCGGCATGGCAGATTTATAAATTACCTGAAAAATCGATAGATTTATTTATAAATGTTGGGTCCATGGATGAGATGAATAAAGAAATGGTTTCCTATTATTTTAAGCAAATAAAGAAGAAATGTAAATGTAGAGGTGTTTTCTTCAATTCAAATCGTAAAGAGAAAGTAGTTGATGGAGAGGTTGTCAAAACTTATAAATTCTTTGATGAAAATGAATGGGAATTTATTTTGCACGACCCTGATCCCATGTTTTCCCATATGAACAAGGTTCACCCTTTTTCTTCTATAATGCAACAGGAAGTAAAACGAGTTATGGCTAGATTGGAGTGACTGATAAAAAAGATATTCTGAGGAAATATAAAGAACCGAGTTTTACTAGCTTAAAAAGGTCCTTTTC
>Ga0187833_10006751_pt1 | contig 10542 bp, 9 predicted proteins | sample ETNtaG_37_FD_167968 | JGI IMG/M metagenome (GOLD analysis project Ga0187833, IMG submission 167968) | Marine microbial and viral communities from oxygen minimum zone, Eastern Pacific Ocean - ETNP2014_SV_400_PacBio MetaG (Illumina Assembly) | ecosystem: Environmental > Aquatic > Marine > Hypoxic... | reverse complement strand
TTTTCTTTTTTTTTATATCTACAAAAAGTATTGAATTTAAAGTTGGTACCCACAAAGTTCCTTCACCAAGTAAAGACCTGTTTCTCCATACACATATCGGTTTTGAACTTTTTATTAACAATATTATTTTACTTTTTGATGTTGATTTCCTAAATGATCTATCGTCAATTGTATCTCATCACCAGATTTTAAGTATAATGGTGGTTTTTTACCCATACCTACTCCTGGAGGAGTTCCGGTTGTAACAATATCCCCTGGCTGTAAAGACATAAAATTACTTAAGTACGAAAGAATAAAATTTATACTAAATATCATTTTACTAGTATTTCCTGTTTGCATTCTTTGACCGTTAATACCCAAACTTAAATTTAGTTTTTGAACGTCAGGAATTTCATCTTTTGTAACTAAATAGGGTCCCACCGGACCAAAGGTATCAGCAGATTTACCTTTAACCCACTGACCCATTTTTTCTATTTGCCATTCTCTTTCGCTTATATCGTTAACTATACAATAACCGAGAATGTGATTAGGAGAATCTTTTTCAGAAATATATTTTGTTTCCTTTCCAATGACGAAAGCAATTTCCACTTCCCAGTCTGTTTTTTTTGAGTTATTTGGAATAATTACATCATCATTTGGTCCGTTGATGCAACTGGTGGCTTTCATAAATACAATTGGTTCGGAAGGAATCTTGGCTCCAGTTTCAGCAGCATGATCAGAATAATTTAAACCGATAGCAATAAACTTACCTGGATTAGTTATGCAAGAACCAATTCTTGTTGTATTTAAAATTTCAGGTAGGGTTTCAAGATCAATTTTTTGTAATTTAGCTAAATTTTTAAAATTAAGAGTCTCTGGATTAAAATCAGATATTTTTGATGATAAATCTCTAATTTTTCCATTCTTATCTAAAACCGCAGGTTTTTCATTATTTTTATTTCCACATCTCAGCAGTTTCATTTTTTTCCAAGTTCTATTTTAGTTAAATTTATATTGTTCATGTTTTTTTTTGCATTAATATATTGTATTTTAATATAAATTATAAACCTAGATGAGTATATATGAGATTGAGGTTCGCGCAGCAGATCCGTGCAAGCAAACTAAAACTAACCAAATCAGGATGAACCTGGGCTACTGCAATAACAGAAACAAACAATAGGGGTTTATTTTCTTGAAGAATTAACATAAATAATTTATTTAATTCTATGTACCTTCGTGTCTCACATGTGCTAATAAATAATCATACTGTAATAACCGACAACCAAAAATGAAAAGTCAAAAATTTAAATATACTATCTCTATAGCCATATTAAATTTTAATCGCGTAAAATTTCTAGACAGGGCTATTAGATCATGCGTTACACAGTACTTAAGTGATAAAACTAAAGAAGTTATTGTGATAGATGATTTTTCAAACGATAGATCCCGTAAATTTCTACGTGCAATGAATAAAATTTACAAAGGTAGTATAAAAGTATTTTACAATAAAAAAAACATGGGCGTTGGCTATTGTTCTCGTTTAGCAGTGAATAAAAGTCGAGGCAAATATTTTATGAGAGTTGATTCTGATGACTTTTTGAATAGACATGCGGTAGATATAATGGCAGACCTACTGGAAAATAACCCAAAATTCGGATTCGTATATTGTGATCATATTAAAACTGATGAATGGGGAATAAAGCAAAAAATAGTGAAACTAAATCAAAAAAATTTATTAAATCATGGAGCTGGCGTTTTATTTAAAACAAAATTTATTAAAAAAGTTGGAAATTACAAAGCCAATTTAAGAGAAGCGGAAGATTATGACCTTATTTCAAGATTAAAAAAAATTTGCAAACCATTTTATTTGCCTCTGCCATTATACAGATATTATCTGCATAACGCTAACATTTCAAAAACCGGGGATAGAAAAAAATATGTTAAAATGATTAAAGAAAAAAAAGATTGATGAGAAAAGAATTTAAAATAGGCAAAGTTAATTTTTCTGAAAAAAATTGTATTTTAATTGCGGAAGCTGGTGTAAATCATAATGGAAAAATTTCTCTAGCAGAAAAACTTATTAAATCAGCTAAAGAAAATGGCGCTGATATTGTAAAATTTCAAACTTATAAAGCTGATAAATTAGTTGTTAAACACGCTTCACGTTTTTGGAATTGGTCTGGAGAAATTAAAAAAAAAGGAACACAATACGATTCCTACAAAAGATTAGATAAATTTGAAAAAAAAGATTATAAAAAATTAATTTCATTATGTAAAAAATATAAAATTGAATTTATGTCAACTCCTTTTGATGAAGATTCAGTCGAGATGTTATATGAATTAGGAGTAAATGGTTTTAAGGTAGCTTCATGCGATTTAAATAATTTTCCACTGCTAGAAAAAATATGTAAAACAAAATTACCAATTTTACTGTCAACAGGTGCATCAAATATTGATGAAATAATTAAAACTGTAAAATTTATTGAAAATAAAGGTTCAAATAAAATTTGTATTATGCAGTGTACTTTATGCTATCCAACTAAAGCAAATGATGCAAATATATCAGCCGTTGATCAACTTAGAAAAACATTTTCAAAGTATTTAATTGGTCTTAGTGACCATACTCTTGGAATAAATATTGCATCTGCATCTGTATTAAGTGGTGTAAGAGTTATTGAAAAACACTTTACAGTCAATAAAAATTTGAAAAAATCGGCAGATCACTGGATGTCTATTAACCCTGCGGAACTTAAAAAATTAAGAGACAATACATACGAAATATTAAAAGCAATTGGTTGCGGTACAAAAAAAGTTTTGGACTGCGAAAAAAATACTCGTTTATTATCTCGTAGAAGCCTTGTTGCAAAATTTAAAATTTATAAAGGTGAAAAAATCACAAGATTAAATGTTATTCCAAAAAGACCGAGCACTGGCATTCCTCCCAGTGAAATAAAAATAATTTTAGGAAAATTTGTTAAAAAAAATATTAATAAAGACCAAAAAATAAAGTTAAGTGATCTTTCTTAATGAACAAAAATCTTAACAATTTTATTTTTTGTATTCTTTGTTTGTATATCTTGTTAAGAAAAATTTTAATAAAAAAAATTTAATATCCTTAAAAAGAAGTCTCGAATATCATCCTTTATATAAGTTTTTGAGGCAATAATTCTAAAAAAATATCTAGTTTTATAATTGGTGTTCACTTTATAAGAATCTATAAATTTCTTATTTTCAAAATAAACATTTACTTCGTGTTTTATATTTGAATCTATAGGACTGATTTTTTTAATCCTATAACCTGTGTTTTCAAAAAAAATTTTGACATCCTCAACGGTATGGTTGTCAACGTAAAGTGCATTTTCTTTATTAACTGCTGCTTCTAAAATTCCTTCTTTAACTTTATCTTGAAATTTTCCCAAGCCTTTAAAGACGTTGAGGTCATTACCTTGTGTATCTATATGCAAGTAATTAATAAATCCGATATTATTTTCTATACAAAATTTCTCTAATGTAATGATTTCAACATTTATTTTTTTTACGGTATGAAAATGAGGTTCTTTGTAACCAGGCCAAGTCTTATCTAAATTTTTTGAAAATTCTTTAAGTGATGAGCTGGTAGGATTTTTTGAAATCAAAAAATCACCTTGTTTGTCTATATTTGAAACGGCTTTATTGATTGCCTTGTAATTTGATACTCTTTTCCCAATTCTCTTTTCAATTTTGAGTTTGTTGTAATTTATCTTTTCAAATAAAACCGGATTAGCTTCAAATGCATAAACTGTACATTTTGGATTTTTTATCGCTAAAGCTAAACCGTCTATTCCATCATAAGCCCCAACATCAAATATAATTTTATTTTTCATCCTAATAATGGTTTGCAATAAATAACATATACTTTTTTACTATAAAGGTTTTAAAAAATATTTTTAAGTTATAATTTTTTTTATACTGAGGGAGGTGTGGGATTGGGATCTTCTTCCCAAGAAATTTTTTTTCTTAATTCCGTTAACATTGCTCTTCCTTCTTCATCGCCTTTTTCAGCAATTTTTATCTTCGGTAAGTCTTCATCTGGCAATTTTACATATAAGTTAAATGTTCTAAATAGTCCTGCTAACATTTTTTTATATTCTTCTGGAAAACGTAAGATAGTATTTTCGTCAAATGCGTATCCATAATCTATATCGTCTGCACTTCCTGGAGGTAAAAGACCTTCGTCTTTACATGTTTGATATAACGAACATGAACGAAATGGAGTAAACATAAATATGTTAAACTGTACTCTATTATGAATTCGATAAAGTTTTTTACAAAGATTAATTGTTTCAAAAACAAGTTCTCTATTTTCATGAGGAAATCCCATCATATTAGAAACCGTCGCACCAATGCCTTCTTCTTTTAATATTCTAATACTTTTTTCTACTACCTCATTCGTGTAGGCTCTTTTTAAATATTTCTTACGAAAATTTTCATTACCATGTTCAAGAGATACTTGTAACCAATGCATTCCAATTTCTTTAAGTTGATGCATTCGATCAGCATTTACCGTTTCAAATCTTGTTTGAAAAAAGAAAGGAATTTTAATTTTACTATACTCTTCTATAAACATGTTGAAGTCTGCTTTGGTTAAGGCTAGGAAATATTCGCTAGAAAAATGAATATAATCACAATCATATTTTTCAATTTGGTGATGAATTTGCTCTATAATTTTTTTCATACCCATTCTTCTGTAATACCTGCCAGCTCCTGCTTTATTATAAAAATCTCCAAGCAAAGAATTTTCACAATATGTACATTTATGAACACATCCGCGTGATGCCTCAATTACCAATGTTTTATAAATTTTTCCTTGCATGGGTTTAAGTAAAAGGCTCTTATCAAACGCTTTAAAATCTGGAAAAGGAATTTTATTTATATCTGGCAAAATCGCTGGAGGGTTTTTATGAATTTTTCCTTCTTTATCTCTTATCCAAAATCCTCTCGTATCAGTACAATCTTTTTTGTCTCTTAATTTTACACATAAATCTGGAAAAGAAACTTCTCCCTCGCCAACACAAACATAATCTATTGAAGGTTCATCTAAGAACAATTCTGGAGTTAAAGTTGGAAATATTCCGCCTGCAACTACTGGTAAATCTGGAAATTTTTCTCTTATCATTCGTGTCATTTTAAAAGCCATTTTTTTAGTATTTTCTAATATTGATATTCCAACAAGACTTGGTTTAAATTCTTTAATTAAAATATCTAAATCAGTTAACATATCGTTTGGTCTATCTTTCCAAATATCATTTTTATTTTCTATAGGCTTATACATCCTCTCAGCGCTTTTTCCTTCTTGATCTGCATATCTGTCTTCTTCCTTTTCTTTATAAAAAGCGTTATCAAAAATTCTTACGTCAAAACCTTTATCTTTTAGACAAGCGCTTAAAGATGCCATTCCTATTGGAAGACCTGTGACTCTGTACATGGTTGGATAAATTAATAAAACTCTGAAGTTACTATGAATCGAATGCAGAGGAGACTTGCTGCTTGCTTTTTTTCCAGAATCGATATTACTTTGCACACTCATAATTTATCAATAATATAGGCTGGATTTCGAATTTAGTGTTACTTACTGTCATTGTCAAGCTGTTCTGTATCTAGCATTTGATATGGTATTCACTCGTTAATTTGTTAACAATTTCCTTTTAAGTAATATTTTATTAATCTTGAAGATTACAGTGTTGTCTAATTTAAGTATTTTCGACATCTCTAATAGATCGTTTTTTCCATCGGAATAATGTAGAAAATCTAAATAGTTTCTAGAAATTTTGTATTCAAAAAAATTTTTAGAGGCCAAGGTAGGATATAAACCTCTTTTGCTCATTTGAGGTGGACAAAGAATAGTGTTTTTCGGAATAATTTTTTTTAATAATATTTTAATTGCTTTTTTGGAAACTTTGTACCCTCCATTTAAACCTTTTAAAGTTACTACATTAAAATTATCCAAAGATGTATGATATTCTGGATATTCTAAGTATTTTGATCTAAAAATCGAAGTGATTGCTAAATCAATACCAGGTGAACCAAAACGTCCCTCGTCAGAACCGGGATTCAAACAAGAATATTTTTTAAATCTAATTTTAAGAACCCTGTATGCTTGTAAAAGTGCTTTATCAGATAATGAATTTCCATATTTAGAGAGTTTGCATGAATGCTGTCTTTCGTCTCCAATACAAGTCAAATGATATCCTCCTATAACATTTTTTTTCAAATTTTTTAAATTCCTGTTAATATATGTTATTGAACCTATAGTTTCTGGTGTAAAGATGAATCTTAAAGTTTTTTCTAAATTTTTATATTTTTTAAAATAATTAATCAAACCCATTGCAACCATAAGACCTGAAAGTCCATCATTGGCCATCGATGGATGACAAATATACGTTGAAACTAAAATTTCCTGTTTAGATTTACCTTTAATAATTAACTCACCATAATTCAAATATCCTTTTTTGTTTAAATTTGAATCAATTAAAATTTTAAATTTATCCGAATTTTTATAATTTCTTATAATTTTCTTCTTTTCGTTATGTGAAATACAAAAACCCCAGTATTTTTTATAATATGAGGTTTTATAAGGTATAGCATTTGCCTGGTTGGGCAAAGAATGTAGGCGTTTCAAAAGAAAAGTTTTGTTAATTATTTTTTTTACAGGAGTTGAATAACTAACTACATGAAGATTGTTATTCTTGAAATTAATTATTTTTTTTCCTTTTTTGTCAATTACATATGCATCTTTTATATTCCACTCTGGTGGGATTTTCCAGTCGTAAATTTTTTTGCCAGATTTAATTTTATAAATCTTCAAATTTGAAAACTCTTTTTTAATTATTTGTAAAGTTTTTTTTGCTCCTAAACCAGTGATACTTCTACAAATAGGAAAAAGTTTTTTGCCTAATTTAAAATATTTGTTCATTTTTAACATATATAACACATTTTCAATTCATTGTTCAATAACTGAACAGCTTTATGTTCAAAAATTGAACTGGACAAAAAGCTTTGTTTTTTGTAATTATAAACCCTTTGGTTTTAATAAAAAATATGTATAAATTAAAAGTGTTATTAAGGGTTTTTCTATTTTTAATTTACTGTTTCTCTTTAATTACAGACAAAACGAGACCGTTTCTTTTGACCTGAGACACAACTTTCCCGTTAAAAGTTTGAAAACATGTTTTTGCTTTTTTTAAATTATTGAGGCTTTCCCAATTAACTCTGTTTGTCATTATTACATAGTCATATTCATCTTTATAACCAACTAATTTTACTCTAGAAAAATTATATTTATTTAAATATTTTTTAATTTTACCTTTCCCAATGCCACAAAATTTTAACCTTGCGTATTTTTCATTTATGAATTTTGATTTTTTTAAAATTTCTTTAATTGATGTAGTCAAATAGTCATTCTCAAACTTGAGATGATTATTTGATGTTTTTCCATTTAAATAGTTTAGATAAACATATTGGTAAGGAGTCAAAGAAAAAAATTTAAATAAAAAAACTAGTGCTAATGTCAATATTAAAAAAATACATAATTTAGATTTTATTAGACTGTTATTACAAATAACAAAGTACATTCCAAAACTTGGTATAAAAATAAAAAAAGGAATTAGAAACATGAATTTTCTCATTCCATCATACAATGGATAAGGAGAAAAAGTTAACATAATGAGAGATAGAGTGAGAACTAAAATAATGAAATATAATTTGTAATTAAAATTTGTGAATTTTTTTTTAAAAAAATTATTATTTGCCAAAATAAAGTAAAAAGAGATTGGGTATAAAATTAGCAAATATTCAGGAGATTTTAAAAGTAAATTTAATAGAACATAATTCTTTGGAAAATTATGTGTTAGATGTATTTCTCCGTTTAGTAGGCTGGCGGGCGAACCAATTGGTGCATTTTCAAGAGTTTCTAAAAACACTTTAAACGGCATAATTAAAATATTTGAATGAACTTGAGGCCAAAATATTATTAGAATGAAATAAGCCAACAAAATTATTTTTAATAAATCAAAAATGAATATTTGTTTTGAAAATTTCGTACTAATGAGTTTTTTAAAATAAAAGATTTCGGTAAAAATAAAAATTATCAAAGGTAATAATATTGCAGTAAAGGCAAGATTAACTCCAGTACCTAAAGCGATTAAAAATCCGATTTTTAGCAAACATATTTGTTTATTTTGACACATGTGTGGTTTTGTCAGATATTTTATGACCAAATAAGTTATCCAAATATAAGAGACAGTAACTACAGTATCTTTTGGATTTATTGCCATATGTCCAAAAAAAGTTGGATAAAACAAAAAAAATAAAAATGTTATATTTGCTATTTTCTCGTTAAAAAAAATTTTAGCAATTCTTGATAAACCAAACACTGCACTCAAAGAGACTAACAAGTTAATCAAATGTAAAGTTTCTGACTCTATTTTCTTTGGAAACATAATCGTAAAAAAAGCAGTGACAGTATAAGAAATGCCTGGAAAATATTTACTGAACCAAAATTCGTTATTAATTTTTCCTAAAGAAAATAAATATCTCAGCTTATTTTTTCCCATTTGTAGATGGGTTCCATGATCCCACATCGTACCAATGTCTATCGCACAATATATAAGGAAAAGAAAAATTAAAAAAAGAAATGTTTTTTTTCTTATTGATTGCATTTACAAAGACTAATTAATTTCCCTCTAAGTCTAATTCACCAAATTCTTTTCTAATTTTTTTATAGACTTTAAGAAATATAATTTTATCTTCTTTATCTATCATATTTTTTTTTTGTAAATTTTTATTTAACTCACTCATAAATTTGTCTTTAAAAACTTTTCTTTCTTCCATTTCAAAGATAGACAGAACTTTATCTATCTTTTCAATTCTATCTCCCAAAATTAGATTAAAAAGAACATTTATAATAATTATAACTGCAAAAGATATTGAGATGAGTTTGATAAAAAAGCTTTTGAGATTATTAGGTCTATTTTCTTGCATAATTGTGTAACCTATAATAAATATTTTCTCATAGCCATTAGTATTTGATAAACCGTAGTTCAAATGTTAATTAAATAGTCCATGCATTATAATATAAGCAGAAAATTCTGGAAAAATAAAAATGTCTTTGTTACTGGCCACACTGGATTTAAAGGTAGCTGGCTATGTATATTTTTAAAAGTTTTAGGTGCACGAGTTACTGGATACTCTTTAAAACCTACAACTCGACCCAACTTATTTAATTTAGCAAAAGTAAATAAAATTATAAAAAAATCTATTATTGCTGATGTTAGAGACTATAAAAGACTTTTCAAAGAAATTAAAAAATCTAAAGCAACTATAATCTTTCATTTAGCTGCCAAGCCTCTTGTAAGATATTCATATTTACTCCCTAAAGAAACTTTCGACACAAATGTTGTTGGATCTCTTAATATTTTAGAGTCTGTTAGAAAAATTAAAAAAATAAAATCAAGTATAATAATTACAACTGATAAAGTTTATGATAATTCGAAAAATAAAATCTTTAAAGAAACTGATATGTTAGGAGGTATCGATCCTTATAGTTCCTCGAAAGTTTGTGTAGAACATTTATTTTCATCTTATACAAATTCTTTTTTTAAAAAATCTCCTAATCAAAAATTAGCAACCGTTAGAGCTGGAAATGTTATAGGTGGTGGAGATTATTCTGAAGATAGATTGATCCCTGATATTTATCGATTTGCTAAAAAAAATAAAAAAATCATTTTAAGAAACCCTGGATCTATTAGACCGTGGCAGCACGTTTTAGAACCTTTAAGCGGATATTTGCTTTTGGCCGAAAAACTATACAATAACAAGCTTAATAATGTTATCCAAAACTGGAATTTTGGACCAAATATTTCAAACTGTAAATCAGTAAAGTATATAGCTAATTATTTTGCTAAATCTTTAAATCTCAAAATTGGAATAGCAAAAAGTGATAGCAGAGATTTTAAAACTGAGACAAGTTATTTAAGACTAAGTAATTATAAATCTAAAAAAATTTTGAACTGGAATCCTAAATGGAGCTTAGAAAAATCATTAAGAAAAATAATGGAATGGAATAAAAAAGTTAAAATTTTAGGGTATAAAAAAACTTGTGAAGAACAGATAAATACTTTTTTGACTAATAAATGAGCGATACTGAAGATAATAAAATAAGAACAGAAATCGAAAAGTTGGTTGAAAATTTTTGTGACTTAAAGTTTAAAAAGCCTTCTTTCATTCCAGGCAAAACAGAAATACCAGCATCTGGAAAAGTTTTGGGTTTCGATGAAATTAAAAATATTGTGAATGCTTCGTTGGACGGATGGTTAACTACAGGAAGATTTAATTCCAATTTTCAAATAACATTAGCTAAATATTTAGGAGTCAAACATCTTATAACTGCAAATTCTGGGTCTTCAGCAAATTTAATTGCATTTTCATCTCTAACTTCACATTTACATAAAGACAAAGCAATTAAACCTGGCGATGAAGTTATTACAGTAGCAGCAGGTTTTCCAACCACTATAAATCCTATTTTTC
>Ga0187833_10006749_pt1 | contig 10546 bp, 9 predicted proteins | sample ETNtaG_37_FD_167968 | JGI IMG/M metagenome (GOLD analysis project Ga0187833, IMG submission 167968) | Marine microbial and viral communities from oxygen minimum zone, Eastern Pacific Ocean - ETNP2014_SV_400_PacBio MetaG (Illumina Assembly) | ecosystem: Environmental > Aquatic > Marine > Hypoxic... | reverse complement strand
AGCACTATGGCAACACCGTTTCCTCCACGATTCCGATTGCGTTGAAAGATGCTTTGAAGTCAGAGCGATTGAAGTCAGAGCAGAATATTATGCTGGTTGGTTTTGGTGTGGGATATTCATGGGGAGCAACGTTTATACGTTGGACCGAAGACACCGTTGTGAGTAGTTAAGTGAAATTAAGCCCATTTCAACAAGAACATATCGAAGAAACTTATCGCCTGACACGGCTTTCTGGATTGAACCAAAATCTCGATTTCAATTCATGGAAGAAGCTCGTGCTTTGGTCGATTTTTGATAATCCTTATAGGGAATCTCGCATTGCTGGTCATATTTTGGAAGAGAAAGATCAAATTTTGGCGTTCCATTATTATTTATATCATCCCTTACGCATTTATGATCAGGAAAAAATATCTGCAGAAAGTGGCGATTTTGTGGTACATCCGAAGTGTCGTGGGACCAAAGGAATCATCTTCATGAAAACGAGTTCCGAATATTTCAAGAATAAATCTGACAACAATGTTATGTTCGGACTAACGGCGAATCGGGTCAATAACAAAATATGGATGTACATTGGGGCCTTAGGGGTTCCGAAGACAGATATTACCTATTCAGGTATTATCTCTAAAAAGAAATTAATAAAGCAAAAGCTGTCCAGATATCCTTATCTTCGGCGCTATAATGGGATTGGATTGGGAGTCTTGTCGGAAATCTACCTGCGTTGGATGAAAAAGAAGCTCTTAACATTTAAGGAACCTAGTTTGTTGGTTGAGATTCCATTAAATCTAGCGAATGCCGATACTGAAGAAGTAGACCAGGTGTGCCAACAATACTTTGATTCTTTTGATATTGGTGTTATCAAAACCTGCGAGTATCTGCGATGGCGCTATCTGAATCATCCATTTGCTGAGACGTACCATGCTTTTGGTTTGAGAACTAGAGATCACGAATTGCTTGGCGTGGGCATTTTGCAAATAAAAGTGTCAGGCAGTGTTTATATTTGTGAGCTTATCTATAATCCAGGATATCCAGCAATTGAGGAAGAAATGATCGCTGCTGCAAATGATACTGCAATAAAAATAGGGGGTGCAACTATTCATACAAAGTTTATCAATGACGGTCTTGAAGCATTGTTTCAAAAATATAATTTAGATAGCCATAAGAAGCACTATGACCAATTCGTCTTGTTTGCAGAATCTGGGATAGAAGGGGCAAGAGCTACCTTTACTTATGGCGATTTAAAAAAGTTTTGATCGCTATGCTTATTGCAGAGGAAAACTTTTCTAAGAAGGAGCAGCCTTTTTTATAACAAGCTAAAATTATTGATTCATCGTCAACTGTTAAAAATTCCTACTCGCAGTAAATATAAATTTCTTTTGAAAGACTGGGTTCATCTCAAGGATTTAAATGCTTGTGCGAGTGTTTTAGAAACCAAAAGGTTTTCCAGGAACCTTAAACCTGTTGAAATGGAATATCCCAAAGCCAAACGCATTCTCGTGATTGCTCCTCATTATGATGATGATGTGCTTGGTGCAGGTGGTACGCTAACAAAGGCGATTAGACACGGAGCTGAAGTTCATGTCCTGTATGTAACGAATGGGTCGAATGATCAGGATAAGAGGAATTTAATTTATCAAAAAACCAAAGACGTTTGTCATAAGTTTGGGGTAACTCCTCATTTTTTAGGTTACGCCAATGGAAAGATTGAAGTTAATAACGAAACCACCAATCGTCAAATCGGTGAGCTGATTCATAAAGTTAGGCCATGTGTTATTTTCACGACATTCCTCCTGGATGATCATGATGATCATCGAAGGGTCAATCATCTCTTACAAAATGTATTAACCAATCATCCGTTGCAAGATATAGAAATCTGGGCCTATCAAATCTATACGACTGTTCCCCCTAATGTCGTTGTGGATATAACCGGTTTTGAGCAGAAGAAAAAAGATCTTTTGCAAATATATAAAAGTGTAAGCGGCAATCGAAATTTTGCTCACTATATCCTGGGGCTAAATGCAGCAAACTGCCGATATATTGGGTCGAGAGAGCCAGTGTATGCAGAGACTTTTTTCGTGGTGCCTTTTCAGGAGTATTTAGAATTATGCTCTTTATATTTTAAAAGACCCTCCTCTGAAATATATTATGGCAAGTATTATACAAAGTTATCTGCTAAGACATAGAGGACTATAGCTAAATACCCATTGTGAGTTTCTTGATATGATTGACTTTGTTGAAGTACTTGTAATATCGGTAATATGTCTACTTGTATGAATCTGGATGTTAATTATCCCAATAAGTTAATTTAAAATTGTCTCCCTTCCTTAATCAGGTTAGGAGACGAGCAATTTTTGTAAATATATGTGTGGAATAATAGTTGTAGTAAGCTTCAAGAATCACAAACATAATTTGTCAAGGCTTGATGAGATGGCCAGGATGATCAGACATCGTGGCCCTGACGATGAGGGATATGCACTTTTTGATGATAAATCAAGTAATTATAAGATTTTCTATGGTGATGATACGCCAAAGGAGGTAATAGACTCTAATTTAAGATTTGCTCCCAAAGTTAAATATCAATATTCCTCTGAACATTTTTCTGTTGCGCTTGCACATAGAAGGTTATCCATAATAGACACCACAGCCACTGGTCATCAACCTATGTGTGATGAGACAGGGAGATACTGGATAACATATAACGGTGAGATCTATAATTTCAAAGAGATTAGAGAGGCGTTGAAGAAGCTTGGTCATACTTTTTTCAGTTATTCAGATACCGAAGTTATTCTCAAGGCGTATATGGAATGGGGCAGAGAATGTCAAAGCAGATTCAATGGTATGTGGGCTTTTGCACTTTGGGATAATAAAGAAAAGTTACTCTGGATATCAAGGGATAGATTTGGAGTTAAACCTTTATATTATATGTTTCATGATGAATTCTTTATTGTCTGTTCTGAAATAAAGAGCATTATGCCGATAACTGATTTGCAACCAAATCTCCAGGAAATGTATGCTTATCTTCTTGATGGACAGAGCGAGTCCCACCCAGAAACATTTTTTGATAAGGTCTTACGCTTTCCATCAGGCCATAGTGCAACTTACAGGGCTAAAAATGGTCCGAAGGAATTAGCGTTTGATAAATACTGGGAATTAGAGCAACACCAATATGACAATTCATTTTCTGAGAGAAAACTAAAAAATTATTCAGAGGAATATTACAGTTTATTAAAGGATTCTGTAAGAATAAGGCTTTATGCCGATGTTAAAGTATCATGTGCTCTCTCCGGAGGTCTTGATAGTTCTTCGATTACATTTCTTGCATATCATGTTCTAAAGGAACAAGGGGGAAATTCTGAAACCTTATCCACTGTATCAAATATTTATAAACGTAAAGAATATCGATATTGTGACGAATCATACTACATTGATTCTATGATGGATGCTTTAGATATTCAGAACTTTAAGGATGAACCGAATGATTCTCAATTAAAACAAATAAACGATTATGGATTGTGGTGTTGCGAAACCGGCTATGACTTTTTATATGCTGCGGCAATGAATACATTCGAAATCTGTAGAAGAAACAATATTAAGGTGAATCTGGACGGTCAGGGCGCAGATGAGATTGCCGCTGGATATCCTAGGTATTGGAGGAATTATTTTGCTACACAATCATTTATGTGCAATGATTATCTTACGTCGATATTCTGTTCTCCGCTAACACGTAAACAAAAGGTTAGATCTATTTTTAGGATAGATAACCCTTTAACTCCAGGTTCAATTGTGGAGAATATGATTAAAATTAAGATTGATAAGGACTATAGAGCAAAGCGCGTAATTGAGGACAGGTTTATTGGGATATCGGTTAATAAAGCGCTTCATAATAGCATAACTTTTAATCTGAAAATACACTTAAGAAATGTTGACTTCTGTTCCATGGCGAATAGCATAGAATCAAGACAGCCATTTATGGATTATCGTTTGATATCTTTTCTAAATTCTATTCCTTCAAATTATAAACTTCGCAAAGGCTGGACAAAGTATTTAGCACGCATTGCATTCAATGGCAAGTTGCCTGATAATATTGTTTGGAGGAAGGACAAGCTGGGTTGGCCACAGCCAAGAAAAAACTGGTTTTTTGGTAATTACGGACAACAGGCTTGGAACGAGATAAAGAGAAGTCGTTTTTTAGAGGATTTTGTTGGCATGAAAATCGATGATGATATTAGATTTACAAAGGGTGTTTATCGCCCTTTTTTTAGATTGTATAATCTGCTTAGGCATCACGAAATGTTTTTTAATAGAAATGAGTTTACTTGATAAGATGTCGCGAAAAGTACCACATCATAAACGTTATTTGGACAAGAAAGAGGAATGGGAAAATACGAAATATTCTGATGAGTTTATTAGTAAAAAGGGGAGATGTATAGATAAGTTGGAAAAGGATGCATTTTATGAACTCTGTAATCAAGAAGAAATATTTGAAAATGTAGTCGAAATTGGAATTGGGAATGGTAGGTTAATACCAACATACAAAGGTTTAACCAATAAACTGTACGGAGTAGATATATCAATGAATCTTCTTAGCGAAGTTAAGAAACATGCTGTCGGAAATAGTGTACAATGCCGAACTGTATGTGCCACAGCGGAAAAATTACCCTTTAATACTGAAACCTTTGATTTAATAATAAATTCTAGGATGTTGCAGCATTGTCTGGATTGGAAAATTGCATTAGAAAGTATTTGCTCGGTCAGTAAAAGAGATTCGACTTTTATTTTAATGGTATATAACATGTTTTCACTTTTTGGGTTTATTAGGTATTTTCACAACTTTTATGCCAATTTGATTGATTGTCTTTTAAACAAAAACAAAACAAATATAAGAAAAAAATTTAAAGGACATTTTAATAATATTTATGATATACGCAGAGAACTTAAAAAAAATGGGTTTATAATTGTTAAGTGTAAAGGGGCAGTGTTTTTTCCTGTAGAAAAAATATCTGAAGCAAAACTGGAAAAACACGATATACTTATCACGAAAGTAATTCATGCCTTTGAAAGAATATCAGCAATATGGCCCTTCAAATATTTTTGCGGTAGACTTTTAATATTGGCAATACGTAAGGATGTAATTTAGTTGCTTCTTCAAATGAGGCAACCTGGTTGCCTGGATATTAGTGCCAACAGTAGGATTAAATAAGCGACAAATCAAAGAACACATCGTACTCAAGATGCAAAGACCCACACCTGTTTACGCGTATGTATACACATTACAAAATAGTTTTCGGTTAAAACCCGAAACTATTTTGCCCTCGCCCAAACAGATCGGCGGGCAGGCGAGTATAACTGCAACCAAGATTTAGTTTTTGAGAAAACCAAAAACAAAACCGGTTTTAGTATATCTAATCAATCCAGGAAAACGCTGTTTATCATGTGGCACATTCTATTTGTGTAAGTTAATTACATGTGCCTATATTACTTGAGAGTAACGTAAGGTTAATATTATGGAAATAGAAGTTATATTAGATGTAGAGGGTGAATATTATAACAAAGCAGAATATGTTGTGAGAAATCTACTTTTTCCATATAGTGACAAATTTGTAATCACTGATAAATATAATGCTAATAGTTTAATTAATAAAAAAATAATATACTGTAGTGAGAATTCTTCATATCTTAATAAAGACATTTCAAGTAATAACCTATATGTTGTGTTGGAAAATAGCACTGTGAACTACTATTCTTATCCGGCATCTTATAATGAAAAGGATATTGTTTATATCAATAAGATGCCATGCCTATTTCCTGTAAGAAGTAAAAGTATTGCTCAAGTACAGAAAAATATCATGGCTTTTGATGTTTTTGCAGCTTCGTTCTTTTTTCTCGCTTGCTGGCAAGAATATACTATTAAGGATAGAGACTCTAAGGGAAGAATCCCACTTAAATATACTATACAAAACAAGCTAAACATCATTCGTGTTCCTATTGTTAACGAGTATTTAATAATACTTGAAAAGTATATAAGCGATTTATGGGGTGTTCAACTAAAGTACAAAATGTTACCCGGCCAAAGAAGTTGTTTTGTTGCACTTTCTCATGACATAGATCATATTGACTATTCATTTGTTAGGTATGTAAGGCATTTGAAGAGCAATCGAAGAATTATTGAAAAAAATATGTCAAACTTGTTCAATACCGCAACAAACATATTTAAGAAAAAAAATGTTTTTAAGGAATTAGCAAACATTGAACTTAGATTAAACGTTGCCTCGACTAATTTCTTTTTTAGTGAGTATGAAAGAAAATATAGGTCATATGCTGATTCATTAGTTAGATATTTCAATGAGATAGGTTTTGAAGTTGGACATCATATTTCAGACAAGTGTATTTTAGATGGATCACTAGATGAGGATACTGCAAACTTCAACTATAATGTGAAAAATATAACTGGAGAAAGAGTGCACACTCTTCGTTTCGAAACTCATAAACTATTTACCCAGATTGAGGGGTATTCATATTGTTATGACAATTCACTTCTATTTGCAGAGGATCTGGGATATCGTACTGGTTTTACTTACCCTCACTATATCTATGATCCTATAAATGAAAGACCATTTAAAGTGTTGGCTATTCCATTAAATGTTATGGATACAACACTTGTAGATAGAAAATACCTCTACTTGGATGATGATATTGCAGAAAAAGTACTTGTTAACTTTATTAGAAGTTTTATTCAGTATGGTGGTGTTTTATCTGTTCTGTTCCATCAGGGTTTTTTTTGGTTGAATACAGATAAAAGATTAAAAATGTATGAAAGGCTTTTGCAATTATTTAAAGAACAGGATGTTAAGGTTGGTACATGTAGGGATGTCTATTTATGGTATAGAAAAATGTGCGATCCTCAAAAAAGTACTTAACACTCATTGCGTTTAAGAATAAATTACCTGAAAATGTTGTTGAGAAAGAAGGTAAATTAGGCTGTCCACAACCTTTAAGAAGCTGGATTTCAGGTAGTTTTGTTTTGGAAGCTTGGAAGACAATTAAGAAGAGCCATTTCGTGGAAGATTTTCTGGACTGTAAGATCACAGTATATGATTTAGCATGCATAAAGAATATTCCCACCCTTTTTTTAGATTATATAATTTAGCAAGGCATTACGAATTTTTTTTTAATAATAAAATGTCCTGAATTCAAGTAATAAGTGCAACTCTCAAGTTGACAAGAAGGGTTAGCTGTGTTAGATGGCGACCTCAAAAACTTGTCAAGAGAAAGAGAGGAGCACATGAGAAGCTATACACAACTAACCCAGGAAGAAAGATATCATATATCAGTATTATGTAAAGAGCGATTCTCAAAAGCAGAGATAGCGCATCGACTCAATCGTCATCCAAGTACTATTACACGTGAACTGAGGCGTAATGCTGGTATGCGTGGATATCGAGCGAAATAAGCTCACCACAAAGCATCATATCGACGGCATACGGCAGAAAAAGCAATAAAGCTAACACGTGAGATCATAAGGCTGATAATTGAAAGAATTAAGAAAAAATGGAGTCCTGAGCAAATATCTGGATGGTTAAGACGAATACAAATTTATATAAGCCATGAACGAATATACCAATTCCTTCTTGAGAACAAGCGTAAAGGTGGTAAGTTGTATAAACATCTACGACGCTCCAACAGGAAACGTAAGAAACGTTATGGTAGCCCGGAGAGACGAGGACAGATACCAGAGAGAGTATCTATCGATAATCGTCCAAAGATAGTGGATGCCAGAGAACGTATTGGTGACTGGGAAGCAGACACTATAATAGGACGCAATCACAAAGGAGCAATATTAACGCTGGTTGAACGTAAATCAAAATATACACTAATACGCAAGATAAACAGAAAGACGTCTCACGCTGTTAACACAGCTATCTCAGAGCTGGTTAAAGGAATCAAAGAACGATTTTTAACAATGACAGTGGACAATGGTAAAGAGTTTGCTAGTCATAAAGAAATAGCTTCAAGATTAAATGTTGACGTTTACTTTGCCCATCCGTACCATTCATGGGAAAGAGGGCTGAATGAAAATACTAATGGACTTTTGAGGCAATATTTTACAAAGAAAATGGATCTGCGTAAAATTTCGATTGAGCATGTGCTGCACATGCTCAATAATAGACCCAGGAAGTTATTAAACTTTTTAACTCCTGATGAAGTATTTAATCATATATCTTATAAAACCAATGGTTGCACTTATTAGTTGAAGTTACGTGTTTAAATGAGGGTTATTATTATTACTAGACTTTTTTCAGGCCTTAAAGGGTCATTTGAGAGATCAGAATGGAAACCTTATGGTGTGCCTGCTATTTATAAGATGATAGAAGAATTTAACAGGAGGAAATTGTCGTTAAATGTTCTTTTTTTATGTAAGACAGAAGTGGAAGAACTGAATATAAAAAGGATAATGAAATATAGTTTTATAGAACTACCATTTGTTAAGTTTACTATATTACCATATTATTCTCTAAGGTTTAATAGCTGCAAATTAAAACAAATTTATAATGATATTATACAGTACATCTTAGTTTTGAAGCTGTTTCGGATAAGACAATATGATTTAGCTTATTTTGACCGTTCTAATATAGTGCTTGCTGCAATCTTTTCTTTTCTTGGTGTTAAAACCGTTTTGAGGTTTCTGGGTATAGCTGGTTTTCAACGTTTTACCGATAAGATTACAAGTATTATTTGGTCTCCTTTGGTCTACTTAAGTCTCAAGGCCCCTTTTTCACTTGTTATTTCCACAGAAGATGGCAGTCCAAAATCGTTCTTTGATAATTGCTTAGGCAAGAAAACACCTTGTAAAATATTATTAAACGGGGTTGAAAATAATAAAAGCCTTTTAAAAGATCTGAGATACTCTATAAGGAAAAAATATAAATTTACTGAAAATTATCCCATACTGCTTTTTGTTGGTAGATTGACAGAGGATAAAGGGGCAAAAGAGTTTTTTGACACATTGATAAGACTTAAAGATCAAACTGCAGAATTTTATGTGATCTGTATTTGTGGGGGTTCCGATTACTCTATATTTAGTAAGAAAATGTCAGAAGCGGGTATGATCCATAAAGTTGTATTTGAAAGGTTTGTAGAACATCAAAACATCAGTTTATATTATGACCAGTCAGATATTTATATTTCATTAAATAAGCTAGGCAACTTAAGCAACACGGTACTTGAAGCCATGCAGGCGGGGAAATGTGTTATTGCACTTGGTAAGGATAGAGAAAAATGTACCGATGAATCAACTGAGAAATTAGTCCCCAATGATGTAGTAGTCAGAATTGATCGAAAAAATATTGTTAATGATTTGACTGAAAAACTTGCAGATTTGATTAATAATCCGGATAAAATCAGTGTCTATTCAGAACGCATGAAAGGTTTTGCAAAGGACTTCTTATGGTCGTGGGATGAGAGAGTGAATTATGAGATGGAACTGTTAGAGATGGTTGCTAAAGGTAATACGATTGAGATGTCAATGTTCCAGAATGTTCATAATGAACGAAAAGGTTTACTATAACAATATTAAATTTGCATTGGTTAATGTTTATAAGGCACGGTTAAGGTAATGTATACGTGAGAATTCTTCTTGTCTTGAACTCCCTACCAGGTGGAGGTAGCGGACGTGTAATGACACAAATGGCTAACTACTGGTCTGAAGATAGCCATCATGTTTCAATATTAACTTTTGAAAGCAGCAACACTTCCTTTTATCCTCTTTCGAATTCAGTAAAATGGCATGCCATAGATATAAAAAGTCAATCTTCATCATGGATAAGGGGATTCTTAAACAATTTGAAACGTATTTATCAAATACGTAGAGCTATTTTGACAATTAAACCGGACTATATTATCAGTTTTGTATTTACAACTAATATACTTATCTTGTTAGCTACGCGTTTCTTAAAATGTCCGTTGATAATATCTGAACGGAATTATCCAGGCTATGGCAGGAAAACAAGATTGGCATGGTACTGGTTAAGGAGAATTTTATATCCTTTGGCTGAACATCTTGTTGTTCAAACCAGGGAAATAAAAGAATGGTTTAATCGTTACAACAACTCAATTCATATCATTGCAAATCCGGTAAAAGTTATTCAAGAGAGTACTGGAGCTGGTTCAGAGATATCATTACCGTCAGGCAAGCGTATTGTAGCAATGGGACAATTGTCGCCACAAAAAGGATTTGATCTTTTGCTTCAGGTTTTTGCAAGAATACATAAGTCTCATCAGGATTGGAAGCTAATTATTCTTGGAACAGGCCAATTACTGGATGAATTGAAGCAAATGTCAATTCGATTGGGGATTGATAAATCTGTATACTTTCCTGGAAGTGTAAAAAATCCATTTTCCATTTTTTCACGGTGCGATTTATTTGTTTTGTCTTCTCGGTATGAAGGCTTCCCTAACGCACTTTTGGAAGCCATGGCCTGCGGGTTGCCGGTTATTAGTTATGATTGCCATTCCGGGCCTGGTGAGATGATTAAAGATAATGTTAATGGTT
>Ga0187833_10006745_pt1 | contig 10548 bp, 8 predicted proteins | sample ETNtaG_37_FD_167968 | JGI IMG/M metagenome (GOLD analysis project Ga0187833, IMG submission 167968) | Marine microbial and viral communities from oxygen minimum zone, Eastern Pacific Ocean - ETNP2014_SV_400_PacBio MetaG (Illumina Assembly) | ecosystem: Environmental > Aquatic > Marine > Hypoxic... | reverse complement strand
GTCATCAGGAATTGGTTTCACAGATGGTGAAAGTCCGTGAATAGAAGCAAGATCGTCAGAAACGTTGCACTGTACATACCACTCATGTTTTCCGGCTTTTTTTTCCAGCATGTCGAGAGCTGCGTGTTGGAGATCGCGATCTGTTGCGTGCAATTTCAACGTTCCGTAGATCATTTTTTCTTTTGTGGATTTTCTCGCGTCAAGTGTGAGAAGATCTGCTTCTCCTTTAGAGATAATGATCACTTCTTCTCTCCAATCTTTTGGAACTTCTAAACGATGCTTTTGTTCTTTTGCCCAGAGATCTCGCTCTTTCTTTTTCAATCTATATATACTGATAGATTCATCATGTTTTTCTATGTACTTTAGCCTTCGGCCTAGCATTTCTTTGAGTGCTTTGTAGTCATCGATCTCTCCTTCTTTTACTGTGCGAATCGTAAAGCTTCGGTATTCCTTATTCGCAGGCTTTCCGTTTTTTAGTACCACCATCGATCCTACAGTTTCTGTTCCTCCAAGATGCGAAATGTCGTAGCCTTCTATGCGCTTGAATGTATTCTCTGATCCAAGCACTTCTCGAAGCTCTTTGAGTGCTGTAGAAATGTTCTGCGCTGCTGCCTCCCATTTGGCAAACTGCTGCGAAACTTTCTGCGCGGCATTGCTTTCGGCAAGGGCGAGAAGTTTGGATTTCTTCCCACGTTCTGGTGCGCGAATCTCTACACTCTTCTCTCGAATTTGAACCAACCATGCTTCGAGAATAGCTTTGTCCTCAATTTCTTCTTGAATCAAAATCAAATCAGGAATGTCTGTTTCGACGGAGTAGTACTGCGGAAGAAGTTCGGCGAGTACTGCGCCAATATTGTCAGCTTCTCCTGCAAGTGCGATCGATCGCTCTTCTACTAGTCGACCATTACGTTCTCGTAATACTACCACCTGTGCTTTTCCATTTTGTAATGCGATACCAATAGCATCGGTATTCTCACGGGACGTATCAGACACTACTTGTGGTATATCAAGAGACTCGATGTAGACAAGAGTGTCACGGAGCTTTGCTGCCTTCTCAAATTTATTGTTATTGGCTGCATCTTCCATCATATCTTTGAGTGTGACGACTGCATCTGCGTGATCTCCCTTAAGAAATCTCATTACAGCTTCTATTCCTTCTATATATTGCTTTTGTGTGATGTCTCCAACACATAGTCCGTTGCATTGTCCTATCTGATATTCGAGACATGCACGCTCTGGCGGCTTATCTCGGTTTAATGCATCAGTTGCAAGTGCACAAGAACGAAAACGAAAAACATCATGCAGAGTGTTTAGTGTGCGCTTGATGTTGTAAGCACTTAGATACGGTCCAAAATAGCGCGCGTCATCCTCTTCAACTTGTCGTACAACACTTAACACGGGATATACATCTTTTGTAATGCGCACATAAACGTAATTCTTATCATCTTTCATCAGAACATTATATTTTGGTTTTACTTCTTTAATTAAATTGGTCTCTAAAATCAGAGCTTCAAGTTCATTCTGTGTCACAGTGATATCAAAATCTACAATATGCTTAATAAGTGAAAGCTTCCAAGGGCCTAAGGCTTTATCTGGTTCTTTTTGGACATAGCTCTTTAGCCTGTTCTTCAAATTCTTTGCCTTGCCGATATACAGTACGTCGCCCTTTGCATTGAGCCAGCGATACACGCCAGCATCCGTTGGCGCCTTGGTAATGCGCTTACGAAGTTCCTCTAGATGTTTGGTATTCTCAGACATTTCACTGTTATAATACCTTTATGTCTCAACCTCTGGTATCCGTACTTACTCTAAACTTTCGCAATCCTAATGCAGCAGTAAATTGCGTACAAAAATTCTTAGATCAAAAAATTTCTGATCAAATAGAGATACTTGTAATAGACAATCACTCTGATGATGAATCTGTAGGCGTTTTGCGTAATCAAGTAGGAAATCACTCTCAAGTGCGTGTTATAGAAACCCCAGGCAATCACGGGTTTGGCTATGGGTATAACACTGGCGTGCGATATGCGAGGGGAGAGTATATTTTGATCAATAATCCCGATAAAATCATGCCCCCAGATGGGATAGAAAGGCTTGTAGATCGTATGAAGTCAGACGAATCTATAGGCATTGTAGCGCCGAAACTTTCACATTCTGATGGTACCCATCGGCTCTCAATCAGGCGATTTCCGCATGTTCTTGATATTCTTTCTCGTAGAAGTATATTGGGAAAGCTGTGTCCAAAATGCCTAAAGAGGTACCTCATGCTAGATGCAGATATGAATGTAGTTCAGGAAGTAGATTGGGTAGTAGGAGGGTGCTTTTTGATTCGAAGAGATCTATTCAACGATCTTGGAGGCTTTGATGAACGGTTTTTTCTCTTCTTTGAGGATACAGATCTTTGCAAGAGAGTTGGTTTAGCGGGCAAAAAAGTACTCTACGACCCCTCTGTTACTGTTGGAGACAAGAAACGCCGCCTTTCTGGACAGAGCTTCTTAGATCTATTTTTCAAGAAAACAGGTCGAATCCACATATCAAGCGCTCTAAAGTACTTCTGGAAATGGAGGGCTAGTGCTTGACCTCTATTGCCCCATACCGTAGCCTTCTCCAGCAAATTCTATGAAAATGCTCCCACTTCAGACAGAGGCACGAAAAGATGCTACCGCAAAGACCGTTCGTGCGGATGGCAAGGTTCCTTGCGTTCTCTACGGAAACGATGTGGATCACACTCAGCTTGCTTGTGATTACAGTGAGTTGTATCGCACCTACGCAAAGGCAGGAGAGAGCGTCCTTGTAGAATTAGATATTGATGGAAAGAAAGTTCCTGTTCTCTTTCACGAGCTTCAGTTTGAACCAGTAAGTGATGAAATTACTCACGTAGACTTCTTTGCTGTGGATATGAAGAAGGAAATCGAAGCACGTGTTCCACTTCGCTTCACCGAAGAATCTCTTGCTGTAAAGGAACTTGGAGGTGTATTGGTAACCGTTATGGATCATGTATCCGTAAAGTGTTTGCCAACTGCTCTTCCTTCACACCTGGAGGTAAGCATTGAAAAGCTAGATACATTTGCAGATTCCGTCGTTGTGTCGGATATCGCTATACCTAGTGGAGTTGCAATCACTGATGATTTAGAGGCAATGGTTGCGACTGTACAAGAACCACGTCGCGAGGCAGAGCCTGAAGTCGTAGAAGGTGCCGAAGGAGAAGAGGGTGCAGAAGGTGCAGAAGGTGCAGAAGGTGCAGAAGGTGAAAAAGCTGAAGGAGGAGAGGGGGCGAAGGAAGGAGAACCTGCTGCTGAAGAGAAGAAAGAATAATCAATACTCTTATGTTATCGAAAACATTATCTGGGCTTATACTTGTTCTTGCACTTCTTAGCGGAGTAGCACTGCTTTCTTCTGTAGAAACTTTTGAGGAAGACACTCCTCGTCCTTCTCAGAAGATTGCAGAAGAACGCCGAAGACAAACATCATTTCCTTCTGGTGTCCTTTCTCGATTCAGCCTATTTCCAAATTCGCGCAATCGCCCAGTTCCTATAGCTGTGATGATTGAGAATCATGAACACGCAAGACCATTTCACACAGGACTATCTGAAGCACTAATGATTCAGGAGTTTTTAGTTGAAGGATTTATCTCACGGTTTGTAGCTATTGTTGATGCTAGAAATCTACCACGAGAAATAGGGCCAGTTCGTAGCTTACGTCCATATTTTCTAGATGGAATAAAGCCATGGGTTCGTACAGTGTTTCATGCAGGTGGAAGCCCAGAAGCACTGAAGCGTGTTCAAGAAGGAACAGAGTTTTATGCGTTGAATCTACTATACTTTGATGACAAAAATGGAGAGTACGGATCCTTTCGCAAAGATGGTCCACCAGCTCCACACGATTTGTTTTTAAAGAAAAAAGCCCTAAAGACTTTCCTAAAAGAAGTTCCAGATCGCTTGTTGCAACCTGTGTCCTGGCCTCCATATGCAGTAGGGATTCCTGAAGGCGGAGAGTATGCCAATATGATTCGTGTTAATTTCTTCAATGCACTACACAATGTTTCTTTTGAATATCTTCCTCTAGCTCAAAAATATCAAAGAGTTAATGGTGGAGAGCCAAGCCCTACTAGGCCATCGACAGTTGCTATTCTTGAAGTGCCTATAGATTACATTGGAGAGTATGGTCGATTATTTATGACGCTAGAAGGCTCTGGTAACGCACAGATATTCCACTCTGGAAAAATGTGGGAAGGGCGATGGAGTAGAGGTGCAGATACAGAAAAATTCAATTTCACAAATAATACTGGAGAAGAGATTCCCTTTAAGGCTGGCCAAGTATGGATGTTGGTTCTACCAACACTCGAACGTGTAAGTATCGAGTAGCTACTCGCGTAAAAAGTTCGGTAATATTAGTGGTGCTTTAAGATCTGGAAGTTGCTCTATTAGCTCTAGGTCTTCGAGACGTACTTTTCCAATGTAGAGTCTGCGCAAATCATTACCGTCATTTACAAACTTCTTTATAGCTTGTAATCCACGCATATACACAACACTTTTTGTAAATCCTCCTACATCTGATGTATCTCCTAAGCCACGTTTCATGGTTACACATTGCTGCAGAGCTTTTTCTGCAGTATATCCAAGTTCTGTCTGTAGGAATGTTCTGGTCTGCGCTAACGAGTGCTGCATGCTGTATTCAAGTGCCAGCATATTTTTGTATGGGTTGTAATATTTATCAGAGTGAGGACTTAGTACGTCTTGCTCGTTAAAGATTGCCAGCCCCTCTTGTGTATCGAGATAATCCGCACATCCACGTCTAAGAATTTCGTACGATTGATGACTACCATTTTCCGAAGTCAGAACGTGTGTTTCAATTTCGTGAGCGATTAATGATGCAATATGGTCTTCACTAAACGTAGCATCTTCACGGATATATATCTTATTTCCACCGACTGTTACTCTGGCAATAACTTTAGATCGCACACTTACTTGCCAGTCGTGTAATCCATATTTTTGCAATATATCTTGAAATCGTTTTACTGCATCTGTAGCAGTAAGTGTGTCCTTTCCTCTTGGATCTAAATCGCAGGCGATTCGGGCATCTAGCTGCTTATGTGCAGCGTTAATTAGCGCTTTCTCTGGTTTACCAAATAGTGCGATTGATGCTGCGGTAAATTCTGCGTTGTGTCCGCGAGCTTTCAAAAGAGTGATACGTTTTAGAAGTTCTTTTCTCTTTTTTTCTAGCAATACACCAAGTGGTGAATCGTCAGTAATTTTTTCTCGAAGCCTATCTATTGAGGAGTCTAGATCTGCTGCGATCTCTGAGTATGTAAATGTTGGGTTATAGAGTTCATCTTCTTCTAGTCTTTCCATCTCTTCTTCTAAATTGAGTGGCTTGATGTGCTTGAGTAGAAGTAGTTCTTTATCAAGCTTGCTCAGCAGTCGGTCGAGTGCGCGTGTATCTGTTTTCTTTACAATGCTTTTTTTCGATTTTGCCTCTGCCTTTTTTGTGGGATCAATTAAGAATCCACTAAGGTCACGAGAACCTATTATTGCTCTATGCGAACCTGTTTCTCCTGCTTGGACAAGCGTTTGAATCTTCTTGCCACCAAGTGAGAATTTTACGCGATATAATCCTTCTGTTTCATCTGGCTCTGCCCCATTTTTCCCCAAGAGTTCATCTATTAGTTTTTTACTAAATATTGTGCGTTCTTCACCACTGTCGATTGTTGCTATGAGTTCAAATGTAGAACCTTCACCAGTAATTATTTGAATAGATTCTTCCAGCCCAAGTGTTGGCTTACCGTTTTCTTGAGCAGACTCTTTCTTTTTCGTTTTGCTACCAAAAAGGTCTTGTCCTATACGCACTCCTTTTTCTGGTGAGTCTACGGTGATACCTTGGACACGATCTAGTCGAGCTCTTAGTGGTGCAAGGTTTGCAATTTGCACCTGTAGTCCTGCACGAGCGTTTACCTCTAGTAGTGCAGGTCCCATTTGCTCATCAATAGCAATGTCCACAGCTAAATAACCAATATTAGTTATCTGTTGTATGCGTGAGCAAATAAGAAGTATTTCGTCCCAATAGGGAATATGGTGACCTGCAACCTCTCCTCCATTGGGCAGCTCTTCTATGATGTTGCGGTATTGCACTCCGTACGTAGTTTCTCCTTTGGCAATATCAATACCTATTCCTATTCCTCCAAGATGAATATTTGCTTTTCCGTCACTGTCTGCAGTGGGAATACGAACCATTGCCATAACAGGAACTAGATTAAATACGATGATACGAATATCAGGAAGTCCTACTGGACGAAATCTGGCAAAGCAATCGTGGGGTTTTAGTATCTGTTCGAAGAATGCAGTATCGAATCTTCCCTTTAGAGAAAATTTTCCATCAAGGATATCTTCTATATGTTCACGGAGTTCTTGATCTGACATAGGCACTTTTCCATTACGAAGAAACTGCCCTTTTTTGTCTCGGCCACGCAGCACAATAATACCTTCACCACCAAATCCGTGGTTGGGTTTGAGCACACATTCATTTGGCAATTGAGCGAAGTCAAATTCCCATACTTGGTCACGGTTTTCTATTCGACCGTAGAGCTTTGCAACAGGAATACCACGAGCTGCAAGATATGCTTTTGTCTTCAGCTTGCTGTCTGCTAAGGCTGTAGCTTTCTTAGGATTAAATGGCTTTATGTACAGCAGAGTACGTGCATTTAACCCTAGGACGCCGCGATTGGAGAGAAAAGGAAGCATAGATTCCTACTCTTCTTGTAAGTGCTTAAAGACTTCTTGGAATCGGAAGTATTCGACAAGTCGAAGACCTGTCCATTTTCCAAGCAGAATGTTTATTACAATTGTAACAAGAATAAGTTCTGGATACGCAAGAATAAATGATTGCAAGAATGAAAGTTGCACAATAAACACACAAAATAGTGCAGCCATTATTGTCTCTCCGATTCCAAAGATTGCAGCCTTCCATCCTTCTTCTGTTTTTACGTTGAGGAAGCTTTCTGCAAGAGTGGACATAATCAGCAATACAAAGATTGTATCTCCAGAGAGAGTAATGTCTTTGTATGCACCTATTCCCAGCAAGATGAGTAGCGTCAAACTTACAACAGTAAGAATAATGGCAACTTTTGGAATATACAGAAGTCGCCAACGCTTCATTAATTGCCTAGTTGCATATCCTGTTACTAGGATGAATATCAAGAACAGAAGACCTAGTCCCCAGCCTAACGCTAGGAAGCTAAGAGCCAATATAGATGGCGTATATAAGCCAAATGTCGTGATACCGATTACCTGCTTAAAGAATGCGAGTATGGTTGCGATTATCGGCAGCATCAAAAGAAGTATGACCGTTTGTGATGACACACCATGGGTCAACATAGAGTTGACGAGAGAAGAGAGGATATTCCACGGGCGTATTCCGGTCGAAGATTTATCGACAATCAGAAAATCAATATCACGTTGCGTTAGCTCATTTATAAAACTACCCATGTCACCTGCAGACATCAGAGGGTTAACAGCTTCCTTACGAGTAACAAGAATTTGATGTGGCTTGATAACAGTAAATGGGCCTCCCGCTGTGCGGGCAAGTGTACCAAGACCGCGATCTGTAATGAGAACAATTGTTTGATTATGAATGGCTTCGTACTTGTCGGGATTTCCTTCTACAGCACGCATGAGTGCTTGCAACCCTTTAACACCTTCGGTCCAAAGAACTATAGCTTCAGCCCCATTTAATGTTGCACTTTCTTCGCTAAGCATTGCGAATATAGACTCTTCGACACTTAGAGGAATTGATGATTCTTCTGGTTGTAACAAGCGCAAATACACACCTGCTTCTGCAGCAGCAACAAGATGCAAATTTAGTTTGTCGAGAGGAATAGAGCTATCCGCAATTAATACAATTTTTCTATCATATACTGTGATAGATCTTGTGGTTTCTATGACTTCTCTTTTTCCGTTAACAATAGTAGAAATACTGAGGCGCATTGTTACAACGCCAGGTTCATCTGGAGTAAATACTGCCTCAACAGATCTACTAATAGGCACGGTACTTTCTCCGCGGTACCAAATGTATTGCGTACTACTTCCAAGACCATGGCTCGCAGAGGCGTCCAATACAATGGTACGTCCTACTGGTACTTCGTTGGGTCCAGTGATAACTGCATTTAAAGCTTCTACAGATGATGTGTCCTGAGCGAAAGACGCACAGGGTATGGTAAGGAGGAGAAGGGAGAGGAGTACTTTCTTCATAGTGAGTTTTGGAAGCTATTATTTGCTGCGCTTACGGAGCATCTGCATTCGGCCTTTACCTTGGTGCAAATCTTTATATTTTATGAGTTGCCCAGTCAGTTTTTCGATACAGCGGTCTAGTGCCTCTGTAACTTCGGGCCTACGAGATTCTGCTCGCAGCACCTTTTTGGGTAGTGTAACGGTAACAGATACCTTCATGGCATCACGTTTCTTCTCCGTTTTTCTATGCTCTGCTTCCACACGAATACAGCTAGCCTCATCCTTAACTTTCTTGCAGTACGTAGCCAATTTTCCTACTTTTCGAGCCACAGTACGAAGCTCCTTGTCATTATACTGAAATCCTTTCTCGAAGTGTTGAATATTCATGGGGTATAAGGGGAATGAAGCAAAATTTCCCTTGTATCATACCACGTCTTTGGTAGAAGGTAATAGATTGGAAATATTGGCTCAAATGTGCTATAATGATAAGAATTTTCAAAAATAAACATGTCTACAAAACCTAAATCTCCAGAAGCACCAAAAACACCCAAAGAACGAATGACTAGTGCTATAGATGCACTGAAGGCTGCGCGTAACGATCAAATTGACGGCAAGCTTGGAGAGCTAAAAACGGTACTCGAATCTATCAAGCCAGAAGAGCAAAAAACTGTAACAGCAGAAATTGAGTTAGCGGATTTGGCAATGCGAAGTAATGCCGATATACAGGAGAGAGCGGAAAAACTTGGGGCACTCGCGGTTATCTCTAATATTCGTATCGATCTTGCGAGATTGAAAGGAGAGGTAAATTCTGGAAAGACAGAGGCGCAGGTTGCAGAGGAATCTGGAGTAAGTAAGTGGCTTATCTATGCTGGTGAAGGACTAAAAACTGGTGCGGGTGCTACATGGGAAGGTATAAAATTTGTTGGAGATAAGGCCAAGTCCAATGCATCGTATGCGTGGAAGAACATTATCGTGAAACCATTTAGTGCAGTCATGGGATATTTTGGTGTCAAAAATATTCAGATGCCTCCTGTTGCGCTTCATGCACGGTCGATGTTCTTACGTTTTGCAGGTGGCTTTATGCCAAAGGCAACACGAGAAGCTATGCAGAAAAATTTGGATGAGGAGTTTGCATTTCATGCAATCACTGGTCAGGCCAATGCACTTGTAGCAGATCTTAATGCAGTGCGTGCAGGCAAGACTCCACCAGAGACTCCTATTACTCTTGATTTCAGTAATCAGCTGACACAGTTTCGTCTTCTAACAGAAGCTGAACGCAAAGAGATACCTCGCAAGGTATTGCTTATGGCAAAGAAGGGGGTTACAGATATTACATTGGAGACGCTTATAGAAGAATCTGCTGAGAAGAAGACAGAGACAGAGAAGCCAGGAGAAAAGTCTGTAGAAACAGAAACTACAACATCAATAGAATTAGCTTCTGACGGCTTACCAAAGTCTTTGGAATTTTCTCAGATGAAAGAAGGAGTAGAAATGGGGAAATATGGAAAAGTGTCCGTTGTAGATTCTCCAGCTTCTGTAACAGTTGGAGAAAAGACGTGGAAGTTGAAAGGAAGACCGTGGACCGTAAGAGCTGTTCTTAGCTTTTCATTTACATCACTTTCTCTTGATGAGTCAGGATTAAATGTTTCAGTTGCGGGTCATCCATTAGGTAGAGGCTCAGGAAAAGTCCCTCGTCCAAAGCTTGTAGAATTCCTTGATCATCTCGCAAATAGCTCTAATCATAAAAAGATGATGAATGCGGATGGAGAATATACCGGTGTTGATTTAGTTCGTTCTTAAATTTAATTTTATGAATTCTCTCGATTCACAATTACAAGAAGACAATCCAATTGATGAGATTCGTGGTGACACACATCATAAGGTCGATTCATTCTGGGAGGGGGTAGGATCTGTAGGTTCATTTGCTGCACGAAATATTCGTGGAGCATTGGGGGCAAGTAGGAGAACAATATCCTCTTTCCTTTTTCGTAATCGATAATCTTCATGCGAAACGAACATTTTCAATATCGGCATAATCGCTTCTCTACCAAAGAGAAGAGGTTGCTTGGGCGACAAATTCGATCTCCAGAAGTATTAAAGAAAGCTGCTGATGTTGTGGTGGAATTACAGAAAGAAACCCCAAGTGAATTGAATGTAAGTACTGTAGTGGATTCTGTAAAACCTGCTGAAAGAAAAGACTTCCTAGATCAGGTTCGTATAGATCTAAATGGATTGGATCCGGAAGTTCGTCGAATTGCATCAGAAAATCTAAAGAAGCTTATAAAGACATCAACAGGAAATAAGCTTGATGCGTTGCGAGGAGTGG
>Ga0187833_10006741_pt1 | contig 10551 bp, 9 predicted proteins | sample ETNtaG_37_FD_167968 | JGI IMG/M metagenome (GOLD analysis project Ga0187833, IMG submission 167968) | Marine microbial and viral communities from oxygen minimum zone, Eastern Pacific Ocean - ETNP2014_SV_400_PacBio MetaG (Illumina Assembly) | ecosystem: Environmental > Aquatic > Marine > Hypoxic... | reverse complement strand
TGCCCATGTATCCCTGTCCTATCCCTGGGATAGTAAATCAATCACTACCCCGGATGAAATAAATTCATCTGAAGTGATCCAGTTGGCGTATAACCCCAAAGAGTTGGGGCAACTTGTCATAGAGAAAGCCTTTATCTCAAGTGAAAGTGCGAAAAATATATCCTTTGATATTAACACTCTTGATCGTGAGAATGCCGTTATAGAGATAAACTATGTTGCCTATGATGACTCTGTCCGGATGATTGCCAGCGGCAGGCAAACACTTGATATTGTTGCCATACCGGACAAATATGCTTTACACCAGAATTATCCTAACCCCTTTAACCCAACAACAACCATCAATTATGATGTACCTAAAAACGGTAAAATTAAAATGGTTATTTATGATTTAATGGGACGAGAAGTTAGAATATTAATGAATCATGATTTAGCAGCCGGTTACCATACGCTTACATGGGATGGGAAAAACAATATAGGTCAAATAGCATCGGCGGGGTTATATTTTTGTCAATTACGTGGTCAGAATTATACCAAAACCATTAAAATGTTACTCTTAAAATAAATAAGGAAAATAAAATGAACATAAAAAAGATTGCAATTGCTGCTGGATGTGGACTTGCTGCTATGATGATTACAAGTATCGTTCCCATGATGTTATATTATATGCCCCATGGCAAATCTCTAGCAGAGAAATTTCCTGGAGTAGTTCAGGCTTCACCTGATATGGCTCCAGCCATGATTGGAATGATCATTTACCTATTTATTACTGCGGTAATTTTTGATAAAATGAGTGTAAAAAGCATTCAAGAAGGAGCCACTACGGGCGCATGGTTTGGTGGCGGTCTCTGGGTCTTCATCAATACCCAGATGATGTCCCTTATGCCAGGAATTTTCGAAGTTAATTTTGTGGTAATTGATGTAGCAATTAGTGTAGTTATGTATGCAGTCATGGGTGCGGCCATGGGATGGGCCTTAGGGCGTTTTGAATAAAATCCACAATAAATCAGCATTAAACCCCGCCAGATAGCGGGGTTTTTTGTTTGTGGGCTGATGGGTAGATTTGGATATGATTAAGCGAATCACAACCCTGTTCTTATTTATTGGATCGGTTTGGGGGCAGGATTGTACAGCCAACGATGGCACAGATGGTGTCGAATTATGGGGAGAATGTTATTCGATAGAAAATACAACTGGGTTGGATTTATCGTATATTGGAGTTTCAGGAGAAATCCCTCCTGAGATTGGGAACCTGATTAATTTAGACTCATTAATTTTAAAGGAAAACCAATTCAGTGGAATAATACCACCTGAGATTGGTTCTTTGACAAATCTCACTAATTTGGATTTGGGCGGGAATCAACTTTCAGGAGAAATACCATCTGAGATAGGTTCATTGACAAATCTGAATATTTTGGATCTGGCTGGGAACCAGCTTGCGGGAACAATCCCTCCTGAAATTGGTGAGCTGGAAAACTTAACTGAACTTGAACTGGGTGGAAACCTGATTACGGGAGCAATTCCCCCTGAAATTGGTGAGCTGGAGAGTTTGACATTTCTCCATTTAGAATACAACCAGTTTACTGGACCAATCCCGTCTGAAATCAGCAACCTTTCAAATTTAGTTTGGTTGAATTTTGTTCATAATCAACTTACAGGGCAGATACCAGGGAGTATTTGTGATTTAAATATGAATTGGAGCGATCCCAATAATTTCAACATTTCTGAAAACCAATTCTGTCCACCTTATCCAGATTGTATTGAAGCTTATACAGGAGAACAAGACACAAGTGCTTGTGTCCAAGTATCCATAATTGATGAAACATTTCCCATTACGTATAAGCTTTATAATGCATACCCTAATCCATTTAATCCAACTACAACACTACACTATATACTTCCAAAAGAAGTATTAGTATCTTTAAATATAATTGATCTTAAGGGTCATCATATAAAGTCATTAATAAATAACGAACAGCCGGCAGGGCATCATTCGATAAAGTGGGATGCCACCAACGACTCCGGTGAGCCTGTGTCTGCGGGTCTGTACTTTTACACCCTTCAGGCTGGCGAGTTCAGGCAGACCAAGAAGATGGTACTGCTAAAATAGGAATTCTAATCGATGATTCCTTTTTTCTCAAGTTTATCCAGCTTGGGCTTTATTACAAATTGGCAATAGGGTTGATACAGGTTCTCCCGGTAATAATTATCATGATTGTCTTCTGCATCTGAGTAGTTGTTAATCTCAGTTATTTCAGTGACAATTGGATTGGGCCAATATTCAGATTGATCCGCTTCTATTTTAGAGTTTTCAGCAAGCGCTTTCTGCTCTTTAGAATGATAAAAAATAACAGATCGATATTGCGTGCCTACATCCGCGCCTTGTTTATTTAAGGTTGTGGGATCGTGAGCCTGCCAAAACACATTTAATATTTGATGATAAGATATCTGGTCAGGATCAAATTCAATCTTGGCAACTTCCGCATGTCCAGTTTTTCCGCTACAAACATCTCTATAACTGGGGTTATCTATGTGACCGCCTGCATATCCCGGTTTAACGGATAATACGCCATCTACACGCTGATATACAGCTTCTACGCACCAAAAGCATCCACCGCCTAATGTTGTAAGTTCAGTTTGATTCATGGATGGTTCTTGTGAAAAAGTAAATAATGAAAATAGAATTATTAATAGGAAAGAATTTTTCAAGGATTTAAATAATGATTTGAATGATACCATCCACCGCGAGCGGATTTAACCAATATTTCAGTAATCCCGGTTTGGCTGGATGAATAACCAAATGGTGGATTTACTATGATCTGATAAGATCCAGGTTCATTGACCTGGAATGCATATTTTCCAAGTTCATCCGTTATACGCCATTTGGATGAACCGGCTATGCTCACTTCTGCACCGGGAACTATTTTTTGTGTTCTGGCATCAAAAACAGTTCCATATATTATAGTAGGCTGCAATAAATTTTCATCCAAATATTGCGGTAATCCAGATGGTCCAAATACAGGTTCAGGGAAATAATCATCCATAATGTAGGATAGGTTTTCATATTCACCCATCTGGGGAACATAACACCTTTCGGGGGAATAATAGACTCCATTGATTTTCAATAGGATAAATCCTGTATTATCTAAAATTACTTTCTTAGACTCGATTATGATACGTTTAGCAGAAAAATAATCATTAATAATTGATAAGTAATAAAAAACACTCCCTTTTACAAAAAATGATTCAGCACGGGATTCAATAGTTGTTTTTCCCAGATAGGGTATTCTTTGATCACCTGGAACCGGTGTCATCATAGGGTGAATAGAAATATTGTTTAGGGAGTCCAATTCATCCGGGTTCAGTTTTATGGTTAGTTGGTGGTAATCACGGGCTACTAGCAGGATCTTTGGTTTCCAAACATACCCAACATATACGATGTTGAAATTCCCGTTTTCATCTGTAATAGAAGACTTTTTTAGCATGTTATTACCACTTAACAAGTCAACTTTTAAATTATTCACGGGTGTATGGTCTAAACTGTTTAATACTTGTCCCGATATAGTATTGATTTGGAATTCAACGGTTTCCTTAGGCTGGGCACTCAGGGTTGTTGCAATGATTGAAATAATGATAAAGAGACGTCTCACAGCAGAAAATCTACAAAATAATCGGATGATTGGTTATGCTTTGTCGTAAGCGTCTTTCAGCCAGCATTAAATTCAGAATTAATATCAGATCTCGAACGAATCGCCATCCAATTTGTCATGATAGTATCATCTTTTGTAAATTTTCGAAAGGTTAATCTTTTTGTGTCAGGCAGGCTCATGATTAATTAATTTTCATAATGGACATGAAGAATTTACAACGATCAGATTTTGATTATTGGTCTGCTTTAAACACGCGCTGGCGGGATATGGATGCTTTGGGACATTTAAATCATGCAATTTATTTAGAATATATGGAAACGGCACGAGTGGATGTTTATATCCAATTGGGCTTTTCAGGTGTTCGAAAAGACATGGACGAGAGTACGATTCTAGGTTCTATGGATGTACACTACTTATCCCAAATAAAGCATCCTTCATCTTTGGATGTAGGTCACAGGGTTTGCAGGGTAGGGTCAAAAAGTTTTGATTTCCTGGCAGCAATTTTTAAAGAGAATGAAGAAAAACCGGTTTGTTCAGCACTATTCAAAATGGTGGCATTTAATTATGATTCAAATAAGGCGATCCCTGTTCCTGACCTTATTCGTCAAAATTGTCGCCCTGTTAAATGAATCCACTGTCTTCTTTTCTTCCTGAATCATGTATTCATGATGATTTGATCACTCGGTTGGCCTATACTCGGGATGCCAGCATGTATCGCCTTATTCCTGAAGCGGTAGTCCGTCCTAAAGATAAACAGGAAGTCAGGTCTCTTTTAGAGTATGGCCGGAGTTCCAGCACACCTATTACATTTCGTACTGCAGGCACATCATTATCCGGGCAATCCATTACCACGGGTATTATTGCAGAACTCCTTTACGATTGGCAGAAATTCAAGATTCTGGAAAACGGTAATGCTATTTGGTGCCAGCCTGGAGTCAATGGCGCCGTAGCGAATAAAATATTAACGCCTTATCAACGTAGGATTGGTCCGGATCCTGCATCCATTAATGCTGCAAGAATAGGCGGAATTGTATCGAACAATTCATCGGGAATGGTCTGTGGTACAGAATTCAATGCTTACCACACGCTTAAGGATGTTGAATTTATCCTACCGAATGGTAATGGATATGATACTTCTAAACCTGGCGAAAGGGAAAATTTTCTTCAGCATGAGCCAGATCTGGCGACTGGATTGTTAAAGATTAAAACAGAAATTGAGTCCAACTCAAGTTGGATGAGAAAAATTCGAGAAAAATACCGCATCAAGAATACAATTGGTTATTCCATGAATTCTTTTTTGGATTATAACCATCCATTAGATATTTTTTCTCATTTATTGGTTGGGGCAGAAGGTACTTTGGCGTTTATCGCTAACGTCACTTTAAAAACAATTCCCGATCCGCCTGAAAAAGGGACCGGGCTCCTATTATTTAATTCACCGGAAAGCGCTGGGAATTGTGTTCCCTTTTTCAAAGGCATGGGCGCATCTGCAATTGAATTTCTAGATGATGAATCTCTTCGAACAGCACAGCATTTTGAAAATCCACCCTATGATCCGAATAAGGTGGAAGACGATGTGACGGGGCTCCTAATTGAATATCAGGATGATTCAAAAAATGAAATTGATCGGTTGATTAAAGAATCAAAAGATTTTTCACAAAAGGAATCATCTGTTATATCGATGAAATTAGTAACAGATCAACGAGATAGGGAAACGATTTGGAAGATCAGGAAAGGCCTGTATCCTACGTTAGGATCATTAAGAAAAACAGGAACAAGCATTATAACAGAAGATATTGCGGTTGATGCCGAAAATCTTGCCCAAGCGATTCGTGGTTTAAAAAATATATTTCAAAAACGTGAATTTCAAGATGGTGTGATCTTTGGCCATGCCAAGGACGGCAATCTTCATTTTATTACATCAGTTGATCTCGATGATAAAATTGGTGTCCGAAATTATGAAGGAATGATGCGCGATCTTTCGGATATGACATTGACACAATTCAATGGATCGTTGAAAGCTGAGCACGGAACAGGACGGAATATGGCCGCTTTTGTTGAAACAGAATGGGGTGGTCCGCTTTATGAGATCATGTGGAAGGTAAAAAGTCTAACGGATCCCTTGAATATTATGAATCCTGATGTTCTATTGAGCCGGAATAAACAGATTCACATGAATGATCTGAAACCAATGCCCACAGTTCATGATGAAGTAGATCAATGTATCGAGTGTGGTTTTTGTGAACGAATTTGTCCAAGTCGTGGATTGACTTTAACGCCACGACAACGAATCGCTGTAATGCGGGAATCTAAACTGCAAACCATTTCAAAATCTGATATGGATAAATTCAATTATGCAGTCAATGAAACTTGCGCTACCGATGGATTGTGCGAGATGGAGTGTCCCGTAAATATCAATACCGGTACAATGGTGAAATCTCTTAGGCATAATCCCAATTCAAAATTTGTAATATTGAAAATTTTGAAAAATAATTTTAAAATATCCGTTTCATTGATCAGGTTTGGATTAAAGATAGGTCAGTTTTTTGAAAAAATATTTGGATCCACTTTTCTTTGGAAATTTACCCGTTTCATCAATTCTATCTTTAAAACAACATTACCTTCCTGGCCAAAGTATGGCATTAAAATAGCAAAGACTTTTAAGCCAGTTTCATCTCCAGGTGTTCATCCTGATTATATCATATTTCCATCTTGTGCCAGCAGAGTTTTGGCTGCGGATCAAACTGGAACGAGTGCTTCTGAATATTTGACCAAAATTGCTTCTAATGCTGATATAAAAATCAAGTATCTTGATAATTTCTCTGAACTTTGCTGTGGCATGGCTTTTGATTCACGTGGACATAAAAGTATCGGAGATGACATGAAAATGAAATTAATGAATCGGTTGAGAAATGAATCGGACATGGGACGTATTCCTATTGTTTTAGATATGTCGCCTTGTACTCAATTTGTTCAACAGGATTCATCTGATCTGACTATCCTAGATTCGGTACAGTTTATTCAACGAATAAAGGACCAACTAGACATAGAACAAAGTGCTGAGTCTATTTTTGTGCACCCGGTATGTTCATCTCAAAAAATGGGAACGGCTCATGATTTAACGAATCTTGCCAATATGTGTTCAAAGTCCGTGGAAACAACTCTGGAACCATTTTGTTGCGGAACAGGCGGTGATCGCAGTCTCCGCTTTCCTGAATTACCACAAAATGCTGTTAATCAGTCAATGGATAAAATTATTTCAACAAAGGGAGTAACATCCAGCCGTACATGCGAGCTGGGATTGCAAGAGTCAACCGGTATAGCATTTTCATCCATAGAAGCATTGGTCTATGATGCAATTAAAAAGTAATTTTAATTATGAAATATAAGAATCTATCATCATGACAAGAAGTTTATCATTCATCATAACATTATTGTTATTCTTACCCCAACTGCAGGCAGATGTGGTTGCCAGACTTGTTAAAGTTGAAGGAAATGTATACTTCAAGCGAATGGGAATGGAAACCTTTTCGGAAAAAGCAAAACTTGGTGCTGCCATATTGAATGGAGATGCCATCAAAGTTGGAGAAACCGGTTTTGGTGCTATCATGTACCTGGATGATAAAACTATCCTTAAAATCAGAGAAAATACAAAGTTTGGGTTTATGGAAACACAAAACACCCGGACCGTAGATTTGACACATGGAACCTTGCTGAATACCGTGAATTCCGAAGGAAGAACCAAATCCTTTCGAATTCAAACACCTGTTTCTGTAGCCAGTGTTAAGGGGACTCAATTTGCAGCCATTGTCAGTCAGACTGGTGTTGACCAATTTATAGGAAAGGAAGGACTCTTTGAAGTTTTAAATATGATCAGCGGTGAAACAGTTTCAGTGGGGCCAGGGCAAAAAGCGATTAGTAATGCCACTGGTAATTTGGTTCAAGCGCCTGCTTCCCCAGAAGATTATCCTAACGATCCTGAAGTGGAAGAATACCAGGAGCCTGAGATAGAAGATATTGATGAACCAGCAGATGAAACCAGCCAGGAAAAAAGTCCAGAAGTTCCAGAGACACCTGAAGAAGCTCCTGAAACACCGGAAGACCCAGAACAAATACAATCAGAAGAATCTCCGGAACTTGAAGAAACTCCCGATATACCGGAAGAGAGCACTGGTAGTACACCTCCCAAACCATTCGGCATGGGTCTGGGCATTGGTTCCGTAACATTGGACGGTGTGTTATATAACCAACTGGCGTTGAGGCCTGAGATCAATATCGGTAAGGTCGGAATTGGACTGGATCTTGTGGTTTACATGGATAACGAAGGAAATATGCGTAATGATGAGTGGGATATTGAGAATGACCCCGGACTGTTACTGGATAAGATTCTGTTTATTCGCTATGGTAAAAAAACAGATCCTGCCTGGATCAAATACGGTTCCATTGAAGGATTAACGCTGGGATATGGCGGTCTGATGAATAATTATTCAAATATGATGGAATATCCTTCGGTGCGCAGGGTCGGGATTAATACGGGCTTTAACATTGGTCCTGTTGGCGGAGAACTCTTTTTATCCAATATAAAGGATATGTCCCGGGGCGGTACGGTAACCGGATTGCGGGTTGCCTACACTGTTTCAGATGACTTACCCCTTTCAATAGGTGTTAATTTTATCACTGATGCAAATATGTTCTCCGGTTTAAAAGATACTGACGATGACACCTATCCAGATGTTTTTGATGATTTCCCTGATAGCTCAAATATGTGGAATGATACTGACGGTGATGGCATACCTGATCCCCACGTTGGATTGGATACCGCTCGTTGGGATATTGATGCCGATGGCGATAATCTATATGATTATGGCGTTGGAATAGATACATCCATTATATTAAAGGCAAAACCATTCAGTTTGGAAGATAATAAAGCAGCTGCAAAAGGATATTCTATAGATATTGGTTATCCTATTTTTACGGGTAAAATTTTCAATCTTGATGTTTATTCCGAATACAATAGTTTGAGTTTCCCTTCATCGATAACTGCAGACTCAACTTTTATTCGCATTGAAAGATCGGGCACTGGAATCACTGTTCCTGGTCTTCGTATGTCCTTGTTCAGTTTTTTGAAACTGAATGTAGAGTATCGAATTTCGAATGGTTCTTTTGTACCAAGCTTTTTTGACCAGTCCTACGATTTGACACGGGTGGTTACAACCACAGTGGGGGATTCAACAACTATCATGACAAAGGATATGTTTGTATTCGATGAGAATAGTAATGATTTTTCATCTTCCGGTGTTTTCGGGTCAGCATCTCTTAATTTGTTTGATTTAGTATCATTTACGGCGTCTTATGCTAGTATGGTGGCCGCAATGGATACGATTAAAAGTTTTAATATGTTTATTAATCTAAATGCTGATAATATTCCTAAAGTCAGTACGGCAACGGCTTATTTTCAGAGGAATAATGATACGAATCCATTTGATTTTGAAAATCCATCTGAGAATACCATTATGGGGTATCGTGTTGGATATGAAATGAGTAAGGGTGTGAGTCTAATTTGGGATTTCCGCCAATTCTATCGAGACGACGGCACTGGGAATCTCGAACCAATAAAGCAGACTACTATCGAAACATCATTTAATTTTTGACGGCGTCACTTTTGAAAAATAATATAATACTCGGATTTTACCTGGTTGGTATTCTGGCAGCACAAACTGAAATCATGATATTAAGCCAAAAAGTTGGTACGGAAATTGACATGCATGAAAATCGTTTTTATCGAATTTTTCCAAAAGAAAAAGGATTCATTAATGCTCAGATTATTCGCATTAATAAGGAAAATTTCCGTGTGGTTATTATAAAGAAAGTTCGTGGAAAAGAGAGATTGGTAAAACGGTATATTTCTCTAGATGATTACGAAAAACTCCAACTTCATGTTGATGCACAACCGGAACTTACCGAAGAAGCAAGAATCGAAATGTATGAAGGCATGGATTTCCTAAGAGCAGAAAAGATCGTAAATGAGATTCCAAAACCACAATATGTTGTTCTAAAACACTCTGGACAGAAAAAATTGAAGGGGTCTCTGTTTTATGTAGATGAGAATATACTCCATATACAAACGCCAACAACAATAGAAAAAGTACATTTAAGTGATTTGGATCAATTGTCCTATCGACCAGAGATTGGGGAGTATGAATATCTTCGTCCTTATCTTTACGGCATCACTGGATTGACTGGATTGGCATTAGCACAAATTTATAATTCCCAACGAGCAACTTTATTTAACGAATACGGAATTCCTCGAAATGATTTGAATCGATATACTCAATTATTTGGCATTGTAATTGGGTTGATTTTTAGTAGCGAACTATTTGATGCTGTCAGTACATTGTTGACACCTTCGGAGACCATTATTTTATCCGAAGCTGAATATGAAAAGAAAAATATTAAATAATCCACGGAGGAACCATGGCAAAGAAACCTAAAGCACCAGCCGGAAGTGCACCAGCAGTTGACCCGCAACAACAATATTTAATGGACCAGTTTGGTGGTCTTATGGATCAGGTTGGAGATGGGTTCGGTGGTCCGCTTCAAGAAGAATTAATAAGAAGGTTAGAACAAACTATTGCAGATTTTCATGAAGAAGTAAATGAAATGCTTAGCAATCTTAAAGATAATTCAGAAAAACGTCACGACCGTCTCAAGGAAATTTGGAATAATCCGGATGCTGCGGGTGATGATGTACCTGATGAACCCGACGATGGTCCCGGTGGTGAAAGCGATATGAGCGAATATGAAAAGCGGATTGAAGGATTAGAGGGCGATAGCAAGAAAGATGAACCGCAGGAAAAAGATGAAAAACCTAAGAAGAAAAAAGGATTCTTTGGAAAGAAAAAGT
>Ga0187833_10006739_pt1 | contig 10553 bp, 8 predicted proteins | sample ETNtaG_37_FD_167968 | JGI IMG/M metagenome (GOLD analysis project Ga0187833, IMG submission 167968) | Marine microbial and viral communities from oxygen minimum zone, Eastern Pacific Ocean - ETNP2014_SV_400_PacBio MetaG (Illumina Assembly) | ecosystem: Environmental > Aquatic > Marine > Hypoxic... | reverse complement strand
CTCAATTTTGATGAGTTTGCCGTCCTTGATGTGCGCCAGCACCCCGCAGCCCCCGTGACAACCCGGCCCGGCTGACCAGGAAGTGGTTTTTACGGTTAAGTCAAATCCGTCTTCCATGATAGTTTCTCCTTAAATGATTAATCCTTTATTTATAAGCTTCAATAGCTTGTTTAAACCGCGGTTTGGCGTTGATAATGACTTCGTCATCTACACAAAAAGCAATCCTAAAATGTCCAGGGCCACTAAAACCGCTCCCAGGAACGACAAGAACCAACTCTTCAGAAAGTCTGTTAACAAATTACCGTGCCCAGAACAATGGTATCTTTCGATTTTACTTTAGAGTTCCTAAGTATAGTCTGAGTAGCTCCATTGCTTCTTTCATAACCCGTGCAGCCCTTAGCCTCTTTGGTACAAAAAGATCTCCTATGCTAAACTTCTCTCCGACATCATCCATTGCGGCAATAAGACCATTATTCAACATCAAATTAAAATCAGTTCTTTACTCCAACTCTTTCAGCAGCATCTCCAGGATTCCATTTAGATCATAATGTATTATTGGGTTGTATAAATCTTAAATTGTCATGTTTACCTCTCCTTAATAATTTATGGTATAATTTTTATTATCGGTCAAACCACCACCTTTGGCGATGGTAGTTGACTCCATTGGTTTCACTTATAAAATCGGCAGGTTTGCTTATACTTTCAATATTTCTATTTAAGACTCTTTCAATTAGGAGCGAAAATAATAAAATCTATTTTGTTGCATATTGACCGTCAGCCTTTCTTTTTATTTTTTCTATTCCCTCCAGGACCTTATCTGGAAGCGACGGGACTTCATGATTTTCCAATATATTAACAATTTTTTCCCGGACACGCCGTTCCATGGTTTTTGCACCCGCAGACTTCCATTCATTGAACCTCTGCCTTGTGAGTAGACTAGGCATCCATAGTTCTTTTCTAAAGTTATTTAAGGTATGTTCTTCTTGTAAATAGTTACCACCCGGGCCAACTTTATTGATCAATTCCCTAGCGATTGTTTCTGGATTGACCTCAAATCCCCGTATAAATCTTTTTGTTTTTCCAATTATTTCATTGCCAAGAACCAACATTTCAGCAGAACATATCATGCTGTTATCCATATACCCCACATCATGAATAAGATTTACTCCACCCAATCCCTGAGATAAGATTGAAAATGTGCCATCAACACCGGCCTGAGCGTCTAGCGTTTTTGCGTCTGTCCCTCCTGCAGTGCCCCAAGTAGGCAGTCCGAATGATTTCTCCACTTCGTTCAGGGCGATAATGCCCAAACTCAGTTCAGGTGAACCGAGGCATATATTACCAGTAGCCATATCAAACCCTGCAAAACTTGCTCCCATGAAGCATGGTGCCCCGGGCTTTCGTAACTGGATCAAAATAACGGACATCAACGCCTCTGCTATAAGCTGGGTAACCCCCCCTGCTAAAGTTACAGGACCGGTCACTCCGATCTGTACAACAGGACCGGGTATTTGAGGCATGCATAGATCCGCGGAAATAAACATTCTGTCGATTACATCCGATGGAAATACTAAAGGTGTAATAGGTTCCGGATAAAATATGATAAAAGGTTTCTCTCTTAGGTTATCCAGACCTCCGGCCACCTCTGCTGCCATTTCATAAACCATTTCATATGCTATTATTGAGTAACTCAACATAACCGAAGGTTTGGTAGTATTATTCAGTATGGCTTCAAATTCATATAATTCCTCAGCCTGATGTGGATCGATATCGCTAGCTGAACCCATAGGCATGACAAAATCAATATTTTCTAAGGCATCGGATATCCTTGCACCCCTCTCTATGTCTTTGAGAAGTGTCTTATGAACCTCTCCAGTTATTGAATCTTTAGTAAACAGGCTTCCAGTTGATGAACCGTAAAAGGATTTTAGTCCTTCTACTTCCATGGCCCTGTTTCCGTCCCTATCATATATTGTAAAGCCCTTAGGAGCTGTATTTATGCACGCCTCTATAATATGTTCAGGAATCTTTACCAATTCATCTTTAACAATTGCACCTGCTTGTATAAGCATTTTTCTTGCTTCAGCATTGTGAATTTTACACCCAGTGTGGAGGAGGACATCGAAAGCAGCCCTCCTTATCTCAAAGATCTGATCATCGCTGAGTATTTTGAAAAAAACTGATCTGTTATCAACAAATGAGGATTGAATCATTTTTCCTATCCAAAAATATACTTAGTGAACCTTTTTTAGTTAAGTCAATTTTGTGTTGAAATAAGTTGTTCATCCTATTCAATAACAAGGTAATTCATCGGCTGTGATCTATTTATTAGGCCGTAAAGCTTATGCCAGCCAATTCTTTTTCAGCCCGTCTGGATAAACTCATTAGTCTTTCGATTACTTCAAAAGATTTAGATACAGGAATATGTGTCGCAAGAATATTTTTTGCCTCTTCCGTTGCCTTTTCCCATAAGGTCTTCCCTCCATTTGATATCCAAGTTTCAGAATCCTGCCTGCATAATAATTGCGGAATAAAGTGCTCACTACGAAGATATTCTGCAGTATGGTCTTCGGCAATGAAATTGCCTCCAGAACCGACCTTACGGATGATGTCAATGGCTAATGAATCTTTATTTATTTCAAATCCACGAAGGATGCGTTTGGCATATCTTATATATTCAGAGCAAATCACAAGGGAAACAGGGGAGCAAATAAGTCCTTGGCCAAGAAATCCAATGTCATGGATTAGGTTTGCACCATCTAACCCTGAAAGTAGAATATGTATACTGTTTTCCAGTCCCGCCTGTTGATCGAAAGTGTTGCTGTCCGATCCCGATGTCGACCAGACAGGAAGGTCATAGTAGTGAAAAATATCGGTGCAAGCTGACTTTGTAAGCTGTTGTTCCGGTGTTGCGTATGTGGCAGTTGAAGTGGCCATGTCCATCGTACACACGATAAATCCACTGATGATGGGCGCCCCTTTTTGTTTTAATTGATGAATCACAATTCCACTTAACGCTTCAGCATTTGCCGTGGCAATCGCCCCAGCCAATGTCACTGGCCCACTTGCTCCCGACAACATCGCGGGTGTATAGCACACAGGTAACCTTTTTTCCGCACAAAGAAATAATTTTTGTAATGCGCCAAAAGAATGACTAAGAGGTGAGAGAGGCTCAGAATAATTTATCAAAAAAGGCTTCTCCTGAAGCTCAGCCTCACCTCCTGCAACAGCTTCAGCCATTTCGATAATTATGGCAGAATCTTCACGGGCAGCTGCCGTATAGAAAATCGGTTTATTCGAGTTTTCCAGTTCGGTTCGAAAACTCTCAATGTACATACTATTGGTAGGCACATCGTACGGCAATGCCATGGATCCGATAAAATCAATGTCATCTAAATAATCAGCTATTATTGCGTTATTTTTAACATCCTTCAGGGTGGACTGTCGAAGCTCTCCAGTCTCGAGGTCCCATGTTTTTGGGAGGTCTGTTCCCATACCATAATAAGCATTTCGCCCCTCAAGTCTCAGCGCCTCTTCACCAATTTGGTTGTATACTATAATCCCCGAAGGAGCACTATTGATACATTCCTCAACAAGCCAGTTTGGGATGAAGACCTGATCATTGTTTTTTACCTTGCAGCCCGCATCAGCAAGCATCTGGACAGCTTCCTCATGGTCCAATTTGACACCTATAGTCTCTAAAATCTCAAGAGAAGCCGTGTGCAGCTCCTTTATCTGTTCGATTGTAAGTAACCGGTAACTCGGCATACATTGAGAATTAAATCCTGATTTCATATTGACATCCTGCATTTCCTTCTCTAAAGGTTTCATTTGTCAACTTAACTACACCATTTCCACCTCCTGAAATGACGGTATTCGAAAGTTTTTCAATAATTCTGATATCGATGACTCCGTTTTAACTAAAAAAGATTTTATTCTCTCATTAAGGTTGATTTAAATTAAAGGCAATCTTTGAAAATATCCCGGCTTTGCCGGATTATAAAAATCAAGCAAGGGTCCATTATCTAGATAGTGTCGATGCCAGTGTTTTAGAGCGTCTCTGTCTAGTTTAATGCCCAATCCAGGACCTTCCGGCACAGGAACTACATTATTCTTTGGGTTAAAAGGGCCTCCTTCTATCACATCACCAATCTGCCAATGGAGTACACTATTATTTGGCTCACTTATCAAGGGCATAGCAGCTGACATATGCAAGTACGCAGCAGTACAAATTCCTGCATCTCCACTATAACACCAGAAATTTTTCCCCATTGCCTCACATGCTCCAATAAAACGCATCGCCTTATTAATTCCCCCCAGAACTGCAAAGTTTGTGACAAATGTATCCGGAACACCTAATAATACAGCCCTCCGAATATCAGGAACATGAGTAGAAAATGGAATGGGCGAATGTTGCCTCAGAGATGCCATCTCTTCAAAGGTGGCAACGGGGTCCTCATAGTTCCGGATATTATATGGTTCTAATTCGCGCAGAACATATTGCGCTGTTGCTAATGAGTACTGCATATTGGAGTCAAGACGAATTATTGCATCAGGTCCGAGCGATTCTCTTAATAAGCGAGCCGTCTCAATTTCAAGATTTGGATCACCTTTGATTAACTTACCTTCAAAAAATGTCGAACCATTTTTGTCTTGCATTTCCAGGCAATAATCAACAATAGCCTGGGCGTTCATTTCCTTCTCAACTCCATCTTTGTTCATTCTAAAAGCAAAATATTCAACGAATGGTATCTCCTTCCGAACGGCACCCCCCAGTAACCTATACAACGGTTGATTCCATGCTTTACCACGAATGTCCCAAAGAGCTATTTCAAGTCCTCCAAATGCAATCATCGATGTACTATCGGTCGTATTTTGCTGAATCTGCCATGGTGGCACACACAAACTATCTATCTCTGCTAAATCAAGAGGGTCCGTACCCAACAATCGTGAAGTGAAGCTTTCTATAATCGGCATGTAATGTGCTGATGGTGCTTCTCCAAGACCGGTAATCCCCTCATCTGTTTCAACCTCGATAATAGCCTTTGAATTGCCTACGGCAAGCCCACCTGACCAGAGGAAAGGCGTTTCAAGAGGAATATTTATAGGTGTTACTTTTATTTCTGATATTTTCATATGTCCTCCAGTAATTTTATCGAGATTATTGTCATCGCCATATTCTCCTTCTCTGGTCCAGAAAACGGTATGGTTAACTGCACAAGCGCCTGCTTTTACCAGAATTTCACCGGGCTTTGGTTTCGGTTTTGGGCTATCTTCTCGAAAAACCAGCTTTTCTATCGCCCGTGGCCTATTAAATAAACAGCAAACATAATACCCCAATTGAGCGAAAAATTTAAGAACTATCTTTGTAAAGGCTTATAGCACAAATGCTATCAATGAGTTAAATATATTTCTAGAACCTGCATATAGGTGAGATATAGGATCTAAGATCAAATCAAAAGAGCCCTTGGCTGGTGCTGATTTATTCAAAAACAATTTATCATTATCACTCGATTAGGGTAATATATCCCTTATGATATTCTTTTTAAAATCTAAATGACGTCTCCTTTGAAGTGAAATCACAAAATGCGATGCAGAAGACTATTCGATTATTCTGAGGTAGCAAGATCTTTCGGTTCCTTGCTAAATAAGTCAATTGTACTTTGTGTTATTCTATCAAAAATGATTGCCAGGATGACAATCGAAAGACCGGCTCTGATTCCAGTCCCTAACATCATTCGGGTAAGTCCCCCCACCACTTCTCCACCTAAACCTTCAGCCCCTATCAAGCCAGCCACTACAACCATAGCCAAAGCAAACATGATGCATTGATTCACTCCAGCCATAATAGTAGGCAGCGCTGAAGGTAACTCGATTTTAAATAGAATATGTATTTGACTTGCCCCAAATGCCCTGCCTGCTTCTACTTGTTCAACCGGAACCTGCCTTATACCCAGATCGGTCAATCTGATTGCAGGTGGGGTTGCAAAAATAACGGTCGCTATAATCGCCGGGGAACGACCCAGACCAAAAAGCATGACTGCTGGGACTAAATATACCCAAGCCGGCATTGTTTGCATAAGGTCAAGTGCCGGCCTTATAATTTGACCAATAATTTTATTTTTTGCTGTAAATATCCCAAGGGGAATAGCTATTAGAAGTGCAAGAAGCGCAGATAAGGAAACAAGTGCTGTAGTGAGCATTGTCTGTTCCCATAAGCCCATTTTCAAGCAGAAAGAAAAACCAAATACTGTAAAAAGCGCAAGTCCTTTACCTGAAATTCTCCAGCAAATAGCACTAGCAAAAAGAATAATCCAAATAGCTGATGGATAATTTAATGCCTTTTCAAGATATACAACAGATACACTCAACAGATCACTTATAAAGTCAAAAAACCCTGAGGCATTTGTATTTAACCAAAAAACCAATCTCTCGACATGCTTGCCGATTGAAAAATAATTCGAATTCATTTCTAATTTTTTTTGAAAATATTAGGTGAACCCTGAGAAATTCTGTCCAAAATTATCGCCAATAAAACTATAGCCAACCCAGTATCAATGGATTTATCAATTTGTAAGGAGCTTAGGGCTTTGTAAACTTCCTTACCCAATCCTCCGCCACCAATCATTCCGGCAATCACTGACATACTCAGGGCTATCATCAAGCATTGGTTTATTCCAGTCATAATAGTGGAAAAGGCTGAAAATAATTGAATCTTAAGTAGAATTTGCCCTGGTGTTGCCCCAAATGCCCTGCCTGCTTCTACTTGTTCAACCGGAACTTGTCTTATACCCAAATCGGTCAATCTGAGTGCAGGAGGAAATGCGGCTATTGAAACAGTAAAAACCGCTGCGCTTCGATTATAACCCAGCAATATAAGCGCAGGTATTAGATGAACATATGGTGGCATTGTTTGAAGAAAATCCATTAATGGGCGGGTTACCTTGCTTATGGAATCTACTAACGCCGACAGGATTCCCAGAGGTATCGCAATTAAAAGAGCTAAAGAGGTAGATACGAGAACCAGTGAAAGCGTTCCAATTGTAGCATCCCATAAATTCATCACATAACAGAATAAAAGCCCTATAAAGGTAAAAAATGCCATAAAAGGGCCGGATGTTTTCCAGGCAAGGACTCCAAATAGGATCATTGTAATATAAAAAGGTGGCATGAGAAGTAATTTGTTGAGAGCCTCAACGATCGAATTCACCAATCCGCTAACAATGCTAAGGTGAACTGAAAAAGTTTCATCAACCCACTCAACACTTCTATCGAGGTATTGATCGACAATTAGATCAAAATTTTTTGTTTTCATTATCGCTAAAGATCTCAGTTTCACTATTGTGCTGAAGCTTTATTAACTATTTAGTATTATTATCTGGCAATAATAGTATTACGGGGTGTCCACATCTTCAATCGTAAAACCCTGTATTCCCCTCAAGAGGCTACGCCGAGTAATAATGCCAATAGTCCTTCCATCTCTAACTACTGCCAACTTATTAACATCGCTTTCAACCATGATATCAGTGAGCTTATATAAATCATCATCATTTCCAACCTGTGGAATATTTACCAGATTTTCATCCGGATACAATGACTGATATTGTTCCACAGGGTACATCACTTTGTGAGCGTAAACGAGATGCAGCCTCGAGATGCCTGCTACAAAATCGGCCACGTAATCGTCTGCAGGATTTGTCACTATTTCTTCGGGTGTCCCAACCTGGACTAAAACCCCGTCTTTCATTATTGCGATTCTATCCCCAAGTCGAATGGCCTCATCCAGGTCGTGAGTAATGAAAAGGGTTGTTTTATTCATAATGGAAGAAATATCTAAGAATTGATCCTGCAGTTTCCGGCGAATAAGTGGATCCAATGCACTAAAAGGCTCATCCATCAATAATATATCAGGATCCGAAGCAAGGGCTCTTGCTAGACCGACACGCTGCTGCATACCTCCCGATAATTGCTTTGGATAATAATTCTCATATCCTGACAATTTGACTAAATCAATTGCTCTGTCCACGGCCTGATTCTGAACTTTTTTGTCAATTTTCCTCACTTCTAGTCCGAAGGATATATTCTTCCTAATATTACGGTGCGGCCACAATGCCGGATTTTGGAATACCATACCGATCTTATCATTTCTTAACAAATGCAATTCCTTCTTCCGTAACGTTCCAATATCTTCACCATTGATAAACACGGTTCCCCGGCTTGGTTTTATTAGCCTGTTAATTAAACGAAGAAGTGTTGACTTACCACTACCTGATAAGCCCATAATGCAAAATATTTCTCCTTGATTGATCGTAAATGATACATCCCGCACACCTATAATACAATCAAAATTCGATAGACAATAATCCTTATCAACTCCTTCAGCCAAACACGCAGAGAGTGCCTCCTCTTCTCGTAATCCAAAGATTTTCCATAGATGTTGACACTTTACCGGAAGAGAATCAGATTGATTGTTCAAGGCTTTCTCCTCCTTTTTTCAGTTCGTAAATTCATTGATGTAAAAGTCAAAAACCTTCCTGGCAATCAATCTTTTCGGGTTAGGTGCGATTAGGCTGCTTCTTTTGAGAGCTCTTATCGGAGGTTTTTTCCATTTTAAACGTTTCTATAGGCCGGAGACAATGGTTTCGATAGCCGCTATGAGGCCGCTCGTAATTGTAATGATGGATCCAAGTGTCCGGCTCCTTCTGAAGTTCATCCACCGACTCGTAGAATTTCTTCCCAAAAGCGGTCCGGGAGAATTCATCCAAAAAGTACGATTGAAACGTTCAACAAAAACCTTGGTCCGAGGAGTATCCACCCGAGTTGTCTGGTATTCAATGTTGCTGATCAGCAAGAAAATTTCATACAAGTGAACCATGGGACGGCCCTTGTACTCGGTCCAATTATCGGTCAAAACCGCTTTCACATCCAATCCATAGGCCTGGTAAAACGGCAAGACCCGATCGTTTAGAATATCTGTAGCGGTCTCCTTACGCTTGGTCGTATAAAGCTTGCCAAAACCGAAACTCCCGTATGTATCAACCACTGCCAGCAAATAAAGCCGGCCACTCCTTTTAAACGGCCAATGTAGAGGGTGTCCTGGCAAAGCAACTGAGCTGGATAATCGCTTTCCACGTGACGCTCAGCAAACTCAAGGTTGGCCTTTGCCCGCAACCGGATTTGCTGCTTTTCCAGTTTAAAATCCTCAATCTTGACCTTTTCCTCTAATCTCAGCAATCGTTTTATATTTGATCTCTAGGTTCGCTCTGAGCCATACATTTCGAACACTGGAAGCACACACAGACAAGCATTCCAGCACCAACTGGCCGGCAATGCGTTGCTGGCCAAAGGCAGAATATTCTAACGAAAGACCAATGATCCTGTTGTTCGTCTCCTCTGACAGTTGGTTCGGGTGTGATTCCACAATAGAGGGTTGTCGACCAGACTGTCGAGGCCGTGTTCCTGACAAGCCCGTTTATACACGTAAAATTGACTGCTGGAGATTTTGTGCATTCGGCAGGCTTTGGAAATATTTCCCGGTTGTTCAGCCAACTGTAGCAAAGTGAACCTTTTTTGTGCTAATTTCTGCTCTGCGATCATTGTATCCTCCTGGGGGTTAAATGTTTCAGTTAAACACTTATACCCGAGAGGACAACCGCGTGCCATACCCCCGGCCTCTTTAGGGGACCGATATATGGCGCTTGAAATACTCTAAACTATCCGGGAAGATCTTAACCTTTTCAATTAAGATCTTCCTCAATAATCAGATTCAAACCCTTCTCTTAGCAAAATCGAAATTGGTATTTATGTATCCCTTTGCGTCAAGGTCATAATGAAATGAGACACATTAGAATCTTTTCACCTATTTGTATCGATCCGGTGAGCCAATTACACACCATCTTTCAATAAGCTTTTTAGATGAAGGCAATTCCATCCATGTTGCTACAATTTCATCATATGATTTACCCTCTTTCAACCAACCCAGCCATATCAGCCTATCTTGATACTTAAAGAAAAAACCACTCAAAAGCTCACGGAGGAAGGGAAGGTCTTTGGCAAACCCTTTGCGCCCTATCCAGTAACCTCCTTGCTGAGGTTCCTGTATCCCTTTAGGATCGGCTAAAAATTTCACATCCCACTTCAGGGTCATCCAGGATGGTGTCCATAAAGTGGCAATAATCCACTCTTTCTTGTTTAAAGCAGATTGAACTTCCGCCGCCATTCCAGGAGTACTACTTTCGACAAAATTGTAATCAAGTTTATATGCCTCAATAACTTCCCTTGTCATCCTGTTGATACCTGACCCCTTTTCAACTCCTATAATCTTTCCCTTGAATTTATCTTTGTTTACATTTAATTCATCAATTGAATTTATTGGGACGTAGGAAGGAACAATGAGACCCATAAAAAGCCCAAAATTTTTAGCCCCTATCTTTTCAAGTTTCTCCTTAAAACGAGCCCAATAATCATGTGCATAGAAATTTATACCGGTATCGAAAAAATCGACATCCCCTTTTGAAGCAGCGGCAAATGCTACACCCCATTCTACAAATTCC
>Ga0187833_10006736_pt1 | contig 10554 bp, 7 predicted proteins | sample ETNtaG_37_FD_167968 | JGI IMG/M metagenome (GOLD analysis project Ga0187833, IMG submission 167968) | Marine microbial and viral communities from oxygen minimum zone, Eastern Pacific Ocean - ETNP2014_SV_400_PacBio MetaG (Illumina Assembly) | ecosystem: Environmental > Aquatic > Marine > Hypoxic... | reverse complement strand
AGTGCCCGCCGGATGCCGATCTCGGAGGAACGCTGGATGACCGAGATGGACATCACGTTGGCGATACCCACCCCACCCACGACCAGTGCAAGGCCGCCCATCATCTTGGTCAGGTTGTTGAGGTTCTCGTCGACCTGGGACTGGGCGTCGAGCAGGTCCGTGGGCACGCTCGTGTTCGCACCGTCCGGACCACCGAGGCTGACCACCGTCGGTACCTCCTCCGCCACGTACTTGGTGTTGGTCGGCGCCCTGATGTAGAGACGGGAGGGGTCGGGTTCCTCGATGTCCCAGTCCTCGACGGCGTTGGCGAACGTGATGAAGACCGCAGAGTCCATCGAAGGCTCCAGCAGCACGTAGTCGAGCACCCCCACGACGCCGTAGTCGACGCCTCCCAACTGGATGGTCCGAGGCTCGTTGGCGATATAGCCGTACTCGTTGGCGAGGTCCCGACCGATCACCGCAACTCTGGCAGCAGAGGACTCGTCGAACTCGTTGAGGAACCGACCGCTCACCAGCGGCACGTCCATGGTCTCCGGCAGGTTCAGGTGGGTAGCGATGATCGGAACGGGGAAGGCCCGGTAGTAGTCCTCAGCCGCAGCGAACGGCAGCGTCACGATGTTGGAGAGCTGGAAGGTCCCGGTCACCGACGTGACGTCGGGCAGACGGGCGACGCGATCAGCCGCTTCCTCCGGAATCCGAGGGTTCTGCCCGAAACCTCCGATGGTGTCCTGGGCATTGGCGACGATGAGGTCGGTGCCGAGTTCGCGCAACTTGGCCTTGAGGTCACCCTTCGAACTCTCGTTGATGCCGATGGCCGCCACGATGGCCGCCACGCCGAGGATCGGACCCAGCAGTATCAGGAGCGTCCTGACCTTGCGAGCGGTCAGCCCGGCGACCGCAACGCCGACAAGTTCACCGAAGCGCCTCATGTCGCCGGCACCTGCACCTCGTCTAACACGATCTCGCCGTCGAGCATCGAGATGCGGCGTTCGGTGGCGCCCGCCACGCTCAGGTCGTGGGTGACGATGCACACGGCGCGTTCGGACGACCGGAGGCCGGCGAAGATCTCCATGACGTTGGCGGCGTTCTCCGTGTCGAGCGCACCGGTGGGCTCGTCGGCCAGCACCACCAGCGGTTCGGTCACGATTGCCCTGGCGATGGCCGTTCGCTGCTGCTCACCGCCCGACATCTGGATCGGGCGGTGGTCGGCGCGTTGCACGAGGTCGACCCTCTCGAGGGCCTCCATGGAGCGCCTGCGACGCTCCCTGCGGGACAGGTCCCGGTAGAGAAGCGCCGTCTCGACGTTGCCCAACGACGTGAGGTGCGGCACGAGGTGGAACTGCTGGAACACGAAGCCGATGGCGTCGCCCCGCAGGCGCGACCGCTGGGCATCGGGCAGCGTGTTGACCTCGGTGCCCAGGATACGGATGGACCCAGACGTCGGGAGGTCGAGAACGCCCAACAGCCCCAACATGGTCGACTTGCCGGAACCCGATGGTCCGATGATCGAAAGGAACTCACCGGCCCGGATGTCGAGCCACACGTCCCGCAGCGCATGGACCGGGACCTCCTCGCCGTAGACGCGGGAAACGCCTTCCAGGGAAAGCAGCGACTCGCTCACCGGGCTTGGGGGCATGCCGGTCAACGCCGGTCGATCTCCAGGATCACGTACTCGCCGGGCGACAACCCGGACTCGATCTCGACATACGCTCCGTCGAGCATCCCGGTCTCGACCTGGCGCCGCTCGATCAGCCCGTCGGGCGTGACGACCCGGACTAGGTTGGCTCCGCTGTCGGCAAGCACGGCGGCGATCGGTATGACTATGACGTCGACGGCCTCTTCGACCACCACGTCCATCGTCACGACAGCTCCGTCGACCGCCACCAGGTCCTCGGTCGCCTCGACCACACCCTCATAGGTTTCGCTGCCACCGTCGGTACTCGCCGAGTCGTCGAGCTCGGTGATGACCCCCGGCGACTCCTGGTCGCCGGCGGCGAGGTTCACCGTGACCACCTGGCCGACGCTGAGCTTGGCCCGCTCCGACGGCGAGGCGAAGATCTTGATGGTGAAGTCCGGCTCGGTCAGGTTCAGGACGTTCTTGCCCTGGAGCACGAACTCGCCCTCGTCCACCCAGACGGTGCCGATCCTGGCCGGCCAGTCGGCGACGATCATGTCGGCCGGCTCGAACACAACGTCGTCGTCGATGGTCCGGATGGGAATGTCGAGGCTGATCTGACCAGCCCGGAGCAGGGCGGTTCCGGTGAGGACCTCGAAGTCGACACCCTGCTGGGCGCTGCCGGACACGCTGTAGTTGACCGATGTGTCGACCTCAGCGGCCTGGTCGGCCACGATCGTGACCACGCCCGTCTCGCCCTCGACGACCACGCCGCCGCCCTCGAGGGTGAGTTCCGGCAGGTCGTCGGACTCGACCAGCATCGAGGCGGAGACGACCCAACTCAACTCGTACGCCTGATCCACGAAGCCGGGGAGGTGGTTGGGGTCAGGCACCAGGGTCACCGTCAGCACCTCGTCCACCTCGACGAGATCGTCGGAGCGCAACGTGATGCTGATGGCCACCGAGTCGCTCCCCGTCGTGAGTGTCACGAACTCGTCGGGCTCGCCATAGTCCTCATCCTCGGTGACGGTGCCGCCCACGACGAAGTAGACGTCGATGTCCTCGACGACCTCGACGGGCGTTTCGACGGTGAAGCCCGCCGAACCGCTCTCCTCGGTGGAGTCGGCGTCAGCACGCAGGACGAGCACCGGCAGGTCCGGGACGTTCGGGTCCGTGACCGTGACCGTCGACTCCGACCGGCCGCCCACGTTGTAGCGGGGGTTGTCCCCGAACAGCGGAGAGATTGCGACGTCGAGGTCCTCGTCCGGTTCGAGGTCGTCGTCGATGAGGGTCGTGATGATCAACTCGGCGACCCCTATGCCGGCCGGGAACAGGATGGAGTCGTCGACCTCGTTGAAGTCGTCCTCGGCGGTGACCTCACCACCCACGCTGATGTCCACGATCAGGTCCTGTTCGGGAACCGGCTGAGCCGCAAAGGTGAACGTGACCTGGTCACCCTCGCTGATCTCGGCAGCAGAGGCCTCGACGGTGATCGACGGGATCGTCGACGTTGCCCTGGCCACGTCATCCGCTGCGGGTGCAGCGGTGTCGTCGTCTTCGGTGGCGGCGGTGACCGTCTGGTCGGACAGGGCGTCGAAGGCGTCGTCCGAGTCGACATCGACCACGGACACGGTGAGGGCCGTGCTCTGCTCGCCGTCGACGACAGTGTCGTCGACGCCCGAGACCGTGACCGTCTGCGGCGTCGACCAGTTTTCGACCGTGAACGTGAGCGTCGCCGGGGACAGGGTCGCCTCGCCGGTGTCGGCGCTCTCGATCGAGATCACCACGTCGCCGGCCGGCAACTTGTTGAGCACCACGGTGAAGGTGTCGCTGGTGCCGTCCTCGCTCACGCTGGTAGCGGTGGTCCAGAGGGTGAACCCGGCTGCCTCGTCATCGATGGTCGTGACCCGGGTGGAGCGGTCCCCCAGGGAGTCGAATGAGTCGTCGGAACCCGCATCCACCACGGCTACGGCTACGGCGGTCACCCGGTTGCCGTCGGCATCGCTGTCGTTGACACCGGTAGCGGTCACCACCTGCTCCGTCGACCAGTTGTCGGTCGTGAAGGTGAGCGTGGCGGGCGCCACGGTCGCCTCGCCGGTGTTCGAACTGGTGACCGAGAGCACGACATCGGTAGCAGGTTGTGCGTCGAGCACTGCCGTGAACGTCGTGGTCGAACCGGCCTCGGTGACGGCAGCGGCAGCCCTCGACACGGTGAATCCGGCTGTGTCGTCGTCGGTTGTCATTACCGATACATCGACGTCGATCGCCCCGTCGAAGGCGTTGTCAGACGACTCGTCGACGGTTGCGACGATCACTGTGGACGACTGTTCACCGTCGAGCAGTCGGTCGTCTATGCCGATGAGCGCCACTGTCTGCTCGGTCGACCAGTCGGTGCTCGTGAAGGTAAGCGTGGAGGGCCAGGCAATCACCTCGCCGGCATCGCTGCTGGTCACCGAGAGCACCACATCGGATGTGGGAGCGGTGCCGAGGGAGATGGTGATGGCGGCGCTCGAGCCCGCCTCGGTGACGATGGCCGACGTTGAGGAGAGCGAGAAGGCGGACGGGATCGACTCGAGCGAGAGGCCGCGGGAACGGTTGGCGGCAAGGTGTGCGGCGCGCGTGGCGGGTCCGTAGGTGCCGTCGGGGGTCAACCCCAGCAGGTCCTGCAGGACCCGAACCCGGTCGCCCTGTTCGTTCCAGCGGAACTCGGCCAGCAGCACGACCTCCTGGTCCAGGGGAGGCGTCGTCGTGGTCGGCACAGAGGGGGCGACGGTCGTCGTGGTGGTTGTCCCATCCTCCGGGTCGTCGTCGACGAGCCCGATGACCGCACCGATTTCGACGGTCACCGTGTTTCGGGCACCGATGCTGTAGCCGGCCGCGTTCCCCGACAGCGAGACCGTGACGACCTCGTCGACCTCCGGGGTGGCGCCGCCGTAGTCATGGTCGACCTGCCACGTCGCCAGACCGGCACGGGTCTCCTCGGTGTAGTGGTCGTCGACTACGCCTACGTTGTAGCCCTTCTCGGACAGGATCATCTCGAGTTGCCGGACATCCGGTCCCTCGGAGCCGACGTCGAGCCGACGGTAGAAGGCGAAGTCGCCGTTCACCGCCACTGCCCGCCGGCCGTCCAGGGCGAAGAGGACATCTCCCGGCTGGACGGTGTCACCGTCCTCGACGAGGACATCGCTGATCTTGCCGTCGACCGCCGAGTTGATCACCTGGAGTTCATCGCGTCGGAGCTCGCCACGAACCGTGATCTCGTCGGTCAGGGTGCGCACGCTGACCACCTCGGCGATGGCGCGATCCGTCTCGATGTCGACCACCAGGGTGTCATCGACCCATGGCTGCCAGAGGGCGACGCCGACTGCCACCAGGGCGAGGACGAGCAGCATTGTCATCTGTCTCTTCATCGTCGAATGCCCCTCTCCCTCGGAATCGCCTAGGACCCGTCGCCAGCGAGGTTCGCCTCGCTCACGCAGTCCCGGATGTCCTCGGTGTTGATCCCACCATCCGGGCTGGAAAACTCCGCACCGGGGTTCAACAGCCCGCTCTCGTTGGGAGTGAGATCGCCTATCGACCAGCCCTTGCGCTTCAGGCAGTCGGTGAGTTCGATGAACTGCTCGTTGTCCTCGCGGATCTGCTCCGGCGTCAACTCGGATCGCGAGGTGATGAACTCCTGGTAGACGGAAGCGACGTTGGTCCGGCTGTTGCAGAGTGCGAGGGCCTCGAGGTAGTCGGGTTGGTTGACAGGAGCGTTCGCGCCCGCCTCTTCGTTCGGAATGCCGAGGAACCCGTAGCCTTCCCCGTCCAGGCAGGTGTTGAAGTTGTCGAGGGTGTCCATCAACTTGAGGCCGGGGTTGATGTCTTCCTCGGCCAGCGGAATGGTCTCCTTGGGGGGCTCGGTAGTGGTCGACGTGGTGGTCGTGGTCGATGCATCCACGTCATCGGCCCCTCCGGTGGTCTCCGAGGGGGTGGCTCCGGTGGTGGTGGGCGCCTCGGCGCTGGACGCCTCGGTCGTCGGCACCAGGGTCGTGGTGGCGGACTCCGCCGTGGTCGTCACGACCTCCTTCGTGAAGGCATCATCCGGCAGGACGATCTCGACGTCCTCATCGGAGCTGAGCACCACGATCGATCGTGTTCCGGATTCGGTGCCCCCGCCCGAACAGCCGGCCAGCAGCGCCACCGCCACGAGGACGAGCCCTGATACCACGGGTATTCGTAGGGTCGTCATCGCCGTCAAGCCTACGAAATCCCGATGCCATTTCGAACATCGGGCCATGGTCCCGGCGCACCTAGCCTGTTTCCATGGCCGATTTCTTCCAGAACGGCGTCATCGCCACCCTCCACGACCTCGGCGACCGCCCGACCGCCGACCTCGAGGCCGAGCTCTCCTCCTGGGCGGCCGAGCGTCCCATGGCGCTCGTCATCCCCTGTCTGGCCTCCGAGATGAACGGGCCCGCCCTCGGGCCGATGGTCGAAGAGATCGCCCGCATTCCGTACCTCGACGAGGTGGTGATCGGCCTCAACCAGGCGGACGAAGCCGATTTCGACCGGGCGCGTCGACTTTTCGACCGCCTGCCCCAGCACCATCGCATCCTCTGGCACGACGGACCACGCCTGTCCGCCCTCCACGGAGAGTTGACCTCCCATGGGCTGGCTCCCACGCAACCCGGCAAGGGCTCGAACGTCTGGTACTGCCTCGGGTATTTCCTGGCATCGGATCGCGCACAGACGGTGGCCCTCCACGATGCCGACGTGCGCACCTACGACCGCCGCATGGTCGCCCGCCTGCTGTACCCGGTTGCGCACCCATCGTTCGAATACGCCTTCAGCAAGGGCTACTACTACCGGACGTCGGCCGCCTCCGACGATCCCGATGGGCAGGATGGCGAACGCCTCTACGGTCGGGTGAGCCGCCTGTTCGTCACGCCGCTCGTCCGTGCGCTCGGCCTGGCATTCGGTCGTAGCGACTTCCTGGACTACCTCGACAGCTTCCGCTACCCGCTCGGCGGCGAGTACGCCATGCACGCCGACCTGGTCCGCACGCTGCGGATCCCTGCAGACTGGGGCCTCGAGATCGGCCTGCTCGCCGACGTGTACCGCCGCTACACGACTGCGCAGGTCTGCCAGGTCGACATCGCCGACCAGTACGACCACAAGCACCAGGACCTGTCACCCGACGACGCCGGAAGCGGCCTGCACAAGATGAGCATCGACACCGCCCGTTCCCTGTTCGCACGGCTCGCCGCATCGGGCACGGTGCTGACCCACGAGGGGTTCCAGAGTCTCGATGCCACGTACACGCAGGCAGCCCTCGACCTGGTCGCCAGGTACGGGGACGACGCAGCGATCAACGGACTCACCCACGACCGCCATCTGGAGGAGGCCGCCGTCGAGATGTTCGCACGGGCGGTGATAGAAGCCGGTGAGCACTTCCTGGCCGACCCCAACGCCGACTCACGCAGCCCAAGTTGGTCGCAGGTCCGGGCGGAGGTCCCCGACCTTCCAGAACGGTTGGCGAAGGCCGTAGAGGCGGACCGGGCCGGCTGAGAAGGCCCGGTCGGGCTGACGGTGGAGGTGATGGGAATCGAACCCACGACTTCTACGTTGCGAACGTAGCGCTCTAGCCGACTGAGCTACACCCCCGCGGGCGGGGTGGATCGTAGCGGTGGAGAGGGAGCGCTGGACGGTGGGCTGAAGCCCAGCCGGGACTCAGTTCGCCTGGCGCCTCAGGACTGCCTCGTCCTGCATTGCCCCACCGGCGTTGACCAGCATCGAGGTCGACGGGCGGAACGGCACCACGACCTCGCTGCGCTCCAATGCCTGTTGGTGGCGGTTGGTGACGAGGAACGCGTAGCCCACCAGGGACAGGTCGACGAGGATGTGGATGGTCCAGACCACCCCGCCGACGGCGATCCCTCCGAAGAAGGTGAAGCCGGCCACCCCGGCGAGCGTGAAGAGAACGTCACGGCGCCGCCGACGGGCGGAACCCGGGTCGCCCGGCACGGACGTGGCCGCTCGCTGGATGACCCGAAGGCCATGCGCATCGAGGCGGGTGGAGGCCGACAGGGCGGCGATCGGCCGCGGCGACACCCGTCGTCTCGTGCGTCGGATGACCGGTGGCAGCAACAGGGCCGTCCACAGGACACCGAGTCCCAGCAGGATCAACACGGGCAGTCGTCCTCTCGAAGCCACCGATCGTCCATCGAGCGCACAACGTAGCGTTCCACCATCGTGAAATGGTGGATTTCCACGCGCTGACTGCGCGAATCCACGCGCGTTGAGCGCGTAGCAGTCGGGATGCCGCTGAATCAGGTGGCGCGGCGCCAGGAACCCGACCGACCCCCGTCCTTCTCCCAGAGGGCCACGTCGGTGATCACCATGGCCCGGTCGAGCGCCTTGCACATGTCGTAGACGGTGAGCGCCGCAACCGAACACGCCGTGAGCGCCTCCATCTCGACGCCCGTCCGCTCGACCGTCTCCACCGTGGCCTCCACGGCGACGTGGGACTCCTCCACCTCGAGGTCGACCGACACAGAACTCAGCATCAGCGGATGACAGAGCGGCACCAACTCGGAGGTGCGCTTCGCCGCCTGGATGCCCGCCACACGTGCCACGGCCAACACGTCACCCTTGGGGACGGACCCCCCGACCAGTGCCGCCGCCGTCTCGGGCGACATCTCGATCCGGGCGCGAGCCACCGCTCTACGCCGCGTCGGCTCCTTCGCGCCGACGTCGACCATACGGGCGCTCCCGGCCTCGTCGAGGTGCGTGAACGTCGAGCCCCCGGGACCGACATCCTCCGGATCGGCCATGTCGACCTTCAGCCGCCGATCTGCGACATGGACCGGTCCGGCCGGATGAAGTCAACGTGTCCGATGCCGTGGCCGGCCCACTTGGCGGCGACCGTCCCCTCGAACACAGCCGACAGATCGTCGTCATCGGCACCCGAGCGCAGCAGCGCCTTGAGGTCGAACTCCTCGACGGCAAAGAGGCAGTTGCGGAACTGGCCGTCCGCGGTGATCCGGATCCGGTCACACGAGTCGCAGAACTTGCGAGTCACGCTGGCGACGACGCCGACCTCGCCGCCACCGTCCGTGTAGCGGAAGCGTGTGGCAGGTGCCGACGTCCGCTCGACAGCACCCAACGGGAACACGGCACCGATCGTCGCCACGATCTCCTCCTGGCTGACCACCGCACCCGCACTCCATGCCTCGTCGGCGTCGAGGGGCATGAACTCGATGAAGCGGACGACGACGCCCCGCTCCCGGCCGAAGCGGGCGAAGTCGATGATCTCGTCGTCGTTGACGCCGCGCATCACGACGACGTTGACCTTGACAGGATCGAAGCCGACCTCGATCGCCGCGTCGATGCCATCGAGCACCTTAGGCAACTCATCGCGCAACGTCAGTTCGGCAAAGCGGCCGGGCCTCAGGGAGTCGAGCGAGACGTTGACGCGCCGCAACCCGGCGTCCGCCAGGTGCTCCGCCAGGAGCCGGAGTGTGGAACCGTTGGTCGTGAGCGCCAGGTCCACCGGCAGCGCCGACAGCATTCCGACAAGCTCCGGGAGGTTCGCCCGCACGGTCGGCTCGCCGCCCGTGAGCCGGATGCTCTCCACGCCGTGGCGTTCGACAAGCAGCCGGGCCACTCGCTCGATCTCCTCGAATGTGAGCAGGTCGCCGCGGGGCACCCACTCGAGCCCCTCGGCCGGCATGCAGTAGCTGCACCGGAAGTTGCACCGGTCGGTGACCGAGATACGCAGGTCGCGGTGGACCCGACCGAAACCGTCGACGAGGGGGCGCTTCACGCTGCACAGCGTAGAGGCACACCGGGGCCGGAGGGCCACCGGCATCAGTACAGCAGCAGGACCTCCACCACATCGCCATCGGCAACCCCGTCGCCGTCGGGGAGCACGGCCAGCCCGTCGGCGCCTGCCATCGCAGCCAGCTGGTGAGACCCCTGACCGCCGGCCGAGGACACCCGGTAGCCACCGTCCCGGTAGTCGACCACGACCCTGGCGAAGTGGACCTTGCCGTCGGGGCCACGCGGCATCCCGCCATCGGCGACGGCCCGCACCCGGGGCCGTTCCGTCTCGGCATGCCCCGCCATCGCACGCAGGGCCGGGCGGGCGAACAACTCGAACGACACCATCGACGCCACGGGATTGCCCGGCAGGCCGAACACCGGTACCCCGGCAACGGTCCCGAACGCCAACGGCTTGGCGGGCCGGATCGCCACCTGCATCCAGCGCATGTCACCGATCCGGTCGAGCACAACCTTCACGTAGTCGAAGTCGCCCATGCTCACCCCGCCCGTCGTGAGCAGGGCATCGCAGGACTCCACGCCTGCCCGAAGGACCTGCTCGATGGCATCCTCCTCGTCCCGCACGAGGCCGAGGTCGACCCCGTCGAACCCCGACTCCTCGACCAGGGCCAACAGGCCCGGCCGGTTCGAATCGCGGATCTGCCCGATGCCGAGTGCGCTTCCGTCCGCCACGAGTTCGTCGCCGGTCGAGATCACGCCGACCCTGGGTCGCCGGAGTGCGGACACGACCCCCAGGTTGATGCTCGCCAGCACACTGACCTGTCCGGGACCGATCGCCGTACCTGCGGGGAACACCACCTGCCCGGGCTCGAGGTCCTCACCGGCCTCTCGGACGTGGTTGCCCACCGGCACCTCCACCTCCACGTCCACCTGCTCGTCGGCGGCGGAACCGGACACGCTCGTGAGCTCGACCATCACCACGGCATCGGCGCCGGGCGGCATCGGGGCGCCGGTCATGATGCGGATGGCCTCACCCGGACCGACAGGCCGGTCGGGCGCATCTCCTGCGGCAAGCGTCCCGACGACCGCCAGTCGGACCGGTGCACCGACCGTGTCGACGGCACGTACGGCGAACCCGTCCATCGCCGTGTTGGCAAAAGGCGGCACGGCCTCCG
>Ga0187833_10006733_pt1 | contig 10559 bp, 13 predicted proteins | sample ETNtaG_37_FD_167968 | JGI IMG/M metagenome (GOLD analysis project Ga0187833, IMG submission 167968) | Marine microbial and viral communities from oxygen minimum zone, Eastern Pacific Ocean - ETNP2014_SV_400_PacBio MetaG (Illumina Assembly) | ecosystem: Environmental > Aquatic > Marine > Hypoxic... | reverse complement strand
TTGAAGCAACTCCTGTATCTCCTGAAAATCTATTTTTCAAAACTCTACAAGTTAAAATATTATTTTCTGTTTCTGATTGTTGGTTTCGTTCAAAACTAATAACTTGATTGGATAAAGTTGCTAGTGAATGTGACCCTCTAAGATGTGAAAGACTTACTTGTAATCCTTCTTCATGTGAAATTTTTCCTTCAGTTCTACGAAGATGAGAAACAACAAACATGGCACAATTTAATTCTTCAACTAATTGTCTTAGTTGCGTCATAATATTGTCAATTAAACGTCTCTCATCAGAATTTTCTAATGAAGTAATTCCACTAACAACAATACCGATATGGTCTAAAAAAATATATTTACAGCCTAAAGACTGAACCATATATCTAATTCTATTCATTAAATCATTTACTTCTGCTGAACCAAAGTGGTCAAAAAAAGATACTTTGTCTGAAATAAATTTTATTTGTTTGTCTAATAGTTCTTGTGAAACTTTATCTCTAACTTCATCTTTATAAACATGTGCGTTTACTAAAACTGACATTACTCCATCAATGCTTCTTAGAACGCCTTCTTCTAAACCGATATATCCAACTTTATGACCTTGTAATAATAAGTGTGAAGCTATTTCACGACAAACTGCTGATTTTCCTGTGCCTGTACCTGCACATATTAAATTTAATTCACCAAGTCTAATACCACCTAATTTTTTATTCAATCCATTCCAACAGTAAGGAACACTTTTAACTTTTTTTCTTTGATAGAATAAATCAATTATTTTTTGACCTGTAATAATGCCTTGTGGCGTATAAGTAGACGCACCCCATATACTATCAACTAATTCTTTAGTCCTTTCTTTGACTAGCATTTCATTAGCATCTTTAAGAGGTAGTCTACCTATCTTAGCCTTGCGAGGAGAAAGTAATTTTGAACATTCGACAGCCGCTTTTTTTCCTGCGGAATCTGAATCAAATAAAAATATTACGTTTTGAAATTTTTCAAGCCACTCTAATGATTTCTTAATATATTTTTTTGCTGAAGCTGAACCACTAGGTACTGAAACTGTAGGCCAACGATTGCCTTGAATTTTGCTAATTGACATACAATCAATTTCGCCCTCTGAAACAACAACCATTTTTCCACCATCTCTCCATTTATTAATTCCAAATAAAGAGACCTCTTCCATATCACCTAACCAAATAAATTTTTTATTTGGGAAACGAATATGTTGAGCAATTAGTTCGTGTTCTTTATTATAATAAGGAGCTATATGAACCGGTTGATTGTTATAGTTACCAACTTGATAACCAAATACTTTACAGGTATTTGCATCAATTTTTCTTTTAGTTAAATTTCTATATTCACCAGTAATCATATTTGTATCTTTTGGAAATTCGTTATTTATTTCTTCTTCTGACTTTTCAAAGTAGTGGCAGGAAAAACAATATCCGTGACCATCCGAATACCTAGCCAGATTATCGCCAGTATTGTCACGATTATTAGACCTACATTCAGGACACTGTTCATAATAAAGGAATGTAGCTTCTTCATTAGTCTCGTTCATCATTTGGAAGTAAATCGCCTTCTATCCAATCAAGCTCAATCTTCTTCCATTCTTCTACATCAAATGAAGGACACTTCTTAGTATCACTAAATTTATTATGTCCACAAATTTCTGCCTCAGGATATTTGTTGTGTAATTGTATTATTATTTCTTTTAATGCTGTCCATTGAGATTCATCATAATTATCTTCCCATTCCTTGATGTTATCTTCCTTAACTCCACCAACCATACAAATTGAAATACTATCGTGATTTCTTCCTCTGCAATGAGCACCAACTTCATCGTCAGGTCTTCCCTGTTGAACTATGCCATTTTTTCTACGAATAATTTTATGATAGCCACAGCCAAACCAACCTTTAGCTCGATGCCATTTATCTATTTCTTCAAAGCCAATATCCATCGAAGGTTTAGTTGCTGAACAATGTATAATTATATATTTAGTTTCTTTTCTCATTTTGATTTTTTAATATCTCCTTTACCCATTCTTCAGGTAAAAATTTCTTTGTTGATGCAATACAGTGATACTTAAATCCTTTAATCTCACACCATTTTGCATAAGTTGTTTTTGATTTTTTTCCAATGCGATTTTTGGAATTTGAAAATACGAAGCGAATATCCAATTTAGGATATTGTTCTTTGATAAGTAAATGCTTTTTCCTATCGGCAGTAACGAAATGACCTTTAGTTTCAAATATTATTGATAAGCATTTAAAGTCAGGCGTATACCTCGAAGCCTTAGAAGGCTTGAGGAAAGAGATAGTAAAGCTCTCATAAAGAAAGTTAATTTTCTTTTGTATGAGAAATTTATTAAACTCTTCCTCAAGTTTACTTTTAAATTTAGAAGTCTGCTGAAGAGTTGTTTTCTTGTGAAATTTCTTCTTCATCAGATTCATTCTTAGTTGAGCTATCACCATCTACTTTCTCAAATCCTTCACTTGAGCCATTCATAGATGAGCCTTCTACTAAGTTTTTTACTTGTACTGATTTGAGTCTCAGAGAACAACCAGCACCTAATAAAGGCGTATACCATTCTCTCGGAAAGAAACTCACTCTTAAAGTTGAGCCACCCCAGACAATTAAATCTTTGTTCAATGGTTTTAATTCATTATCAAAAATTGCAGGTCTTTGAGTAAAGGCTTCTCCAGTTTTAGAGTTAGTGCCTTTCGCCTTCATCTTAAATTTGAAGATATATTTATTATCTTCTTTTTTATAAGGAAGCGTAGCCTTCTTTAAGTTTTTACGCTTACCTTTTTTCTTCTCATCAGAGAAAGCCTTCTCTACACACTTGTTTACTAATGTAACAAGTTCAAGAGCTTTACCTGCATCAACTTCTAAGTCTACGTGAAATTCGCCTTCAGGCTTCCATTTCACATCTGCTTTAGTCAAATGAGGATAAATAGCTTTTCCAAAAGGAGAAGTGTACGTTTTTGGTTTTTCCATTATATGTACCTCCTAGTAATTATTGGAAATGACAATGTTTAGATTGTCGTAAAGTGTCTAGTTAATAATTTCGCTAGCGTAGCAGTTTAAGAACAAAAATAGTCACTTTTTAAAACTTCACTAATATCAAGGTTTCTCATTTTAGGAAGCTCAGGTATTAAGTGTTGTTTGTTTATTGCAATTTGAGGTGTAATCTCTTTACAGAAATCTTCTAATATATTTTCTTTATGAAAAATATCTACAAAGGATTTTCTCACACAATCATTTATAAGTTGAACATCCGGTGCTAAAACTCCAAATGAATCGTGAACACAAGCAAAAGATTTTATTCCTTTACTAGAAGCTAAATTAACTGTCTTTTGTAAAATTGCACCATCGAGGCTATGAATTAGACAAGGTGCAATAGCATTTGAAACTTTTCTCTTATCTATTTTATTTGTTTCAAATTGAATAGTAACTTTTTTAGTTTTCATAGTTTCACCCATACGAGTATTAATTCTCTGCTTTCTCATTTGCATATAATTCATCTGAACTATATAGCCAGTCGGAAGAGTCCAAGTAACGGGTAATCCATTATCTGAAACTAATCTTGATACTTTTTGAAGCCAGACCATACATTCCTTTGCAGAAATAATTACGTCACCAATAGACTTCCAGACTAATTTAGATAAATAATAAGTTGCTTGAAAAATAGTGGGAATACCCGTCTCTTCAAATTCTTCTTTGTCTTTTGAAAATGGACAAGGTTTACCTTCTTCAACCATATCTTCTAAATGTTCTTGGATATAAGCTCTACAGCTATATTGTGTTAAACCATAAACAACACACATCGTAACTTTTTTAGTTGTTTTTCGGTTTATTCCATAGTCAAGCCACATCTTCTTTAATGGGCTATCTTCCATTTGTTTTAGATATTCTAAAGTTTTATTAGCTACTTCTTGATAAACATCCTGAGGTATTTCTTCAGCAGTTAGATTAGTAGCTTTACCTCCAACTTCATCTCTCAACATTCCTGAAAAAATTTGAAGTCCTGAATTAGTACAATCACTAAAGCAAGATAAATGAGTTATAAAATCTAAACCTTGTCTTGAACTTTTATATTCTTCATATTCAAAACAAAATGCTAGAAATTGATAAGGTTCACCAACACTAGGTTTAGCCCAGAAATCATAATGATTATGTGGGTCTCTTGCTGTAGCTAATATAGCTTGTTCATTGTCATTTACCCATTTAACTCTTTCTTTTAGAGTTTTTTTATCCATGCCATACATATTAGCTCCGTGAATTTTTAACTTATCAAGAGCTTCAGGTGTTCCTAAAGGTTTACCATCAGCAAATAACAATAAAGCTTTGGCCAAATCATTACCTTGATAATTTAAAAAAATTGGTACACAACAAACTCGACCTCTAAAATCATACTGCAAAGGATAATAATGCTCAGGATATTGGTCATATTCATCAGCAACCCAGAGCAACTTATCTATCAACAATCTTTTAGATTTTAATTCAGCGTTCTCTTGATGAACTTGAGAAGCTTTTCTCTTCCATTGTTTTCTAGTTATTTTATTAGTTGCTATATCGTATGGCTTAGGTGGTAATGGAATATTCTCTGTACTTGGTAATTTCCCTACAACGCTTCCATTATGAAATACTGTATTAGCTACCTGATAAACCTTAATATTAATTTTAAAAGGTGTATTTTGCATAGCGTTTACCGCCTTATAAACTTCCGGCATTTCGTGAGCTCTGTTATTCATTTCCTCCAGATAAGCTCTGCTTCTGGATTTGAACAAGTTATAGTGCATATTATTTTTTCTCCTTAGTTATTGGTTGATATGAATGAGTTAGATAACCACCATCAAAAGGATTTGACCATTCCTTCGGTTTAATTATCATAGGTGTTCTCATCGGTTTTAGTGCTTCTGAATGAAGCTTCTTATTTTCAATCCAATCCATAGTTTTTTGAGTACACTCTACATAGACTGGTGAATTTCTTCGGCCTTCTACTCTTCGCTGTAATTTAACTAAATCAGTAGCTCGAATTACTAAATCTAAAAGAGTAAATCCTAATTGAACTTTGTGCTTTTTAAGCCAGTGACCCCAAGTAAGCTCTTCTTTGTTCATCGCATAAACATAAACTTTTTTCTTATAGCGATAATCATTTTTACTTTTCAGATAATGTCTGGTTTTACTATAAGTCTTAGAATCATTATCTTGAAATAATTTAAGTCTTGCTTCATCTTCTAAAGAATTTCCAATTTTTACAGTACATTTAGTTTGAGTACATCCAAGAGTAATAGAATCTAATATTGCTTTTAAAGCAATCAAACTGACTGCATCCCATTTATTAGGCTTTTCATCATCAAGTTCCTTGATAGGAATACACTTTGCTAATAATTGTGCGGACTTAGCATATTTTTTAGAATGACCATCGTAAGCTTCATCAAAATATTTACCGATTGCAATACTTACTGGTTCTATGGCTTCTTGTAATAATTGCTGGCCATAGATTGTTGTGCTCTCAGTTGGCTCTTTGTCTTTTCCCGTATTTTCATTTTTCTTTGATTTGGATTTTCTAATGTTCCGGTGAAATCTTTCAATTCCACTCTTAATCATTTGTTGTTCAAGCTTTTTCTCAGCTTCAACTTTTTCGTAACCCTTTGCTACATTCTTAACTTTACTTCCGATTTCTAGTAGTTTTTGCATTGATACCTCATATGTCATTGTTAAAGAGACCTCGTGCATCCGTGCAGAAGTCTCCTACCCTAGAGTTCTTATTGCGACAAAAGGTGAACGATGTTAAAACACCGCTATTTGTCTACAATCTAGCTACGCTAGAGTAGTGTTTTTCTATATGAGGTAAGTGTAGGTAGATTTTAAGTCTACTTCAAGTAAATAATCCACAAACACCTTACCTCATTTACGTTGTTAATTCACTTCGTGCATTATCCGCACTGGATTTGCACAAAGCTTTTTTGAAACTTTTATAGGAAATTGGTAAATATAAAAGTAGTTAAAGTCCTTTATGTCTACCATATAATTTCCTAAATATTTCATATTTACTTACCTATCTGTCGTACATTATTTGTATTAAGATTTTCTTCAAATTTATCCATTTTCCTAGCAATATTAATTTTATGTGCTGGGAAGAAATGAATATATCTTCTTGTCACTGGACTATTTGGTGCGTGACCTAACCAATCAGCCACTTCAGTCAAAGTATATCCAGCTTCACCCATACGAGAAGCACAAGTATGTCTACAAGTATAAAATACCCAATCCTTCTCTTCTGAATGTCCTAACCTCTCTCTTATATCATTCCACTTATTATATAAAACCCTGTAGCTTGATGTAAAAAATTGAGGATAGTTACTTCTTTTTAATAGTATATCTTGAGTTCGTTTTCTAGTTCCAACAGTAACAGGAATACCTGTTTTTGCTCTATTGAAATTAAATGTAACTGAACCATCAGGATTCCTTAATAAGTTTTTATGATTAGCAGTTCTCAAATCTTCTGGAGAAGCTCCTGTATCAATTAAACAAATTACAAAATCTTTCAAGTCAAGATAACCAAGCGTATCACATTCGTTGAGAATCGAAACTTCCTCAGCTCTTGTGTAAGCTTTTAGTCTAGTCAACTTTTCTTTTTTCCTCTTTATCTTTAAGTGATTGTCAGCAGTGATATGACCATTAACAAAAGCGTGAGTGAATATCTTATTCATACAACAAGCCCTTCTGTTATTGGTCGCAGTCCAATCTCCGTACTGGTCTATAAAGCCATACCAATCTTTTAGCTTAATATCTCTTAAAGATTTATTTGCTCCAAAAAACTCATAAAAAGCATTAGCATAATACTTTTGCTTTTTTCCGTGTGCTGTTAGCTCACCATCTCTAATCCAGCCAACCTCACGATTGTTTAAGCAATTTTCAAATGCTTCCTTTAGAGTTATTTGAGTCAAAGCTCTTACTTTATTTAAAGGCTTACCATCAATTAACTGATGCTTTATATCAGTCTCGACTTTTTTAGCCTCTTCTTCAGTGGCACATATTTTGCTTTTACGTTTACCATTAATGCAAACGTCAGCACGCCACTTATTACCTTCTGGTCTTGCCATTATTTACCTCACTTATTATTTATATTTCCACACTCGTTCTCCATCTGAATACATAAGTTTTTTAACTTGAACACCCTTAGGAGCTACAAGTTTTATTTCCTTATATCTTCGGTCATCTGAAGACTCGACCAACTTAATTAAACCTAATTCCATCAAAGTAGTGTTGTTCCTACTGAGTGTGGCGGAATTAAATTTAAAGCCATACATCTCAAATAGTTTCTTGTTTGCATTTTCAACTGTCATTTCATCACTTGGTAAATGACAGATTGCATCAAACAAAATCGCTGAGTTAAGATTACAGCCATTTTTGAACTTCTTATCTAAAGCTAGCCTAAAAAATCGAGAAGCTACCTCTGTAAAGTTCGTCATATTGTCCTCCACTTGCTTGTTATTTTTATCCTATAATAACTCTTATATTACAAAACAACTACGCTAGTCAAGTAGTTTCAATACAGTACTTGTACCAGTCTTTTTATAAATTGACTTACCTTTTTCAGAAAGTTCAACTCCAGCGAGTCTTGCGGGAATTAATCGGTCAACAGATACTATCAACCGGTATTTCCAAATCTTCAGGAAGAAGCTTTTTTCATCCTTAGATTTTTCAATATAGAACTCAAAGAATTTAGGATAAGTAGCTTTATATTCAGCAGGTGTTATATACTCGCTGAGATTTTCGACTGCTACATCAATATTCTTATACTTCATATATCCTCATTTGTTATTGTTACACATAAATAATTAACCTGATGCAGCAGCATCAATTAATTACCTCCACATTTCCTTTCTATATACCCGCCCTCGACATCTCCCTATTAGAGGACTTATTCGTTTATTCTTAACCTCATCCAACGAATCTTTAGTTTTTCCATTTAACACATTTCGATTAAACTTTTCAAGCTGATTAGAAATTTTTTTAATATTTTTTTCTATGGGGTTACCTACGGGTATCTCGTACTGATGAGACCTCCTGTAGGTGCTCCTCATAGAATCAAGTTGTTTTACAACTTCGATAAGAAATTTATTAATTACTATTTCTAATTTCATTCTTATCCGTTAGCTCTCCTCATCGTTTCATAAGGTGACAAGTTTTTAACTTGGCCATATGTTTGTGTTAAGAGCTTCTTCTTGTATGCTTGATAAGCAGACGAACCCTTTGAAGGTCTTACCCAAGCTGGGTCAGAAATTATATCTTCAAGTAGATTCGAAGCTAACTCAACTGTTTTACTGATGCTCAAATCAACATCGACAATCATTTTCGACTGCTTCTTTAAACGAATATAAGTTTCCTTAGATAAACTTACATTTTTGTACTTTGTTATGTCTGTCATAATTAGAATCCTCCTATCTCATTTATGACTATGTTCGCAATAGAACATTCTCCGAACTTTTTACGAACAAGTTAATAAAGTTTGAAGTGAGACAGAAACAGAAAGAAAGAAAGTAAGATTTTATTCTGCTTGCGTTAGCAACTAAAACTGTTATGATTATTTTTGATATATTTCAGTAACAATTCTAGCTCACTTCAAACACTTTGAAAAAAATATTTTTGTTTCAAAGATAATTCTATTATAGAGCTCCTAGAGAATCTGTAAACTTATGCGTTCCACAGCCGAGTCGTGATGCTGTTTTAATTCCACAGTTGAACTGTGGTGAGTTTTATTATTTTCTAAAACCTAATTCTTTACACTTTAAAATGTCTGCTTCGTCAGTTGCTTCTTTTTCAAATGAAATAATGCCATTTTGATTAACAGCCTTGCATCCTAAATTTTTAAAGTCTTCCATATCAGCAAGAACTTGGTTTGCATCGTTATAAAGGTCTTCTGTAGTTTTTCCATTAAACATAAGCTTAGGATTATAAACTAGTGTATATAAAGTCATGTTGCCTCCTTCGTTTATCTTATAACATATTGAATAGGCCTAGAGAACGCCAAGTCCAAATTAATTTCGTAATAAACATTGCGGACTAAAAACTCTTATTTTAAGCAGATATATCACCATTGGTAAAATTAGGTAAACCATCTGCTCGAAGATAATGTTTTATCTTCTACATACGGGTACTTTAGTGCATATTAGAGTCTGGAATCTGGAGTCTTACTTAAGTTTTTCTGGAATCTTTTTTTTAGGATATTTCTTATTAAAGGCTTTAACCATACCCTTTAAACATTGTCTAAAATTTTCTTCACTACCAAAATAAACATTATTGTTGATACACCAATCTTTAAAAAAATCATTACCATAAAAACTTTTTAATGGAAGTTTAGATTTTAAATGTGTTTTATAATATTTACATATATCTTCAATAGCTCCAGATTCATTCTTCTCAAATTCCCTGAAAATTCTATGTCTATTCCAGCGTTCTTTAGTGTTTGATACTGCTGTTAGTGCATACTCAAAAACTTCATCAGGCTCATAGTTCATTTGTCTTAAAAACCAGACTAAATTCTCCCAAGATTTAACCTTCAAAGACTTATCTTTTTTAAAGGCTTTAATAACATCTACTGGACTTTTGAGAGGTGGTTTTTGTCTATCCATATATGATTTTAAACCTGTTCCAGTTATTGGTAATCTATCGTATGGAGCTTTCTTATTGGCTTTCATACCTTTTAAGTGAGTAGCTAAATCTAATGTTGGAATAGTAGTTAATTTACGTTCTTTAATTAAACTTCCAAGAAAAGAAGTTGATTTTAGTTTTTTTAATTTTACCCATTTAAAACCATATCTAAAGTCTTTGTCCTCTAGTAAATACCACCTGTCACCAGTTTTTTTATTTATTCCTCCACCTTTGCTATTCCACTCGCACATTTCTTCGTAAGTAATTCCAATCTTTTTTGCATCTGCTTTAGTGCTATCTATAGCAAATTGAATATGTTGCTTTGGAGGTGTAAATCCAGTTTCTTCTGTTTGATGATTTTCTAATAAATCTTTAATTGAATGAATATTTTTATTGGCTAGTTTATCTATGACTTCTTGAGGCATACTAATTTTATCCATAGTTTCTTTAAGAGGCTGAGTTGCTTTTCTAACTTGCACCATAGCTTTAGCAAGTGGAGTTTGAGGTTTATATTTTTTGATTTCTTTTACTGCTATGTCAAGTGAGCCAAAATTATCCATTATTAATTTCTTAACATTTGCATCTTCAGTTAATAATTTAATAAAGCTTGGGTCTTCCCAATAATTTCTCCATTCTTCAAGACCTATTTCTCCATCGCCTAAATCAATCTCATTAGGCTTGTAATTTTTATCTCTTAATTTCTTTTGTTCTGATTTTACCTCTATGACGTAAGTCTTGTCACCAATGGTAACTTCTAAATCATTTACTTTTTTCATATTAGAGCAATTTTGTTCATCTAGTCATTAGTGGCACTTAATAGTTTTGTTTTTTAAGTATATCAATAGTGGCACTTAATTAAAAGTAATAGACGTGCACATAATCTCTTTACATGACGTAT
>Ga0187833_10006732_pt1 | contig 10561 bp, 12 predicted proteins | sample ETNtaG_37_FD_167968 | JGI IMG/M metagenome (GOLD analysis project Ga0187833, IMG submission 167968) | Marine microbial and viral communities from oxygen minimum zone, Eastern Pacific Ocean - ETNP2014_SV_400_PacBio MetaG (Illumina Assembly) | ecosystem: Environmental > Aquatic > Marine > Hypoxic... | reverse complement strand
TATAAGAAAGTACTATCGGAACAGGAGCTAATTGTACTCCCAAATCTGCCAATCTTCTTTCAACTACATCTGGAGGTAATCTTCCATTCAGTAAAACCTTCATTTGTGCTGGAGTTAAACGTTCAACACCCATTTCTTCAAGTATTGCCATTAAGTAGGGTAACTTGGATCCATTTAAAAATATTTTGGATTAAAACGCAACATTTATTAGAATAACACCTTAGTAAATCTTAGTATGAAACAATCAATTTTAGAAAAAGTTTGCATCTATCTTTTAGGTAAAGGTTATATCATAAAATCATTATCAAGAACTTGTTTTGACATCCTAGCAAGAAAAGATACAAAAATACTCCTAATCAAGATCTTAGAAGACGCCAATGCAATCTCAGAAGAATACAGCTATGAGATGAAGAAGATCAGCTCCTACATCAACGCTTCCCCAATCATAATATCCGAAAAAGCAGGCAATAAACTTCAAGATAATGTCGTATATTCACGTTTCAACATCCACACCCTAAATCTAGGAACCTTCAAAAGATGTGTAGAAAACAAACTACCTTTTGTTAGAAGAGACCATGCTGGGTTGATTGCGCATATTAAGGGAGATGTGCTTCGAAGGAAGATTGAAGATGAAGATATTTCACTCGGCCTACTATCAAGAAAATTAGGAGTATCAAAAAAAATGATACAAAAGTATGAAAGTGGTGCTAATATTACAATATCTAAAGCGTTTAAGCTGTATGATATATTTGGGCATAGTGTTTTTGATAAGGTTGATGTTTTTTCTGTTTCTAACTTACGTGAACATGATTCAGGTTCAGATGTTACTAAGAAATACTCCGATTTAGGTTTTGAGGCTGTAAAGACCAAGAAAGTGCCTTTTGACGTTATTGCTAAGAAGGGTAATGAGATAATCCTTACCGAGGTTGGGGATAAGGCTAATCCTCAGATTAAATCGTTGTCTAAGCTGTTAGATGCTGATAATTTGGTCATCTTTAAGAAAAATAAGCCTAAAGGTCTTCCATCTATGACTAAGAAGGAGTTTTTAGATTTTGAGAAAGCTAATGAGTTGATTAAGTTTCTGAAAGAATACTAAGATTTTCTGCTTGCACAAACCAAACAATAAGTGTGGATTGTTACTCCATCATTGGTTGATAGTTTGCAATCATCAGCTGATTCTATTTGTTTCCCACAAGACTCGCATTTATTGTACATGCTATCCCCAATTAAGAAGGAATATGTTATGAAATATATAAATTTTGCCTAAGAATCGTTAGAATTTATTTAAACTTGTACTCAAACTGATTTCTTCTGCCAGATGACCTATATTGTATAGATCTTGATTTTCTTAACTTTTTAAGACAATTTGTAACAGAACCGATAGAAACCTTTAGTTTTGTACTGATTTCCCTAGCTGTATACCACTTTCTTTTGTTCTTCTTTAGGAAATCGTATATTTCTTGTTGTCCCATATCTAGTAGGGAATAGACAAATGTTTATATACTTATCTATTTTTAAATGAACAATTATAAAGAAAATAAAAAATTATGCCTTTCCTAAGATTCGCCAAGCATCGATTCCGGAAGGTGCTTTAGCAATAGCGAATCTTCTTCCTTTTCTAGTTACTGTCTTGTATTCAGTTGCTTTAAATTTGGTTTTACCCTTTACATCATAGAAACTTAGTTCTTCAGCCATATATTCCACCTCATGTTTTTAACATAATTTAAGTTTATACTAGAAATTGAGGAGTGGATATTTAAATCTTTTGATTTTTAGGTTAAAAAGGAGGCTCAGCTATAAAATCAGACCTTTCTTCGGGTTCTAAAATATCATCCAATACTTTTCCAATCAAATCCCTATCATCAGGATGAAGTTCTTGTTTCATCAGGATTTGAACTTGACTTCCACCATCAACAATTAAATCGTGATATATCCTAATCCAAGGGAAAAGTGAATCTAAACCGGAATAACTAGATATGGCAGCCACCCAAAGATTTCCTTCATCATCCCCTAGGTATGTTTGTGCAACTATAGGTATAACAACATGAGCATGACTATTACCTGTAGAACCTAACTTTAATGGTGGTTCAAAATGAGCTGTATATATCTCTATTTTCCCATCTGGACTTGGTCTTTTTCCAATTGATAAAAGATACATGTCTTCCATTTTAAAGAAAGAAAATAAAAAATAAAACTACATACCAGGCATTCCTGGCATACCGCCCATTCCTGGAGGCATTCCGCCTGGTGGCATTCCACCGCCATCTGACTTTGTGCCGGTTCCAGCAATAACATCATCTATTCTTAGAATCATTACTGCTACTTCAGCTGCAGATGAGATTGCTTGGGTTTTGATCTTTAATGGTTCGATTACGCCCCTTTTCCAGGAATCTGTGATTTTTCCTGTAAAGACATCAACGCCAGCCCATTTCTGCTTTTTGTCGTGAGCTGATTTAAGCTCAGTTAAAATGTCAATTGGGTCTAATCCTGCGTTTTCAGCTAATGTTATTGGGATTATCTCCACTGATTCTGCAAAGGCCCTTACAGCTAGTTGTTCTCTGCCTGATAGGGAGTCAGCATACTTCCTTAATCCCCTGGAAAGCTCTATTTCAGGTGCTCCTGCTCCTGCAACTACTTTTCCTACCTTTAGTGCTGATGCAACATCTCCTAGAGCGTCATCCATTGCCCTTTTTATTTCATCAACAACATGCTCTGTTCCACCTCTAACTAAGATAGTAACTGCTTTTGGGTTTTTGCACTCTCTGATGTAAGTCATTTGTTCGTCTCCTACTTTGACTTCTTCAACAACTCCTGCGTTTCCCAAATCATCTTGGCTTAGATCGTCTAAGTTAGTAACTATTTTTCCGCCAGTAGCTTTTGCTAGTGCTTGCATATCTGATTGTTTAGCTCTTCTAACTGCAAAGATTCCTTTTTTTGATAAGAAATGTTGTGCAATGTCATCAATGCCTTTTTGGCAGATAATAACGTTTGCTCCTGATGCTTCTATTTTTTCTACTTTCTCTCTTAGCATCTTTTCTTCCATTTCAATAAAGCCCTGCATTTTTTCAGGGTCTGTTATTTGAATCTTAGCATCAGTTTCTGTGCTTTTGATTTCAACTGCAGAATCAACTAATGCTATTTTAGCGTTTTTAACTTGTCTTGGCATTCCTGCATGAACTCTTTCCTTGTCTAATACAATTCCTTCAACAAGTTCTGAGTCATCAACAGATGCTCCAACTTTCTTTTCTATCTTTATGTTGTCTAGGTCTACTGTTATTACTTCAGCTTCTTTTTCAGCAACTGATTTTACTGACTTTACGGCTATGTCCGATAGTAATTCTTTTGCTGATTCTGCACCCTTACCAGTCATTGCAGTTATTGCAACATTTTTTAGGGTTGCTAGGTCTGTGTCTTTTATTTCTTCTGAGATTTCGTCTAGGATAGCTTGTGCTTTCTTTTCAGCTAATCTGTATCCTTTTGCAATAACAGTTGGATGTACTTCTTTTTCTATTAAATCTTCAGCGTTCTTTAATAGTTCTCCTGCAATTACAACTGCAGTTGTAGTTCCATCTCCAACTTCGCTTTCTTGAGTTTTTGCAACTTCAACAAGCATCTTTGCAGCTGGATGTTCTATTTGAATTTCTTCTAGAATTGTAACTCCGTCATTTGTAACGGTAATATCTCCTAATCCGTCAACAATCATCTTGTCCATTCCTTTTGGACCTAAGGTTGTTCTTACAGTTTCTGCAACTAACTTTGCTGCCATAATATTTGTTTTCTGTGCACCTTTACCGGTGGTTCTTTGTGTGCCTTCTGGCAAAATAAATATAGGTTGTACTTGGTTATTTGTCATGTTTTTTCCCCTCCAATTGTGGAAAAGGTAAGTGACTGGTTCTATATAAGGGTTTTGGTTTTAGAATTAGTGTCCAACTACCCTTAAAGGTACTCTGTCGGCTAGTTTTTCTAATCTTATTGGTGCTCCACGATACATTGCTTCAGATACTTCTTCTACAACTTCGCCAGGTAAAGTGACTACACTGGGGTCTGTTTTCATCCTAAGTTCGAATAGTGATTTTGTTAAACCTTCGAAATCTGTTGCCAACCTGGAGCATAAACCACTACCGGATACTCTAAGATTTGCGCGTGCAGACACAGCATACTGATATGCCGTTCTTCCAGATTCAATATAATGTCTTATTCCTAAGCTTGCTCTTCTTGCTTTTGCTGCATAACCTGGAAAAAAGCCAGCCAACCATAAGTAAGTATCACCGACTTGTCTAAAACTGCCATATCTCTCTGATACTCTATCACTTTTCCATATCTGATCAAATCTTTCTGAATCAGATAATCCATCTGATAAGAATTTTAATCTACGCCTTTCGGTGTGTTCAACCATAATTTGGGCAACATGTCCCCTAACCTCTCCATCATCAATACCTTCAAGATTTAACCAGAAATATCGTTGAAGATCCCTATTACTTGTATTTGAAATTATTTCCCCACCAGGATCTATAACGCCCATCTTACAAATTTGAAGGGCATAGGAAATATTTAAATCTTGTTAAATTCTGAAATAAATTTAAATAATGAGGGCCATTACTCTGATTAATGTCGGACCCTGAGATGAGTAAAGAAAAAGAGATTGAGAATATAGGGGTCAGTTGGTTGGAAAGGGTTATTATCAATTGGGCTACTCCAGTAGAATTCTTCTTAGTTAAGCCGGTTGTAAAATATGAGCCATGTGGTGGGAGATTTAACGAATTCTTTACTGAAGAGGTTTGCGAAGATGGTCTTTGGAAAGCTAAGGTAAACAAATATAAAAGATTGAAATATATAGCAAATAGATATGATGGCCGAGTACCAGAAACTGTTTTATCATTATATAGGAGAACTGCATGTGGGCATATTGAATATGCTACCCTTAGAGTTTCTAATTATCTTCGAGGAGAACATTAGTTTTCAAATCCACTACTCTTAATTATATCTCTATCTTTTGTTATCAATAAACCTTTGACATTATCTAATGTTTCTATTAGTTTTAGACCTTCTTCTTTTCCTAGTACGAAAACTGAGGTTGCTAATGCGTCAGCGTCGATAGCTTTGTCTGTTATGATTGTTACTGAGATTAGTTCGGTTGCTGAATAGCCAGTGTTTGGGTTGATTATATGGTGGAATTTCTTTTCTGGGTCGAAGTATCTCTCGTAGTCTCCTGATGTTGCAACTGCTTTGTTGTTTATGTTTAGGATTGTTATGTATTGACTTTTGTCTCTTGGGTTTTCTAATGCAATTTGCCAATTGTTTGTTGGTTTTTTTCCAATTGCTCTCATGTCTCCGCCTGCATTTACTAGGGCGTGTTGGATGTTGTTTTTTTGTAAAGTTTCAATTGCTTTGTCTATTACGTAGCCTTTTGCGATTCCGCCTAAGGTAACTTTCATATTTTCTTTTAGTTCAATTTTACTTTTTCCAATGGTTAAATCTTTGTAATTAATTAATTCTAAGGTGGTTTTTATCTCTTCTTCTGTTGGTGGTTTGTTGTTTTCTGCGAATGAGGTTTTGTATAAGTCCAGGATTGGTTGTACGGTTATGTCGAATGAGCCTTGTGAGATTTCAGAGTAGTAGTTTGATTTTTCTAAGTTGATTAGTAAGTCTTTGCTTGGTGAGTTGATGTACTTATCTTTATTTAGGAAAGAGACTTCGCTATTTTCTTTGTAGCTAGAAAGTAAACTATCAATTCTTATTATTTCGTTATATGCTTCGTTGATAGCTTGTTGTGCTAACTCCTGGTCTTCATGGTAAACTGTTATTGTGACGAAGGTTCCCATTAATTCCCTTGTTTCTTTGACTTCTAGGGGAGTTTGGCAGCTGGTTAATAGAATTGCAAGTAATAGTAAAGGGATTAGTTGTTTCATTGGTTGGAAGGATTAATGGTTTATTAAAAATGTTTTCATAACATTTAAATAATAAATCAGAAGAAGATTACCTTATGCAGAACTTTATCGGTGGGATACACCCTAATTATTCTAAGTTGACTGAAAAAGAGGAAATTAAGGTAATGAATACTCCTAAAAAGGTAGTTATTCCTCTGTCAATGCATATTGGGGCTCCTTGTAAAGCTATTGTTGATGTTGGGGATAGAGTTAAGGTTGGGCAGAAGATTGGGGAAGCTGAGGGTTTTGTTTCTGCGCCAATACATTCAAGTATTTCTGGTACGGTTAGGTTGATTAAGGATATGCCTCATCCGCTTGGGACTACTGTAAGTTCTGTTGTTATTGAGTCTGATGATGCAAATGAATGGGTTGAGTCGGTTAAGGCCAGGAATAATGTTGATCATTTTTCTAAGGACGAGTTGAATAAGATTGTTCAAGAATCTGGAATTGTTGGATTGGGTGGAGCTGCTTTTCCTACTCATGTTAAGCTGAGTGTTAAGGATAAGAAAATAGATACTGTTATTTTGAATGGAGCTGAGTGTGAGCCTTATCTTACTGCTGATCATAGTTTAATGGCTAAGGAGTATGAGAAGATTATCAAGGGTTTGAAGTTGATAATGAAGATTGTTGGTGCTTCTAAGGGAATAATTGGGGTAGAGGACAATAAATCTGATGTTATTCAAACTATGGCAGATAGGGCTAAGGTAATTCAAGGAGATATTTCTGTTGTTTCACTAAAAACTCTGTATCCTCAAGGTGCTGAGAAGATGTTGATCTATTCTTTGTTGGGTCGGAAGGTTCCTCCTCGAGGATTGCCGTTGGATGTTAATGTTGTTGTTAATAATGTTGGAACTGCAAAAGCTGTTTATGATGCTGTTTATGAAGGGAAGCCTTTGATTGAGAGGGTTGTTACTGTTACTGGTGTTGTTAGGGAGCCTAAGAATTTACTGGTTAAGATTGGAACTTTATTTGATGATGTTATTAAGGAATGTGGTGGAGCTAGGGAGGGTGTTAAGAAGATTATATCTGGCGGACCGATGATGGGAATTTCGCAGAAGACTGCTTTAGTTCCTGTTGTTAAAGGGACTTCTGGGATTTTGCTTTTGGATAAGATAACTGTTGATGAAAAGTTAACTTGTATAAGATGCTCAAGGTGTGTTGATGTTTGTCCTATGTTTTTATTGCCGACTACAATTGCTCAGCATGCTGATAAGGAGTTGTATGATTTGGCTGAGTCTTATAATGCTGTAGATTGTTTTGAATGTGGTTGTTGTGCTTATGTTTGTCCTAGCAAGATTCCACTGGTTGAGATGATTAAGAAGGGGAAGATGGAGATTATGAAGAGGGCGAAGAAGTAAGATGGAAGAAAAGCACTTGATTGTTGATAACTCGCCGCACATTAAGGATAAAGATAGTGTGATGAGTATAATGTGGTGGGTTGTTATTGCATTATTACCTGCTGCTGGTGCTGGGGTTTATTACTTTGGTATTAGTGCTTTGTGGATTATACTAGTTAGTGTTCTTAGTGCTGTTATTACTGAGACTGTGATTCAGAAGTTTATGGGTAGAAATAATACTGTTAAAGATGGTTCTGCTGTTATTACTGGGTTGCTTTTAGCTTTAGTGTTGCCGCCAACTGTTCCTTTGTGGCTTGCTGCTGTGGGATCTATAATTGCTATTGCGATTGCTAAGTTTGCTTTTGGCGGTTTAGGATTTAATATTTTTAATCCTGCTTTGATTGGAAGGGCTTTTTTAGTCGGTTCTTGGCCAATACTAATGACAACTTGGTTAAGTCCAGATGGACTTACATCTGCAACTCCACTTGGAGCGTTGAAGGTTGGTGGAGAATTAATTGCAACAAATATGCAGATGTTTCTAGGGAATATTGGCGGGACAATAGGGGAGACTTCTGTTGTTGCTATTCTTGTCGGTGCTTTGATCTTGTTTTTGAAGAAGATAATTAATTGGAGAATTCCTGCAACTTATATTGGAACGGTGTTTGTATTTGCGTGGATATTTGGTCAGGATGCAATATTTCATATTTTAGGTGGAGGATTAATGCTTGGTGCGTTTTTTATGGCCACTGATTATGTTACTTCGCCAATCACTAGGAATGGGAAGTTTGTATTTGGAGTTGGTTGTGGGTTGTTAACTATAATCATTAGAGTGTTTGGAGGAATAAACGAGGGAGTTATGTATTCAATATTGTTGATGAATGCTTTTACCCCTATAATTGATAGATATACTCAGCCTAAAGTTTTTGGAGCTAAAAAATGAGTGAGACGATACAATTAGTTACAGTGCTTGTTGTCATTAGTATAATTTCAGGTGTAGCTTTGTCTCTTACTTTTGATGCTACTGATCCTATTATTCAGCAGAATAAAGTTGATGATTTGATTAAGTCGTTATCTGATGTTTTAGCAGCGGATAGTTTTGAAGAGGTTGACATTTCAACTGGCAGTATATTGAAAGTGTACAAGGGTTTTGATAAAGAAGGGAAGTTAGTTGGATTGGTGGTGTTGTCTGAACAAGCTGGATTCCAGAGTTATATTAAGATCTTGACTGGGATTGATATTAAATCAAGAAAGATAACAAAAGTTAAGGTATTAGAGCACTTGGAAACTCCAGGACTCGGTGCTAGGATTGATGAGGATGAGTTTTTATCTCAATTCCAGGATAAATGGCTTAAGGAAGAAGTTGATGGTGTAACATCTGCAACAGTAGCAACTGTTGATGCTATTACTGGAGCGACAATATCCTCATCTACAGTAATTGGGACTGTTGGTGAGAGTCTAGAAGGTGTCTTAAGATTAATTAAAGAAGAGAATCTACTAAAATGAGTTTTGCGCAACTACTAAAAGGAATATGGAAACAGAATCCGATATTTAGGTTAGTTTTAGGTATGTGTCCTACTCTTGCTGTTACGACTGCTGCTGTAAATGGCCTTGCGATGGGGCTTGCTACACTCTTTGTGTTGTTAAGTTCTGCTTTGATTGTTTCCTTGATTAGGAAAGTAATTCCGACTAAGGTAAGGATACCAAGTTTTATTGTTATAATTGCTACTTTTGTTACGATTGCAGATTATATACTTGCTGCAACTGTTCCCCCTATTCATAAGGTTCTAGGGATATATGTTCCTTTGATTGTTGTGAACTGTATTATACTTGGTAGAATGGAGGCTTTTGCTTCTAAGAATTCAATTGGAACTTCTCTAATGGATGCTTTAGGGATGGGTCTTGGTTTTACTCTTGGTTTGGTGATATTGGGTTCGGTTAGGGAATTACTTGGGTTTGGTACTTTGTTTGGTGTTGGTTTGTTGGGTTCGTGGTATCCTCAGATGTTGATTATGAAACTGCCAACTGGTGCTTTTGTTACACTTGGATTATTAATTGGGTTGATGAATTATATGTCGAAGAAGAAGACTTTGAAGACAACTTGCCATGATGCCGGTGGAGCTGATAAGAATGGTTAATTTGTTTTCGATATTCTTTGCAGCGGCCGTTGTTAATAATTTTGTATTTTATAGATTCTTAGGTATATGTCCATTTTTAGGTGTTTCACGTAAGACGAGGTCTGCAGTTGGCATGGGACTAGCAGTAACGTTTGTTATGGTTGTTGCTGGTAGTATTACTTGGATGATACAGCACTGGTTACTTGATGCTTTTGGTCTGCCGTTTTTACAGTATGTTTCGTTTATTTTAGTGATTGCTTCACTTGTGCAGCTGATAGAGATGTATATGAAGAAACATCAGGAAGCTTTGTATAAGGCTTTTGGGATTTATCTGCCGTTGATTACTACGAATTGTGCTATTTTGGGTCTTGCTTTACTTAATGTTTTGAATAATTATAACTTTATAGAAAGTTTAGTGTTTTCAATTGGTGCTGGTGCTGGTTTTACGCTTGCTTTGGTGATTATGTCTGGTATTCGTGAAAGGTTGGAGTTAGCTGATATTCCTGATGCTTTGCAAGGGATACCAATTGCTTTGATAATTGCTGGTTTGCTTGCGCTTGCTTTTAGTGGGTTTAGTGGGATGATATAAGTTCGTGGATTAATCTGAATAACTGCTTCTGAAAGATAATATTTATATATCTTAGTACATTGCCTATTAGTTATGTCGTACATGCATAAAGAACAGGTTGGAAAACTCGTTGAATCGGGCATTGATTCTGAAGATATAATTGGTTGGCATGGTACATCTTTTGGTGCCATTCAAAAAATGGCTCAGATTGAAAGTCTTCTGCCAGGTACAAGATATGGACCTCAGCTGTCTTTTGTTCCTGTTCAAGGTATTGGAGATCGGGCAGCAATAGAGGCTGTTGGGGATTTCGCTTTTATGCATGCAAACGCTCATGCTTTATTAGGTGATATTAATGGAAGGGATGAACACTATGCTGCTGCTGTTGACTATTTTGAAGGTAAGATGAATCCGAGTAAATTAGCAGATGAACAAGCAAGAGCCCTATACGAGGCCGGCAGAGATCACCTTTGCGAACAGTTGGATTATACCGAAGATGAACTTAATGAGGCCTATAGTGAATTGGTTAATGAAGATGTATTTGGACAAGCACAAGAGGATATCTCAAGAGTGGTATTTCAGAGTGTTGCAGTTGCTTTTTCCACAAGAGTAGCTGAA
>Ga0187833_10006731_pt1 | contig 10562 bp, 8 predicted proteins | sample ETNtaG_37_FD_167968 | JGI IMG/M metagenome (GOLD analysis project Ga0187833, IMG submission 167968) | Marine microbial and viral communities from oxygen minimum zone, Eastern Pacific Ocean - ETNP2014_SV_400_PacBio MetaG (Illumina Assembly) | ecosystem: Environmental > Aquatic > Marine > Hypoxic... | reverse complement strand
GCGGTTCTGGGGGGAACGCAGTCGCTCCACACGAACTCGTTCGACGAGGCCCTTGCGCTCCCGACAGAAAAAGCGGTGCTGATGGCCCTGCGGACCCAGCAGATCATAGCGAACGAGTCAGGGATCACGAACACGATCGATCCCCTCGGCGGATCATACTATATCGAGAACCTGACGAACCAAATGGAAGAGGAGACCTACCGGATATTCGCCACGATAGAGCGGATGGGCGGGGTCGTCGCAGGTATCAAGAGGGGCTGGTTCCAGAAGGAGATCGCCATCTCGGCTTACAGGTACCAGCAAGAGATAGAGAAGGGCAAGAGAAGGCTCGTCGGTGTGAACTGCTTCAGGGTAGAGGACGATGATGAGAGCGGAGTGAATACATTAGAGATAGATCCCGATGTGGAACGCAACCAGATTGAGAGGCTTGCGAGGTTGAGGCGTGAGAGGGATAACTCGCTAGTAGAAGAGACCCTGGACGCTCTTGAGAAAGGTGCACGGTCCGATGGGAACATAATGCCCTTTCTATTGGACGCTGCGCGGGCCTATGCAACGTTGGGTGAGATACGGGAGAGGATGGTCAAGGTATTTGGGACATTCCAACAGCCTGAGCCGTTCTAAAGGATGGTTTTTTATTTTGATTCCATTTCATCCGGAACACACATTTGAAGGTGGGATGCGGATATGGAGATGAACGAAGTCAGTGTTATCGGTGCAGGAACGATGGGCCACGGTATCGCCCAGGTCATCGCCCAAGCAGGTTACAACGTAGTTCTCATAGACACAACCGAGGACTTTGTTCAGGCAGGGATCGGTAGGATCACAAAGAACCTCAAGCGCAGGGTGGACAAGGGGAAGATGGCCCCCGAGAAGATGGACGAGGTCATGGGCAGGATCAAGGGTTCTGTTGATATCTCGGATGCCTCCGGCTCCCAGCTCGTTGTCGAGGCGGTCGTCGAGAACCCTGCGGTCAAGAAGGAGATTTTTAGCAAGCTCAGCAACGTGACGAACAAGAACACGATCCTGGCGACGAACACCTCCTCCATCCCGATAACCGAGATCGCATCCTCGGCACTCCACCCGGAGAGGGTGGTAGGGATGCACTTCTTCAACCCCGTTCCTGTCATGAAGCTCGTGGAGGTTGTGAGGGGGGAGGCAACTGAGGATTGGGTCGTCGATGAGGTCATCAAGGTAGTGGAGAATATGAACAAGGGGCCTGTTGAGGTGCTCGACTTCCCCGGATTCATCTCGAACCGGCTTCTCATGCCAATGATCAACGAGGCAGCCTTCGCGCTCATGGAGGGTGCCGCCAAGAAGGAAGCGATCGACAGTGTGATGAAGCTCGGCATGAACCACCCGATGGGACCTCTTGAGCTCGCGGACCTGATCGGTCTTGATGTCTGCCTGTCCATCATGGAGGTGCTCCAAAATGGCTTCGGTGATCCGAAGTACAGGCCATGTCCCCTCCTGAGGAAGATGGTCGCGGCCGGCTACCTCGGCAGGAAGACGAAGAGAGGGTTCTATGAGTATGAATAGGTTAGTAGGCTGAATTACGAAAGGTGATGATTATGAAGGATATCGAAAAGACCCTGAGGGCGATGAATTTCTCGAAGGACGAGCTTGAGACATTCGAAATGGTCCTGGAGCTTGCCAAAGACTTTCATGATGAGATAGTGCCAAAGGCGGCCGGGTTCGAGGAAGAAGGGCTCAAGCTCGTCGATGGCAAGGTCATCATACCAAAGGGGATGGAGGAGATCTACAAGAAGATGGCCGAGTCAGGGATATTCGGTCTCTTCATAGATGAGAAGTACGGCGGGACCGGCCTGCCCTATCCCTTATACACCGCTGTCGTTGAGATCATCTCGAGAGCATGCCCTTGTATGGGTGTTGCCCTGGCCGTCCACGGCACCGCCATCGACTCCATCGTCGAGCTCGGCACCCAGACTGCAAAGGACCTGTACCTGCCCAAGATGGCGACCGGCGAAATGGTGGGTGCGATAGCCTTCACCGAGGCCAATGCAGGATCGGATATCGGATCGATACGGATGAGCGCGGACCTCCAGGGCGACCACTATCTTCTGAACGGGTCCAAGCTGTTCATCACTAACGCCGGTATATCCGACGTATACACCATCCTTGCGGTGACGGACAAGGAGAAGGGCAAGAAAGGGCTCTCCGCCTTCGTGATCGACATGGGGATCGAGGGCTTCAGTGTGTCGAGGCTGGAGCACAAGCTCGGTCTCACTGCTTCGCCCACCGGCGAGATCGTCCTCGAGAACTACAAGGTCCCGAAGGAGAACCTGCTCGGTGAGGAGGGCAGGGGCCTGAGCTACGTCCTGAGGGGTCTTTCCGGCGGCAGGATAGAGATCGCGGCACAGGCCGTCGGGATCGCCGAGGCAGCGCTTCGGGAATCAATCGCTTATACCAAGGAGCGCAAGCAGTTCGGGCAACCCATCTGCAAGTTCCAGGCCATCCAGTTCAAGCTCGCCGACATGGCGACGAGGATCTCCGCGGCTAGGAAGATGTACCTCCATGCAGCCTTCCTGAAGGACAGGAAGGAGGATTTCTTCACCGAGGCCTCAATGGCAAAGCTCTTCGCGTCGGAGATGTCGATCTGGGTAACGAATGAGGCAATCCAGATACACGGCGGCTACGGCTACACCAAGGAGTTCGGCGTGGAGAGGCACTATAGGGACGCGAAGATCACAACGATATACGAGGGCACCTCGGAGATGCAGAGGATCATCATCTCGAGGGGCGTCCTGTCGTAGCTATCTAGGAAGTGCTGCATCAAGGGGAGTGGTAGGTCTTCCCAAACGTGGAACGCACCGATACTCCTTGGAGCGTTAGAGTGCACCCCCCAAGGTCCATCTCGAGGCCATAGGACGGGATACAGACAGGTGCTTGGGGAGCTCACTCGATGACGTATCGCGCCCCCGGTTAAGACGCCCCTACCGGTCCAGGATCGGAACGGCCGGAATGAGCGGCTTGTAGATGCCCGCATGCACGATGCTGTACTTGAGGAGGAAGATGCCAACGATCTCCAGCAGGCCCGCAAGCCCGATGACCGTGGGCGACACAGCAGCCTGCGTGGCATAGAGCCCGATAAGGAAGGGGAGGACCAAGCCCACGGTGATGGCGCCGCCGTCGAATATCTGGGAGAACCGGCCGGACGTGAGGAAGACCACGGACTCCCTCGACGCGCTCCCGCGGCCATATTCCCTTCCGAGATAGAAACCAACGAGCACTATGACGCCAAGGATGATCCTTGTCTCGTAGTCGGCCAGGGGACCGACGTCTATGGCGGTCTCTCCCGTTGCCTGCACGAGTATCATGGTCAGAGCGATCCCGCCCTCGAAGGACAGGATCACGAACAGCGGTATCAGCAGCTTCGAGTTCCAGAACGAGATCGCCCGTAGCGTGGAGAAGAGGAAGCCCGGATACACCACCACCAGCAGTGCCGACAGGAATGCGAGCGGCGGCGCATTGTCCCGGATCGCTGGCCCGAGATCGGGGATCGAACCACCGACGATGGGCAGGAGGGGCGACCACCGAGAGGAACCCGAAGATGATGAAGGCGTTGGCGAACATGAAGCCCCGACTGATCCAGGACGACTGGGGCCTGAGCATCGCTCCAATGAACCGCTCCGCCCTCCCCAGGAAGAACAGGTGGGGGAGGCCGTAGCCGATGAGGAAGGTGAGGAACCCGAGCATCATTCCCCTGCCGAATCCCACGAGATGCGACACCATGAACAGCCCGGGGCCGATGAGCCCGAAGAACATCGCGATGTCGAGGAGGAGGCCGCGCGGCCCCATGTCCCCCTTGGCGGACCACTCCTTCTGGAACGTGTAGCCATCCACCGTCGTCTCGAGGAGCTTATTCATCGGTATTTTCTTCATCGTCTCCTTGCCTCCGGGGAAGGTAGTAGACCGAGGGGTCCGTTTCCATCTCGGGCAGCAGCTGGAAGCCGCCCCGCTCCTTGATCAGTTGCGATACCTTGCTGTCAGGATCGTCTAGATCACCGAACTCCATGGCGTTCGAGATGCACGCAAAGACGCAGAACGGCGTCGCGTCCAGATCGTCACCGGGTTTCAGGCCGTTGGCCAGGCCCTGATCGACCCTTTCCGCGCAGAAGTCGCACTTGTCGACGACGCCCACGTCGTGCTCGGGATATCTTCGCTGCTCCCACTTGGACGGTGAATCGAAGTAGGAGCGCTCGACCCCCCTGAACATCCTGGCGTTGTAGGGACATGCCATCATGCAGTACCTGCAGCCGATACAGTCGTCCTTGTTTATGACGACTATCCCGTCCTCGCGCTGCTCTGTGGCTCCTGAGGGGCAGACCTCGACGCACTGCGGATCCTTGCAGTTCATGCAGCGCTTCGGGATGTAGAGCCTCGTCACCTTCGGAAAGGTGCCGATCTCCTTCTCCACCACCGTGACCCTCTGGATCCTCGGGCCGAGGGCGTTCTCCACCTTGCAAGCAACGGTGCAGGTCTGGCAGCCCGCACATTTCGTCAGGTCGATGACCATGCCCCAGCGGACCACTCTAGTCCACCTTCCTGTAGATCTTTACCTTTACGAGGTCCGCGGTGCTGCCACCTGCGTCCAGGAGCCCCAGGTCGGGCTTTGTAAGGACGTTGAGGTTGGGGATCCCGAGGTCCTTGGCGAACGGCGTGTTCCAGTTCCCGAACTGGCCGGTGAACACCACGGTGTCGGGTCTCACCCCTTGACGCGGGACCGCCCTGCCCACGCAGCTCCCGAACGGCGACTCGATGACGATCTTGTCGCCCTCGGCGATACCGCGTTCGGCTGCCATGGTGCTGTTGATGAGCGCGCCCTTGAATCCGGCAACGTGCTTGGCTGCCTCGGCCATAGCGGGTATGGCGGCGTTGCTCCCCCAGGCGTACTGCATGCTCCTGGTGTTGACTAGCCACAGGTTGAACTCCGCAGGATCCTTGCCGGCCTTGACGCAGGCCTCGTCCCACGGCTTGGAGAAGTCCTCGCATTCCGGCAGGGCCTGGTACTCCTCCAGCTGCGGGTCCCACCAGTGGATGCCCTTGTCGTGCAGGCGCATTTCCAGCTCCTCGCCGATGATCCGGATCCTTTCCTGGAACGGGAACTCGTACCTCAGCCCCCATCGGACCATCACGGGATGCATGTAGTACCGGATCTGGGGATAGTCCACCCCGTAGAAGCCGTGCTCCTTGAACCAATCGAGGCCGTGCTCGTCCTTCCCGTCGCTCAGGATCATGGTCGACGCCTTGCAGAGCCGGTCCCAGAGCTCCTCCTTCGTGTAGCTCTTCTTGGGATCGAGCTCGTAGTCGTATCCCGAACCCTTGAGCCTGAGGCCCAGGAGCATCCCCGCGTTGATTGCCTCGTTGTAGAGGTCGAGGATCCCGGTCCTCTCTGCGAGACCGGTGACGAGGTCCGTCATGTCGATGGAATTGACCACGGGCTCCACCGCCGGCTGTCTGAGCGCGAATCCGTATGATTTCCAGAACGCCTCGGAGTGGATGGAGGGCCCGAACCGGAAGAGCTGGAGCCCCTCCAGGTCCGTGTGGTCCGGCAGGATTAGGTCCGCGAAGTGATTGGTCTCGTCCAGTGTGTAGCCGATCGAGACCATGAAGGGTAGCTCCGAAAGACGCTTGAGCACGAGATCGGTGTAGTACATGGATGCCCCCGGGTTGCCCCGGTAGACCATGAGGACCTCGGGCGGCTTGAACCTGGGCAGCTCCTTCTGGTCCGGGTCCATGGAGAACCAGGCCAGCGGGACGGGACCGAGGAAGGGCGACCATCCGGTGTTGGCAACGAGGGGGATGAGCTCCGTGTACATGGCCCGGCTCCGGGGTTCAGAGGGCCAGTTCTCCTTGTCGGTGGGATTGAACGGGTAGGCCATGAACCCGTCCTTCCCCGGCCAGACGCTTGACCACCTGTCGTGGTGCGGTTTGTTCAACCTCTGGGACGCTCCGACGGTACCTCCTGGCACCTCGAGCGCGCCGAGGAGCGTGGCAAGAAGCGTCCTCGCCCAGCAGCACTGGTATCCTCCCGGGCCGTTGTTCACGGTCTTGCCCAGGGTGATCGCCACCGGCCGGAACGGCAGCTGTTCGCCGGAGATCTCCACGGTCTCGCCCAGACAGGCGGCCTCGACAAGCTCGCGCGCGATCCTTCGTATGGTGTCCACTGGCAGGTCGCAGATCTCGGCGGCCCACTCGGGAGTGTAGGGCTTCATGTGATCGAGCACCAGCTGGAAGGCCGGTCGACACTCTGCGTCCTCGTATCTCTCGATCTTGTTGTCGGCCCCGATCTCGATCCCGGACGCCTTGTACGCTCCCTCGAGGGCGTAGCCCTTGATCGTGGGATCGTCGAAGGTCTTGGCGCTCTTGTCCACGGGATCCCACACCATGGGCTTCTCGCTCTTCTCGTCCCTGAGGTAGTAGCCTCCGGGCCCCACGAGGTACGGGCTGTTCGTCCTCTTCTCGATGAACGGTACGTCACAGACCTCACGCCAGTCCATCTCCAGGAGGATCGCGTGGATCATTGCGTACATGAAGGGCGCGTCCGTCTTGGGGCGGATGGGGACCCATTCGTCCGATGTCGTTGCGCTGATGGACAGGTGCGGTTCGACCTGGATCCTCTTGCAGCCCCGGTCCCGGGCCCAGGCATGGCGCATGACCCCGGCCACTCCGCCGCTGGCGTTGGTGTTGTGGCCGAAGGAGAGCACCAGTTTTGTCCTGGGAGTGTCGGATGCCGAGATGAATCCCCGGTGCCAAAGCTCACCGAACAGGTGCTCGGAGTGATAGCACTTGATCCCCTCGCCCGTTCCGATGGTGAAGTCGATGGCTCCCCACGCGGAGAAGAACGCCGGCATCGTCCCCGCATATGCCGTGGGCGCGGCGGCCTGGCCCATGATCACCGCAAACTTCGGCATACCGTCCTCGTCGGTGAGGCCATTCTCCCGTATCTTGTTCATCTTCCCCGCCAGCATGTCCAGGGCCTCGTCCCAGGATATCTCCTTCCATCCCGGGTCCTCGTCCCTGCCCTTCTTCGGGTTAGTGCGCACCAACGGCGACTGGACACGTCCGGGGTGGTAGAGCTTCTGGACCAGACCGTAGGCTTTGACGCAGACCCTCCCCTCCGCGGGGCTGATGTCCTTGCAATCCAGGTTGGGCTCGATGCTCCTCACTAGGCCGTCCTCGACCACCGCCTTGAACAGGTCGGGGCCGTTGTAGCATTGAAAACAATACGTCGGGAGCTTCTTCTTCATCGTTGCGTCACTCCATTCCTATTCTCGATCATAGCCCGTGAAAGGGGCGGGGATTTCGTGCGTACTCGAGGATGTCCGCCATGTAGCCCATGAGACCTACCCTCAGCATCGCCCGGAGCCATGTGTCCCTCAGGAAGGGCGGTATTTCCTCGGCGGGTTTGCCCGAGCCATCCAGTACCCGGTCTCTTAGCGTCTCCACCAGCTGGTGGAACTCCAGGCCTTGGCTGAACAGCTCCTTGATATCGTTCCGAGTGTTCTCCACGGTGGTGATGTTCTGCTGGATGAATTTCTGGGGATCCTGCGTGGAGGCCTTCCCGAAGTGTGGCGTCAGGACCGTCTTGATGTCCAACTCCGAAAGACGTTTGAGTTCTGCAAGAATGAGCTTCGTTTGATAGATTGGGGGGCTTCCTGCCGGTATGAGAACGTCGGCCAGCTCGGGGTAGTGGAGGCAGAAGGTATCTCCCGTTATCACGGCGCTGCTTTCCTTTTCGTAGAGAGATATGTGATCGGTGGAATGCCCCGGGCTGTAGAACACCGTCAGTTTCTCCTTGCCGAGGTCGACTATGTCACCGTCGGATACGGGAAGGATCCTCGACCGCTCCACCCCCTCCACCTCGCCGAACCGGCTGGAGATTTCCGGGCTGAACACCGACTTGCCTCCGCCGGCGATCTTGGCCGGATTGCGGAGGTAGTATGAGCCGCGACCGTGGACCACGACCCGGGATTCGGGCGCGAGCCGGGCTAGCTCCCCGATGGCCCCTGCGTGGTCGATGTGGGTGTGGGTGGCGATGATATAGTCCAGTTTCCGGACATCGAACTCCAGCTCTTCGAGCCTGGCGAGCACCGTGGGGAGGGACGAGGGGAAGCCCGGGTCTATCAGGGCGGACCTCTCGCTCCCCTGTATCAGATAGGAGGCGATAAGCCTCGGATTGCCGAATGCCTCGGTGTCGATCTGGTGGATGCCGGGTGCGACTTCTTCTGTCAAGGTCCTATCACCTCTGGGACGTATTCGATCCGAGCCTTCGGGGCAAGAGTAGGCCATGAATGTTATAAAATCAATGGATAACCGACTATTTACCCCTTGTCAATTACAATAGGGTCCATCCATAGTGCACTGCACAGTAATTAAGTTATAATAGTTTGAAGTTCAAAGCGTCAGCCGGGTTTTTATACAAGTCTGAAGACTAAACTGAACGACCACTGAACCGAAGGAAAAAGGCAAACATCTGGAACGGCTCAGGATTCTCTCAAGCCCGCAGGATCGCTCAATCCGTCAACAATTTAACGATTTCATGTGGTTGAAGGTTTGATCACAATGGTTTATTCCGATCATTTCAAAGGGATGGAAAAGGGATTCGACGTCCACCAGGCGGTGGCCGAGGCGAACAGGTGCCTTTTATGCCATGACCCTCCATGCTCACGAGGATGTCCCGGAGGAACGGACCCAGGGACGTTCATACGAAAACTGAGGCTGCGCAACATCACCGGCGCGATCCGTACTATCAAGCAGAACAACATCCTCGGCGGCTCCTGCAGCGTCCTCTGCCCCACGGCACGGCTCTGTGAGGGGGAGTGCTGCGCAACGGATATCGACCGCCCCATCCAGATAGGTCGGATCCAGCGGTTCCTGGTCGAGCAGTCCTGGATCCAGGATGTCAAGTTCTTCGAGAAGGGCGAGGCCCGCGCAGGCAAGGTCGCTGTCGTCGGCTCCGGACCCGCGGGGCTGAGCTGTGCCGCAGAGGTCGCCAAGGGGGGATACCAAGTCACCGTGTTCGAATCACGTTCCGAGGTCGGAGGTGTCCTGAGATACGGCGTTCCATCCCATAGATTGTCCACCACCATCCTCGAGAACGATCTCCGCTCACTCAGAGAACTGGGGGTGGAGTTCAGGTGCGATTCTCCCGTTCAGGGAGATGGGGCGGCAGAGGATCTGTTGAATCAGGGGTTCGATGCCGTCTTCCTTGCACCAGGCCTCTGGAAGCCTATTCGATTGAAAGAAGAGGACATCGAGGGGGTCTTCACGGCGACGGATTTCCTGTCATCCATGCGAGAGAAAAAGCTCGATGGACTAGCACCGTTCTTCTCGGGAAAGGATGTCGCCGTGATAGGCGGAGGATCCGTGGCGATCGACTGTGTCGAATCGGCACTAGAGCTCGGGGCACGGGACGTCTACCTGGTCTACAGGAGATCGTTCACCCAGATGCCGGCAGAAGAGGATGAGACGCTTTCGGCCCTGCGGGCCGGGATCCACTTCCTGCTCCTGAACCAGCCCGTCGATTACGTGACGGAGAACGACACCCTCAAGGGTATCAGGCTCGCAAGGACACAGCTCGGCGAGAAGGACGCTTCGGGCAGGAGGAGGCCGGTGGAAATCCCCGGCTCCGAATGGGTGCTCGCGATCGACGCCGTCATCGAGGCCATCGGCTCACGGGCCGCGAACGATTCCCCCCAGTGGTATCCGTCCGTCAAGGTCAACAGCAAGAACCTCGTTGAGGTGGATAGGGAGACCGGTGCGACCTCCACTAAGGGGATCTTTGCCGGAGGCGATATCATCAACGGGCCCGCTCTCGTCATTGATGCCATCCGGGACGGGAAGGTTGCCGCGACGGCGATCAAAGGCTACCTGGAAACACTGGAGGTGTCAAAATGAGCGATGGCGTGGACCTGTCCGTGGAGTTCTGCGGACTGAGATTCAAGAACCCTTTCATGCTGTCCTCGTCTCCGGTGGCGAACAGCGCCGAGATGGTGGGCCGCGCCTTCGATGCCGGATGGGGCGGGGTCGCCTACAAGAGCGTGGTCACCGACAACATCCCCATCATCCACCCTTCCCCACGGATGAAGGAATACGACTACGGCGAAAAGAAGCTGGTCGGCCTCCAGAACGTCGAGCAGACCTCGGACAGGGGCCTCGAGGCGAACATGAAGGACATCAGGTATCTCAAGAAGCACTGGCCGGACCACATCATCCTGGTCAGCATCATGGGCTTCTCGAACCAGGAGTGGGCCGATCTAGCGATCGCCTGCACGGATGCAGGAGCCGATATGCTGGAGCTCAACTTCTCGTGCCCCCACATGACCGTCGAGGGCTCGGGGGCGAAGGTCGGTCAGGTCCAGGAGCTGGTCCAGAAGTTCACAGAGACCGTGAACGACGTCACCGAGATTCCCCTGGTCGCGAAGATGACGCCCAACATCACCGATATCAACATCCCTGCGCTCTATGCCAAGAAAGGCGGTGCCGATGCGATCTCCGCGATCAACACGGTAATGGCGCTCCCAGGGGTCAACATCGACACG
>Ga0187833_10006727_pt1 | contig 10564 bp, 9 predicted proteins | sample ETNtaG_37_FD_167968 | JGI IMG/M metagenome (GOLD analysis project Ga0187833, IMG submission 167968) | Marine microbial and viral communities from oxygen minimum zone, Eastern Pacific Ocean - ETNP2014_SV_400_PacBio MetaG (Illumina Assembly) | ecosystem: Environmental > Aquatic > Marine > Hypoxic... | reverse complement strand
ATACTAACACAAGGAACTTTATAAAATAGTCCTTCTTCAGGTGTTGTCCCAGAATCAGCTATTAAACAAAATGCATTTTTACTTAAGCAATTAAAGTCATAAAACCCTAGTGGGTCAATTATTCTAATTCCTTTTGGTGTTTTTATCCCCTCCATTTTACTTTTTGTACGGGGATGCATAGGATATATTATTTCTTTTTTAAATTTTTTATAAACTAAACCAAGACCATCAATAATATTTTTGAGAGACTCTATATTATCTACATTTTCACTTCTGTGTGCAGTAACTGGAATATATTCTTTTGGACTTAAATCCAATTTTTTTAATATATCACTAGCTTCAATATTATCCTGAAATGCTCTCATTACTTCAAAAGTGGGATTCCCAGTAACAAATATTTTTGACGGATGAATATCCTCTCTAATTAAGTTTTCTCTATGATATTGATTAAATGGTAAAAGGATATCAGAAATATGATCAATTAAAATACGATTTCTCTGCTCTGGCATTCTTTTATCCCAAGCTCGCAGTCCTGCTTCCATATGAAATATTTTTATTTTATGGAATGAAGCAGGCATTACGGATAAGCCACTATATGTATCTCCCAATACAATTAGTGCATCAGGTTTTATCATTTTTATTAATTCATCACTTTTTTTAATTACATCTGCTACTTCAGAACCATATGAACTTATATCAATATTTAAATCATAATCTGGTTCCCTTAACTGGAGGTCTCGGAAAAAATAATCTTTGAGTTCCTTTGTATAATTTTGACTGGTGTGAACCATAATATGTTCAAAATTCAATTCATCTAATTTTTTTAAAACTGACCACATTTTTATCATTTCTGGTCGAGTCCCCATTATTGTCATTACTTTCATATCATTCTCCTAAAGTACCTAAATTACTTAGATATAATCTTAATTTCTGGTAATGGAACAATAAATTTTCCCCCTTGTTGAAGATAGTCTTTTCTTTTTTCTATTACTTCATTTGTAAAAGCCCATGCAAAAAGGACAATATAATCCGGAAGCCCTGCCTCAAAAATATATTCCCATGGTTTTATTTCCAGATGGGTTCCCGGAGTATAAAAACCATGCTTTGCCGGTGCGTCATCTACAACATAATCCAAATACCTGTTATCAATACCACAATAATTCGATATCATCGTCCCTCTGCCCGAAGCTCCATATCCAATAATAGTTTTTCCCTCTTTTTTTATACTTTTTAGAGTAAAAATTAGTTTTTCTTTTGTTTCTCTAACTTTATTTGCATACTCTTTCAAAACAGTAATATCATTAAACCCTTTATTATTTTCATACTTCAGCATTTTATTAAAATTAGACGATAATTTTTCTGTTCTTTGACCAATATTTTTTACATAAAACCGAGTGGATCCTGTTCGAACATTTGGAAAATTATTCACATCAAATATTTCCATATTAAATCTTTTGAAAAATAAAACTAAAGTTTTAATGGAATAATAGCTCATATGTTCGTGGTAAAAGTTGTCATATTGCATTTCATCTACAAGGGTACATAAGTAATAAATTTCAAAAATAAATACTCCATCATTATTAAGGATATGCTTTATACCTTTCATAACATCTATCATATTATCAATGTGAGCAAAAGAATAACAAGACAATACCACATCGACTTTCCCATGACTATTTCTAATTTGTTTAGCTAGGTTTTCAGTAAAACAATCATTATAGATAGTAATATCTTTTGAATCAATTTTTTCTACAACATTTGTTGCTGGATCTACACCAATAGCTTTCACACCTAAAGCCATTAATGGTTTTAGTAATACCCCATCATTACACCCTATTTCAAGGCAAGATGGTTCCTTTTTATTTTTTAAATAACTATCATAAATCTCATTGGCAAACTTTTTAAAGTGGTTCACTAACGTGCTAATAGCAGAAGAAAAGAAAAAATATTTTTCTCTAAATAAAACATCTACTGAAATAACATTACTAACTTGAACTAGAAAACAGTCTGCACAGTAATCAATTGTCAAAGGATAATATCTTTCATTTTCAAAATCTATTTTTTTTAGGAAACCGCCAGCTAATGGAACATTGCCAAAATCAAGTATTACCACCAAATTCTCCCTCTGGCAAAACCGACAGGAATCTCTCTTAGTATATTTTCCTATTTGTTTATCTGATTTCAAAGTTTTTTTGATTCTATAGTTTTTCGCAGAATTGCAGACTATGAACTATTTCAGTAATTCTAAAGAACTAATATCTTTGACGTCTTCAATCATGAGTTTATTTTTCTTTAAAAGGCTTTTTGTCTGCTTTAAATCAAGCATAAAATCAGATGAGCTTAATTCTTTTTTCAAAGCATTGATTATTTGTGCACTTGAAGATTGTAATTCAGGCAGCATCGGCAATATAGCATAATAATCTCCTTTATCAATACAATGATGAATTTCTTCTTCCGAGACTAGAATTTCGTGTGTTTTTTCGCCAGGGCGAACTCCAATTATTTTAATCTTAATATCTCTATTTCCAATTAAAGCGTTTGCTATATTTAACATATTTGCTGAGGGTGCCTTTGGTATAAATATCTCGCCTCGCTCAGCATTATTTATTGCCGCGATTACCGTATCAACTGCTTCATTTAAACTAAGTAGAAAACGAGTCATTTCTTTATCTGTGATTGTTACAGGACCTCCATTTTTAATTTGATTGTGGAATAAAGGTACCACAGAACCTCTGGATGCAAGAACATTGCCATAACGGACACAAATAAATCTTGTATTGGGAACTAGTATATTTGCAGAGAGAAATATTCTTTCCTGTAAGGACTTTGTCATCCCCATTACATTGATTGGCTTACACGCCTTATCAGTGCTAATGCCTATTACAGTATCAACTTTATAATTATTCTCTTGTATGGCCCTAACAATATTTGCAGCCCCAATACAATTAGTGAAAAGCGCCTGAACCGGAAAATATTCACAAGTCGGTACTTGTTTTAATGCTGCGGCATTAACAATAATATCTGCTTCACTAACTACTGAACAAACATCGGCATAATTTCTAATATCGCCAATTCTAAATTCAAGTATGTTCAAAAAGTCAGTATAAATTATTTCTTCAGTAGCTACAGATTTATTATAATAAGACATTCGCATATCATGTTGCTTGGCTTCATCTCTAGAGAATACAATTATTTTATTAGGTTTATAATTTTTGTCACTTAAAATTCTTTGAACTAATGTTTTGCCCATGGAGCCAGTGCCACCGGTCACTAGAATTGTTTTATTATTAAAATTGATCATAGCAGTTCCTAATTTATTATTATTTTACTTTTTTTAGCATTTTCCAAGTATTTGTACCAATACTTCAGCTGATTTATCCCAATCAAAAAACCGTGCTCGTTTCAATGAAGATTTTGATAATTGCTCTCGTAATTTATTATCTGATAATAAACGATTTATCGATTGAGCAATTTCTTTTTTATTATATGGATCGAAATATATTGCTGCATCAGTACAAATTTCAGGCATAGGTTCAAAATTTGAAACAGCCATTGGAACTTGACAACTCATAACTTCAATTAATGTATGTGGGCATGCTTCAAGTGTTGAAGGAAATATAAATGCAAAAGCATTAGAATAATATTCAATTAATTTAGAATGCTCAATTAATCCAAGAATTTTAACTTTTTCAGTTAATTTGTTATCCCTAATATAATCTTTAATTTTATCAAAATAAGACCTATCGTGAATACCGCCTGCTAACCACAAAGGAGGAATATTTTGCATTTGGGTATTTAAATAATTGTATCCTTTTATAAGGCTCAATTGGTTGGCATATGTAACAAATTTCGATGCAGTTAATATATATGCACCTTTTGAATTATACATTTTATTATAGCTTGGATTTCCAGATACTGGATTCCCGTTATAGACAACATGTAGTTTATGCTTTAATTCCGGATAATTATTGCTTATATACTTTTTAGTAAATTCGGACACAGCAATAATTTTATAAGCCTTTATCATAGATATTCTGGTGAGAAAATTCCGAAAAAAGGAAACAATGTTTAATAAAACATCATTATTGTATTTCTTGTAAAAAAAAGGTTCCATGTTGCGAATAGCAATTACTGTTTTAACTGGTGATAAAAAAATATTTATGTTTTTTGCAGTATAAAAAACGTCTACGCTCATTTTTTTAAGCCTAATCGGCAAGACAAATTGCTCCCATAAAAACCTCATTAATATATTTCTGACAATGCCACTGATAATTACATATTTATATTTTTCGCTATTATTGTGAAATTTATTCTTGCCTTCTTCAGTAGTAAAGATAATATATTCATTAGATTTATCCATCCTTCCTAATGCAGGTATTAGATTACTAAAATAGGTTATCCCGCCATAGGAAATTCCTGAAAGTGTACTTAACCCAATTTTCATATTCTATATTATATATTTAATAGTAGAGGAATTTTCCAACCTATAAGGATTAATGTAGAATGGATTTTACTTCTTTTATAATTTTATCTAATTCTTTTTTATTCATACTTGTATAAAGAGGTAGGGTAACTATGCTTTTAGAGACATTTTCTGTTGCAACTAAATCATCAGCAATCCATTCAGGATAATTTTTATAAAATGGTTGCTCATGAATTGGTGGGTAAAAATGAACCGAAGCACCTATACCCTTTTCATTCAATTGTTTAACAAATAAATTTCGAGTTATTTTTTTATTCAATTTTATTGTTTCCTATTTTTTTATAACACTCATTGTAAAAATCAAGTTGAATAATTCCTTTAAACCATCGAATGTCGGAACTCTTGGATCTAATAAGAAGCGAATGACCTTATCAATAAGAATTTTCCGCCTTTTTTGTTTATAATAAAAAGACTCATAATTATTAATGTCAACTTTAGGAAACTCATAATTTTTAATTGAAACATTAGATTTATTTACCTCTACTTTATCAAAAATAGTAAGAAATGACCGTGTTGATTTTATTACTGAGTCAGTTAGTACAACTGCTCCTGTATTATTTTTTTTGTTATTTATCTTTTTAATTGTTTTTGACCTGTTTTTACTGTCCCAATATGATCTAACGATAAAATTTGGAAAAATAAAATTTCCAAGACCATAATAAATATATTTCCCTTTATAAATCTCATAATATTGAACTACATGAGCATGATGCCCAATTACAAGATCTGTACCATTGTCTATAAACAAATGTGCTAATTTCATATCTTTTGGAGTCGGATATCTAATTTCTTCCTCACCCCAATGAAGAAACAAAATAATCTTATCGCATAAATTTTTTACATCATGAATATCATTCAATACTGCTTGCTCATCTAGTTCAGCGCATCTATAACCTTTATTTGATTCATTAGATGGATTTGTTGTATTACAACAATATCCCAAAAATGCTACTTTACCAGTGAAAGTATTTATTACAAGAGGGTTATTATAATTGTTATTTCTCGTTCCAGCACCAAAATAACCAATGTTATTTTTTTTTAAAAAGTTTAATGTATCTTCAAACGCAACATCTCCAAAATCCATTATATGATTATTAGCCAAAGATACAGCAAGGGGAAACTCTTTAAATGTCTCTTTAAGGTATGATTTAGATTGCTTTAGATTTATTTTATTTTTTGCTGGCACACCCCTTTCTGATATTGGGGATTCTAGATTAAAGACAATATTTTTTAAATCAAATTTTAAATTATACTTACGGTCTAAGTAAACATCTCCTAAAAAAGAAAATTCATCGTTTTTTCCCCTTACAGCCATATTTATTTTATTCATTAATGTTATCAAATTTTAAATCACTAATTATAAATCTAGTTTTGCCTTTATCATGAGGGATATTTCTAGTAGTTTCTACATTAATTGGTACTTCTGATTTAGTTTTTTTTATTAGTTCATTTATTACCTTTTCAATTACATCATTGAAACTATTTCCAGGGTTAGGTATACACAATATCTTTATAGAATAATCTTCATGTTGCCTAACCTGAAATTCGTTAATCACTTCTGTGTAATCATCAAAAATTGTTGTAAGATAATCTCCACTGATGATCCTACCACTTGGTAATATAAAGGAGTCACTGATTCTTCCCTTAACACTGTCCATCAGTGGTAAACTATTCCCACAAGGGCATATCTTAGAAAGTTTTCTGCCCCTATCTCCAACTTTATATCTGATAAGCGGAAACACGTAATTTTCCAAATCTGTAATTACTAAGTCTCCGTATTCACCTGTAGCAGATTCTTTATTACTATTATCCAAAAATTCAACATGTCTAATATCACTCAATATATGTAAATGATTTTGCTCTTTACATTCAGATGCAATCCAATTTATTTCACTACAGCCATACTGATCATATACTGGACAACAGAATATAGTTTCCATTTTCTTTCTCTGAGGTCTGAAAAGAGGAGAGGAAGTAACCCATACAGCTTTTGTAGTAGAATTAAAAGAAATCTTATTTTTCTCTAAAAAAAGAGCAACATCATATACGGCACCTCCATATCCCTGTAATACAAGCGGTTGGATTTTGTTATAACTCTTTATGAAAGTAAATATTTTTTCATCTGTCATAGATGCAGCATCCAAAAATAATCTTCTAGTTGGCCACCATAATACATCATTTAAGATCTTTTTTATGTTTCTTCTGTTTAAACGATAGATAAAAGCAATATTATCAAATGGCTCTACACCCCACCACTGCATCGTTCGCCATCCAGCTGCTTCTAATGGTACTCTTTTATCATGTAAAACCTTTACTGGTACACCCGTACTACCTCCAGTAGTAACTTCTCGATGAGCTCTTGGGTTAATATTTTTTGAGATTAATTCGCTAAAACAATCCCTAAGGTCATCTTTAGTTAATAATGGAACTTTTTTATATTCATCTGGTGTGTCTATATCTTCTGGTAACATACCAGCATTTTTATATTTTTTAGAATAAAAAGGCACGTGTTCATATGCAAAAAAAAGCAGTCTTTTTCTTTTTTTCCAATTCAAATCAAACAACTCATCATTTGATAAAGTTTGATTTTTTAGTAATTGGTTATAAAACTGAAATGAAAAATTTCTAAAAAACTTTAACTTTGCATAAAATATGTTTTTTTTAAATAATTCCATATCTCTGTTAACTGTTATAATAATTGATCAGTTAAGCCAGAATGGTAAAGGTACTTTAGTTTTACCCTATTTAGTTTTAACAACAGTTAAATTGAACCTATTTTATAAGGTATGTTAGATAAAATAATCACTGAATATTTATTATTCTTAAAAACTGTCTGTGAAAAATTGTTCGATGTCTACTGGGATTTGTATAGGTAAACCCCTTTCAAATAAAAATTTAGGGTTTTGATAAAAACATTTAAAGAAAACCTTTAATGCACTAAAATATTCATTTTTTTTAAATAGGTTTCGACAAACTCTAAAATCTCTTTTCGCTTTATACTTATTGTCTAACCCGGTTTCGGTGACCCACTTTCTAATTTCATATAGAAAATTTTGCCAATTATTGTCGTCCCCATTAAAATAATCAGCAAAACCATTTTTGCGACGAAAATAACTGATTAAAGCAGCTAACCCAAATACTAATTGATTATCATCACTATAGGTTATACCCGATAAATTAAGTCTTAATTTTATAAGAAATTCATCAATACAAGAAATATTATACTTACCGATCAGTCTAAGGTATAAATCCAAATCCTGAGACATGATAAAATTTTCATTATACCCATTTTCTTTCTTTATTACATCTCTCCGAAAAAATATAGATGAATGTGGAAAAACCGAACAAAGTGGAAACTTCAATCTTTTAATTAACATTTCATGAGATGTTGGGTATACAGCATGACCCATATATTGGTCATTCTCATCAATTAATATTGCATCTGAACCTACCAGTGCTATATCTGTATTCACTTCCATAAATTTCTTCTGTTCAGCAAGTCGATTGGGCATACAGATATCATCAGCATCAATCCTGGCAATATATTTACCTTTTGCCAAATTCAAGCCTACATTTAACGATTTTGTTAAACCTCTATTTTCCTGATCTATGATTATTATTCTGTCATCATTATAAGATTTAAGTATTGCACTCGTATTATCGGTTGAGCCATCATTAATAATAATAAATTCAAAATTATTTTCAGTTTGAGATAGTACAGAATCAATTGAATTTTTAATCCATTTATCTCCATTATAAACACTCATTAAAACTGTTATTTTATGCATCTTGATCCATTATTCTTATCAATAATAATGAATAATTCACATGATTTAAGGTAATGGTATATCTATTAACTTTATTAGTGCTTATCAAGCTATAATAAGTTACAATTGAAAGATATTTCTGATAGCGTTGGAATGGATAATAAGTGCATAGTAATTAGGAAACTTTTGAGATTTTAACATATCTCCTTTTATTGATTCTAATACTTTCAAGTTATAATCTTGATTGTATGGAAATAAATTTCTCTTTTTTCTTACTATCGGTATTGTTATATAATTAAAGTGTAAGGAATTACATTTATTCCCCCCAAGTTTAAAGAGAACTGAATATGAAAATGGATTAAAAAATTTTTGTTATTTTTGAAATAGTACGTTGATTGTATTGCCTAATACCGTGAATGAGCGTTAAGAATAAAGTTATGCTTGCAGGCAAGAGATGAATTTGTATAATATTTTTATTTGAATGGCTTTGGATAAATTGAGATAATTGATTAAAATAAGACAAATCTTCATCAATATGTTCAAAAGAAGATTGTGATATTATAAGGTTTGTATCCTTAGGAATGAAATCTACAATATTTGGACTATTGATTTGCTCAAAAGTGAAATTATTGTAAGATTCTTGCAACCCTTTCCAATTATCATTAAGAACAAGATCAATTCCTTTATATTTATTAATTCGATTTCCTGATAATGACTGCAATATTTTCCCATATTCCCCAGAGCCACAACCAATATCAAGAACGTTGATTTGTCTGAGTTCAGAATGCATCAATTTCCATGGAAGCTTTAGCCAAAATAAATCAGATAATTTCCTTGTAACTGAAACATTATTTCTCAACTTATCCCAATCTAGCTTAGATATTTCTATTCTGAAATCTCTCACGAAGTTTTTATTTTTATATATCCTATGAGTATTTGGTATAAGCCAATTATTAATAATATTTAATCCTAGATAAGCAATTTTTTCTAAAGTACTTAGACCATTATCCGAATTGATATTATGAATAAATGTATATTTATTATTCAATGAATAATGCTATCTATTTATTTTAAATACTTAGGAAATATGACATCTTTACTGCAATTATTTTTAATGAAACTAGTAGCATTATTACCAATTTTTACTCTTAGACTTTTATCATTTATAATAATATTAATTTGAAAAAAATTAATTAATAATAAATTTTATTTCTTTTATTATTATATCTAATTCTTTTTTATTCATACTAGGATAAAGTGGAAGCGTAACTATTCTATTTGAAACATCTTCTGTAATATCGAGTTTACCGTCAATCCATTCAGTATGTTTCTGATAAAATGGTTGTTGATGAATTGGTGGATAGAAATGCACTGAAGCACCAATGCCTTTTTTATTTAATTGTTTAACAAATAAATTTCTATCTATTATATTGCTCAATTTTATAGTAAACATTTGGTATACATGCTCACATTTTTCAAATGAATAAGGCAAGTCTATTTCATTTATTTCATTTAAGTTATCTAAATAATAATTTGCATGATCCTGCCTGAGTTTATTTAATTCATCTATCCGTTTGATTTGTTCGTATCCTATTGCTGCTAATACATTACTCATTCGAAAATTAAACCCTGGCATAACTGCACTTCGGTACCAAGGCATTTCATTTTTTTCACGTTCAAATGTAGTAGAATCAATACCATGGCCCAAAAGTGCCCTACAATTTCTAGCGAGGTCATCATCATTTGTGGTTATCATTCCCCCCTCACCAGTAGTGATGTTTTTTGTTGGGAAAAAAGAAAAACAACCAATACCAAAACTACCAGCTTGTTTATTGTTAAACTTCCCTCCCATAGTTTCCGCTGTATCTTCGAGAACAACCAAGTCATATTTATCTGCAATTTCCATTATTTTATCCATTTCACAGCATTGGCCACCAAAATGTACAGGCATAATTGCTTGAGTTTTCGGAGTTATTGCAGATTCAATATTTTTGGGATCTATATTACAAGTTTTATAATCAATATCAACAAACCTAGGTATTGCACCAGCAGTAACCACCGCATTAGCAGTTGCTACAAAAGAAAAACTGGGAATAATTACTTCTCCAGTTATATCCAATGCTTTTAATACTAAAAAAAGTGCTGATGTACAGGAGTTACATGAAATAGCATGTTTTACTCCAACAAAATCCGCAAATTTTTCTTCGAATTTTTTATTATATGGACCGTGAGCGAGCCAACCCGATTTTAATGCATCGACTGCCGATGCAATTTCTAACTCTTTGATATCTGGTATACAAAGTTTAATCATTTA
>Ga0187833_10006721_pt1 | contig 10571 bp, 12 predicted proteins | sample ETNtaG_37_FD_167968 | JGI IMG/M metagenome (GOLD analysis project Ga0187833, IMG submission 167968) | Marine microbial and viral communities from oxygen minimum zone, Eastern Pacific Ocean - ETNP2014_SV_400_PacBio MetaG (Illumina Assembly) | ecosystem: Environmental > Aquatic > Marine > Hypoxic... | reverse complement strand
CTTTCGGCACGACGGCTTCTGGCAGCCTATGGACACACTGCGGGACCGGACACAACTCGAGGTTCTCTGGGAGTCCGGTAGCCCGCCGTGGAGGGTGTGGTGATTGTGGCCACGTTGGCTAGGCGGATGTCGTACGTCGGGTGGTTCGCACGAGAACTCGAAGCCACAGCCGAAAGAGGTGCAGTGTGCGACGGGTCACCAGCAGCCGGGGATGGTGACGGATCGCCCGGATGAAGAGAGTCACCGAAGGACGCAGTGCCGACATGCCAGCCGCCTTGACAGCCACGTAGTGGGCCTGACTCCCTCGGAACAGGCCGAGGAACGGCGCCAGGTAGTCCCTGGTCGGTTGTGATGCCAGGAGGTCCGCTGTCAGGTGGGCGAAACGGTGCTCAGCCTGTTGCCAAGACTCTGAGTACACGCTCCGGGAGCCGTGGTCAACGAGCAGTGCACCGTCTCCCGGGCACAAGGTCGGCTCGTGTTCAACTGCGACCCTGATCCAGCAGTGCCAATCCTCGCTTCCGACCAGGCTCGGGTGTTCATCGAACCTGTGTCGCAGGAACAGGTACCGTTCGACGTACACCCCCGAGCAGGACAGTGGGTTGCCTTCTGCGAGTGTTCGGCGCATTACGTGCCGAAGCCGAATGACCGGCTCGTAGACCGTGGCCCCGGACTCGTCGACGATTCTGAGCTGTTGGAAGAAGAATCGACAATCGGAGTTTGCATCGACAAAGTTCGCAGCACGGTCGAGTGCACCCTCAGTCAACTCGTCGTCAGAGTCCAGAAAGATGAGGAACCTGCCGCGAGCGTGTTCGGCGCCACGGTTGCGCGAGTACGACCGCTCTCGATTAGACCCGTTGATGAGTACCTCGAGCTCGAGCCTGTCGCTGAAGCCCAGTGCCGTTTCAACGGTGCAGTCTGTCGAGGAATCGTCGACGACGATGATGTCAGTGTCGGGCCGTGCCTGTTGGACTATCGACTCCAGACAGCGACCTATGTGGTGCTCCCTGTTGAACGTTGGCACGATGACCGAGAAGAGGGGAGGTCTATAGTCGGCGGACACGCTGCATCGATCTGATCCGGGGACAGGGCGGCATGGCAGCGCAGGCTACCTGCAGAGTTTGACCCACACCGTCGGCAGCATAGACAACGTAGGACCCATTGATAGCATCTCTATCGATGATCGATGAGGATTCCGACCAGACGGCCTGCACCGGGCCAGATGACCGGCCACCGATACTTGTCATCGGCGGCACCGGACATGTCGGTGCGGCTCTGTGCCAGTTTCTCTCAGCACGTGGGCATCGCGTGATAGCGGCCAACCGGTCGCAAGAATTTTCTTTCGACGATCCAGGCATAGGATGTCTGCGATTCGATGTTCTGGACCCCCCAGAAACCGATCGGTTGCCGGCAGCCCGTACGGTTGTAATCTGCCCCTGGGTTGACCAGCATTCCGTGTCTCGACCATGGATCGATGGCCTCGTCCGACGACTGGCCGAGGCGGGGACGCGTTCGTTGATTTACCTCTCGTCCATGCGTGTCTACGGTGGCGAGCCGGAGGGTCTCCTCGTTGAGTCTGCACCCGTAGCTCCGACCAACGCCTATGGATCGGCCCACCTCCTCAACGAGGTCACGCTCTCCGAAGGTGCCCGCGAACTCGGGGTCGATGTTGCTATTCTCCGCATGGCGAACCTGGTGGGTCCAGACCCGTTCTTCGGGCTCCGCACCAAGATTGCCTTCGCTCACGAGTTCCTTGAGATGGCCTTGTTCGACAGATTGATCGTGCTCAGGTCGGCACCGTCGACGCCGCGCAATCTGTTGCCCGGTTCCCTGTTCCATCACGACATCGAGCCGCTGTTGGACAGGCAGACCACCGAGGGTCGTGTCGAGATCTTCAATGTGGGCAGTGGCTCGACCTCGACAATGGTCGGTCTGGCACGGGAGATCGCCATGATTGCCGAGCGGTACCATGGTGGAGCGGTCGCCATCGAACACCCGGAGGAGTCGACGCCTCAACCATGGTTCCATCTTGACACCACGAGGATCAGGTCTCTCGCCGGACCCGGTGTCGACGACCTGGCCGCCGAACTCTCATTGATTCTCCGGAACGTGGTAGCCAGCCGTGGTCCAGCCACCGTGAATGGTACGCACCATTTTGGATTTGTAGGCTGACTGATGTCGGGACAGACGATCCTTGAGTGTCGGATCTTGAGGTTAGTATTCGCTGTATCTCGTCCTGCCTCATCTCATCTCCAACTTTGCGAGCGCCCCGCGAGTTGTCCGGTGGTTTCCAACCTATGAGTGTAGTTCGAACCTCAGATCCGAAGCGGATCGTGGTAATCTACTCGCCCGGGCTGGGAGGTCCCTGGTTGTCGAGGCTGGTGGAGGCAGCTCAGGAGTCCCGGCATCACTTTGTACATGTCGTAATCGGGAGCCCCAATCGTGGTCTTCTCAAGACACTGGAGAGATTACAGGTCCCAGTCGAACAGATTGCCTATGGAAGCCGGATTCACGCTCTGCGAGCGCTCAGGGACGTCCACCATGTCCTGAAAGTGAATAGGGCCTCCACCGTTCACACCCACGGCCATGAGGCATCAGCAATTGGGCTTCTGGCGGCACGCATTGCTGGTGTGCAGGAGAGGATCTACACGCGACACCACTCAACTATGAATCATGAGGGAGGCCCATTTTACGCTTCATATTATGATCATCTTTGCAATCACTTGTCGACGAAGATTATCGCCACATCAAATATCGTAAGGGAATGCCTTATGGGCCTGGAGGGTGTGTCCGAAGACAAAATTTGGTTTCAGAGTTATCGAATTGATCTAGCGGAATTTTCCGACGTTGATGAAGAACGAATAGCGCGGATAAGAGAGTCGTATGACATCCAATCCGATGTCTACGCGGTCGGTATGATCTCACGGTTCGTATGGTGGAAGGGTGTGGAGTTCGGTGTCGCAGCATTTCGTCAGTTTCGTGAGGCTGTTCCCAACGCACTACTGGTTTTGACGAGTGCGATCGGACCATGGAGCGAACAGATTCAGGGGGAACTCGAGGCTCTTCCTGTGGGTAGTTATCGACTGATCCCGTTTGAACAGGATGTTGCTGCGCTCTACAGGACTCTTGACGTAGTGATGCACCTTCCCGTCTCGCGGGGTATTGAGGCGTGGGGGCAGGTCTACGTGGAGGCGCTTGCTGCAGGCGTCCCCCTTGTTTGCACGGAGTCAGGAGTTGCCTGTAGTTCACTTCTTCACCAGCGAGACTGCCTCATGGTTCCCTATCGGGATGCTGCGGCAACGAAAGACGCGTTGTTGGAGATTCATGCAGATCCTGAACTCCGGCAACGCCTTGTAGACGGAGGCCTGCGGTCGATCCAGAGGTTCGCGTTCTCGCCTGACGATCAACTTATTAATGAACAGTACGAGGAGTAGTCTCAGAACGAAAGTAGGCGTGTCTTTGATTGGCTAGGATGGCCAGTTGTGCCACCGACCGCGGAGGTGTGGAGAATACTCTCGGTCGTCCGCACTCGGTTGGTTCGCTGGACGACATTGAAGATTGGGATTGCGTTGGTTCTGGAGTTTGGAGAGGCGCTTGAAAGATAGCACGGTCTCTGACGAATCTGTCCTCAGTCTGCTGAGACAAATGGGGTCTCACCTGAGCCGTCGTCGAAAGTTACAGGTAGCGTTATTGGCAATTTTGACGATCCTGAGTGCGTTTTCAGAGTTCCTCAGCCTCGGTGCAATTCTTCCATTTCTTGCTGCCCTAGTTGCTCCTGATCAGGTATTCAGATATCCGGTCATCTCATGGCTGATAGAGGGACTGCGATTACAGTCGAGTGATCAGGTCGTCTTGGTCTTCGCCCTGTTATTTATTGCAGTGATGCTGTTGGCCGCTGCTGTTCGTCTTGCTCTTACCTACGGAAACACGCGCATCGCCATAGCAATTGGGGCGGACCTTGCGAGTGAGGCCTATCGGAGAACGCTCTATCAACCGTATCAGGAGTTTGTCAAACGTAACAGCAGCGCGCTGTTAAGCAATATTGAAAAGTCGAACGCAGTTGCAAATGGATTTGTCTTACCCCTGCTGACAGTTATTGGCTCATGCACAATCATTGTTGCAGTTCTCTTTGGACTTTTCTTGGTTGATCCGGTGCTGATGCTGACTATTTGTGCCACGCTGGGACTCAGTTATTCGGCCATTGCTTGGTTCACCACAAGGCGCCTGCTGCGCAATGGCAGGGTAATTGCGGACAACCAGACGCAGCGGATCAAGGCGATTCAGGAAGGTCTTGGTGGATTTCGAGATATCGCGTTGAGCGGAACACAAGAACTGTATTGCGGTATCTACCGTGAAACGGACCGGCCGGTACGTTGGGCTCAGGGCATGAACGCGATATTGACATCAAGCCCCCGAATCGTGATTGAAGCGCTCAGCGCTGTTGTCCTGGCCCTCGTTGCCTACCTTTTCAGTCGAGGTTCGGAGGATGTGGCGACGGTGCTACCAGTTCTTGGTGTCCTGGCGTTCGGAGCACAGCGACTGATGCCCATGTTCCAGCAACTCTATGGTGGGTGGTCTGGCCTGATGGGGGCGAGGGCCCAGGTTGCCGACAGTCTGGGATTACTTGATCAGGGTCGCTCCGATGAGGGAGGCGACGAGCGACCGCGGCCTCAGCCATTGCGATTGGGATTCGACAACTCAGTCTCCCTGAGGGGGGTGCGATTTCGCTACTCAGACCAGGAGCCCTGGGTGCTGGATGGAGTTAACCTGGATATCTGCAAGGGTGAACATGTTGGGTTGATGGGGCGCACGGGATGTGGTAAGAGCACGCTGCTTGATGTGTTCATGGGCTTGTTGACGCCTACAGACGGAGATCTTCTGATTGACGGTCAGAAGATTCGTGGCGACCGACGCTTGGCCTGGAGTAACTCCGTCGCCCATGTTCCGCAGGACGTGTTTCTCGCCGACATCAGTTTGGCCGAAAACATTGCTTTCGGTGTACCTGCTGCCGATATTGACTGGGACTTGGTTGAGGAGTCGGCAGAACTTGCAGAACTGGCAACCGTGATTGCTGAACTGCCCAAGGGACTCAACACAGAGCTGAGTGAGCGGGGCATACGCCTGTCGGGTGGGCAGCGACAGCGAATTGGTCTTGCGCGGGCCCTTTATCGGCAGAGAGATGTTCTTGTGCTCGATGAAGCGACAAGTGCATTGGATGGTGTCACCGAAGCGAGGGTTCATCGGTCGCTGACAAAGGACCTCACGATAGTGTTGGTGAGTCATCGATTGGATGCGTTGTCGATGTGCGACCGGTGGCTACTTTTGGCAGACGGCCGCGTGTCAGAGGTGGATAGGTTCGACGACTCGGGCCGGTCGAATCCCGTTGAGTGGAGTGGTCCGGGGTGTTGAGACAACTGGTTTACTGGCTAGGTTCGATAGGGCAGAAGGAGTCATCAACGCTGATGGGAGGTAGGGCCAATCTGGAGGCAACTTCTCCACGGTGAAGGCTTGACATCTGAGACCCGGTGGAACTCAGGGGTTTCTGGAATGTGGAGGTCAGGGAAGAACAGCGAGACGAGAGTTCTGTTGTTCGTGACGTTGAAACGGCGTGATCTGTTTCCAATGCAGCGGATTGCCAAAGAACTCTGTAAGCGTGATGGTTATGCAATACGGCTGAGCGGAATTTCTGATTTTCCGTACGCAATTCTCGATTTTCGTCCACATATTGTCCTCTTCGGCAAGCCTGATAATGCGTGGGGTGATTGGTTGCGCTGCATGTCCGGATGTACAGTCATCTCACTCAATACTGAACAGGGAGGCCATGATCGAGAAGAGGTTATCTGTCAGTTTATCGAAGGGCATGCGGGTACCCGTGGACCGGCTCTGGAACTCGTCGATCACCATCTCATAGTCGACGAGAGGACGAAGGGGTACCTGAGTCAGCATATAGATCCTGCTCGCATGCATGTGGTTGGCTACCCGCGACTGTTGACTGAGACTCTTGCATGTGAACCGACAGCAGTTGGTGACAACATGGTTGTTGGTTTTGCGTGTGGAGAGGATGTGGTTGACAAGCGATATCTCGTTGAGACGTTTCGTCTCTACCAGGGAAGACAATTCGGGCCTTGGCGAAATGTCCAGACTTTGCTCACGAATGATCTACTTGAATTGGTGTGGATAAACAATCTTGTGTCAAGGCTGCGAGAAGACTTCAAGATAATCGTGCGATATCGGCATGGAGATGATGCTTTTCTCCTCGATGAGGATGGTGTGGAGTTGGACAGTTCGGCATCGCTAGAATACCTGCTGTCAGCAGTTGACCTGTTGATTGTCGGGCGGTCGACCGTCGGCATTGAAGCATTGATCGCTGGCATTCCTGCAATAACCGTGTCAGGCCTGATCCGTCCGGCCAACGAGTTCGTCGGGGCGAAGAACTTCTGGACAACGAGGCTGCTTTGGCAACCAGAGACGTCAGATGAGTTGCTTGAGATGGTTGAAGCCAGATCGAGAAATGACTTGGATCTGTCCCCGGACCTCACCAGTTACCAGATCGCGGCAAGTGAAGCGTACTTCTGTGGCCAGGCGACGGACAGGTCAATCGAGAGGATCGTAGATGTAGTCATGCATTGTGAGCGAGGCGATGGTGCGACCTTGGACCTGGAGAGACTGTGCGATCTTTTTTTGCCCTCACGCCGTGAACACCTGCTCCTGAAGATAGCGCGCTTCTGGTCGGCTGGTCTGGCCTACCGACTGGCGCTCTCCTACCTGAAAATCCGCAGACGCGTCGCTCCAGACAACTATCTGCGCCACACGGTGTTTATTCCCGACTGAGAACGGTAAAAGGAAGATGGATTTGCAAACATCCGTCGAAAATTCACTACTTGAACACACACAAGTGATCAGCCGGATCTTGTCTGAACTTGCGCCGTCAATTGTGGTGGTAGGCAACGTGTTGGCCACCGTGCTCGCAGGCGGCGGAACGGTGTTCTGGTGTGGCAATGGAGGAAGCGCAGCCGACAGTCAGCATATGGCCGGTGAACTGATCGGCCGGTTTGTCGGCGACCGTCAACCGCTTAGGTCTATGGCGCTGACGACGGACAGTTCGGTGCTGACCTGCATCGCCAATGACTACGATTACAGAGAGGTGTTTGCACGTCAGGTAGAAGCGTTGGTCGGCCAAGGAGATGTTCTGATGGTCCTCTCAACTTCGGGGAACAGCGAGAACGTTGTGCGTGCCCTTGAGGTTGCCAGAGGCAGAGGGGCTGTCACTGTGGCACTGCTTGGCAAGGGAGGTGGTATTGCAGGTGAGGCTGCCGACCACGCGATCGTGGTTGATTCTGATTCGACGGCGCGTATCCAGGAGGCACACATTGTGATAGGTCACATCGTATGCGAACTCATCGAAAAGGAACTCGGTCTTGCTTGAGAGCGTGGCGTGTCCCCCTTTGGATATGATTCACACTATTGCGTTCGACTTCGACGGTGTGTTCACCGACAACACGGTCTGGGTTGACGAGGATGGTCGAGAGAGTGTGCGCTGTGACCGTGCGGATGGACTAGCCATCGATATGCTTCGTGCTGCCCAGCGCAAGGGTCTCTTGCAGGCTGACTTCTTCATTGTTTCATCAGAGCACAATCCGGTTGTGTCGGCGCGAGCGAAGAAGTTGGGACTCTGTTGCCATCAGGGCGTGGGGGACAAGTTGGACTTCGTACGGAGGCTGCTCGTCCGGCGATTCCCAGAGAACCAGGCACCCCTGAGTGGCCTCGTGTACCTAGGAAACGACGTCAACGATCTCTCGCTGATGCAGAGTGCGGGGTTTGCCGTCGCGCCGTCGGATGCACACCCGAGCGTCCAAGAGATAGCAGATCTGGTCTTTGACCGGCGCGGTGGCAGCGGATTCGTCCGTGCGTTCGTGGAGCGTATGCTTGATTTCGATCGTCTGGCCCCTGAAGGGATTGACGAGTATGTATCTGATAGCTGAGATCGGGATCAACCACAATGGAGATCTCGCCATCGCTCAACAACTCATTGACGCTGCAGCTGATGCAGGCTTCGACGCAGTGAAGTTTCAGAAGCGGGCGGTCGACGTGGTCTACTCCGCAGAGTTTCTCGACAGCCCTCGTGAGAGCCCTTGGGGCACGACCCAACGCGAGCAGAAGGAGGGACTTGAGTTCGACTCCTCGGACTATAGGCAAGTTGACGCGTACTGCAAGGAGGTTGGTATTGCCTGGTCTGCTTCGGCCTGGGACATGAAGTCAGTCGAGTTCATTCGTGGGTTCGATGTGCCGTTCAACAAGGTGGCGTCGGCGATGCTTGGCCACATTCCACTGTTGCAAGAGGTCGCGTCTGAGGCCAAGAAGACGTTTCTCTCAACTGGGATGGCGACTCTTGTGGAAATCGATCAAGCCGTAGAGATCTTCCGTGAAGCAGATTGTCCGATTGAACTGATGCACTGTAACAGCACCTATCCCATGCGAGAGGAGGAGGCGAACCTGAGGTGTATCCCGATGCTCAGGGAACGTTACGGTTGCGACGTGGGGTACTCGGGCCATGAGAGTTCGTTGCTGAAGGTGTGTGCAGCGGCGGTTGCGATCGGGGCGACATCACTTGAACGACACATCACGCTGGATCGGGCTATGTATGGTTCCGATCAGGCAGCGTCGCTTTCGGCAAATGCGTTGCGCAGTTTTGTTGAAGCAGTTCGGAAGATTCCCGTGATCATGGGCACAGGCGAGAAGGAGATAACGCCGGCGGAGTTGGCCGTGCGTGAAAAGTTGCGCGTTGACGTACATGGGTAGGTCAGAACTCTGACGTTTCCCCTGAGTGTCTCATCGGGTTATGGACCTAGGACGGTACATCGTGGCTGAAGTCGTGGCGATCATTCCGGCTCGCGGAGGCTCGAAGGGCATCCCGAGGAAGAACCTTCTTGAAGTCTGTGGTCGGCCGCTGCTCGTGTGGTCGATTCTCCAAGCGAGAGAGTCAGACGAAATCGATTCCGTATGGGTGAGTTCCGACTCACCGGAGATTCTGTCTGTCGCAGAAGAGTACGGAGCAGTAGGCATCGAGCGATCAGCTGAACTCTCGGGCGACGAGGCCTCGTCTGAGTCGGCGTGGCTACACGGCCTCACGCATCTCGAGAGTCGTGGTCTAGATGTTGAGTTTGTGGTGGGCATGCAGGCGACATCTCCTGTCAGGGAATCGGTCGACCTCGACGGCGCGGTTGAGATGGTGCGAAGCGAGAATCTTGATTCTCTGCTCTCGGTTGTCGAGGTTCAGGACTTCTTCGTCTGGCGAATAGGGTCCTCTGGGCCCGAGTCCGTCAACTATAATTACCGATCGCGACAGCGACGCCAGGTGATCGAGAACCAATACCTTGAAAATGGATCCTTCTACGTGTTCAGCCCGGAGACGCTTCGTAAGCACAGCAACCGACTCGGCGGCCGAATCGGCCTCTACGTGATGGATCGTCACAAGATGTTCCAGATCGATGCGGAAGATGATGTAGCACTGGTTGAGGCCATCATGCACGGATACGGTCTGGATGCCGCGTGACCGATCTGTTGATCTCCCTCTTCTCCCTTGAGGGCAAGTCCGCCGTCGTGACTGGAGCATCACGTGGTCTCGGTCAGGCTATCGCCAACGCCCTGGCATTGGCGGGTGCGGATGTCGTAGGACTGGGCCGCTCGTCATCCGCTGGCTCGGAACATCCACAATCCTTTGAATACGAGCAGTGTGATGTCAATGACGGTCATGGTTTCCGGCTTGTGTGCGATCGGATCGTTGAACGGAGAGGCAGCCTAGACGTGTTGGTGAACGCCGCGGGTGTGAGCCAACCGCCCGCAGGTTCGGAGAATGAGACCATGCGCTTTGAGGAAACTATTCGGACGAATCTCGTGGCTGCGTTCAACTGCTGTTGGGTTGCGTCGGAATGCATGAGGAGTGTGGACGGTGGCTCGATAATCAATGTGACGAGCATTTCGTCATTCCAGGGATTTCCCGACAACCCCGGGTATGTAGCGTCAAAGGGCGGCCTGCGGTCATTGAGCAAGGCTCTCGCTGTCGACTATGCCCCGGATCGGATTCGTGTGAACAGCCTCGTGCCGGGATACTTCCGGACCGAGATGACCGAGGCCAGTTTTCGTGATCCAGAAGAACATTGCAGACGGCGCGATAGGACAGCGGTCGGTAGATGGGGTGTACCGGATGATCTGGCTGGTGCCGCGGTCTTTCTCGCCTCAGATGCCTCGGTATATGTGACGGGTATCGACCTCGTCGTCGACGGAGGCTGGACCGCCAGGGGTCTTTAGGTGTCCAGGATCGGCTTCATGCAGGGTCGTCTCAGCCCTCCGGTCAGGGGGCAGATCCAGGCGTTTCCGTGGCGGCACTGGGAGTCCGAGTTCTCCATTGCGCAGAAAGTCGGGTTTGGCGTCATCGAGTGGACGCTCGACGCCGAACAACTGTACGACAACCCGCTGATGACGAGCGAGGGTCAGGAGTTGATAGGCGCTCAGGTACGGCGTTCTGGGGTATCTGTCGTCTCCCTGACCGGCGACTGTTTCATGCAGCGACCATT
>Ga0187833_10006720_pt1 | contig 10573 bp, 12 predicted proteins | sample ETNtaG_37_FD_167968 | JGI IMG/M metagenome (GOLD analysis project Ga0187833, IMG submission 167968) | Marine microbial and viral communities from oxygen minimum zone, Eastern Pacific Ocean - ETNP2014_SV_400_PacBio MetaG (Illumina Assembly) | ecosystem: Environmental > Aquatic > Marine > Hypoxic... | reverse complement strand
AGCCAATCTTCTTCCCTGCGCGTGGTTACGCCCGCCAAATCAGGCCCCACCAATTTCCCCTTACCGATGGTGTGGCAAGCCGTACAAAGACTTTGGAAAATTTCTTGGCCGGTCTCCGCGGCCTTACCATGGTTGGTCGGCCCCAACCAAATGGCAATCACAAGAACCCCTAATGCAGAAGCCCGCCATTTTTCTGAAAACCAGGTAATCATATTTACCAACCCTTCAAGTTTGAGGCCCCGATCTGGGTAACGAATGAACCCAGCACCAGACCAACCGCACGGACCATGTTGGTCCTTAACCCAGTCGGTTGCTCACGGATTTCACTACGTCACACATATCTCAATGACGTCAAGAGATTGACTTGCGTGTAACGGAAAAGCGTGCCTGGGTCGCACTCAACTCACATTCCCCTTACCGACGATCACAAGATGCAAAAAAGCCGTAGAGGAAAATGTGGCGGAAATTCTGGAGCGACACAGAAAAACAGCCGGAATCCGTTCCTTAGCGCAATTGACGCGCCTCAAGGAAAGACCGCGAGTCTCCGAAAATATTCATGGGGAAAACCGACAAAACAGTGCCGCAGGAACGATGAAGCTGTGCTCATCTGGGCATTTGGTTGCGACAATTAGCCGCGTGTTTCCGCCCGCTAGGCCTGCTTCTTCCGAGCCATATTTATATGCCCGATTGCTTAAGGGAAACTTATTGAAACGGCGTGATCTCGAATCGCATACCGAGGACGACGGCATTATCGAGATCACCGTTGGCCCCGGCGCCAGGGTTGACCACATATTGAAAGTCTGGTTGCAGGGCCAGCCAGGGAAGCACTTGAGCGTGGTAGGTTAGTTCAAAATTAACCTCCTCGTCGGTCGTCACGCTGTTGGCGGTTTTGTACGGATCCCCGTTGAGGGCAATTCCGATGGCGAACCCGAGTTGGTCCTCGTCACGTCCCTCGAAGGGGCCCGTATAGGTCGCCCCGGCCCCGATGTAGTGTTCGTATTGGTTGATATCTTCATTGGCTATGCCATAGCGGGCGAAGAGAGCAAGGTCAGGATCCTCGCGGAATGGTATGAACTCGCCAAGCAGATAGAAACCGCTGTTATCCTGATGCTTGACGGCGCTGCCTGATACGAGGTCGTCGAAGGGTTCGGTGAAATGCCAGAACCCGGCTCCAAACTTGGTTCCATCACCGGGTTCGTAATCCATCTCCGTGGTGACCAGGGCTCCGTCGCCGTCGGCAAATTTGATGCGGGTGCGGTGGGTATGGTCTGGATCGCCGGGAACACCATCAAATACCACTGTCGACCATGAGAGCGCATCTGTGAAGTTGAGACGGACGCGGGCACCAGCTGCTGTATAGGGAAAGATGGATGGGCCGAGGTTGCCTGCCTGGGAAAAGGCGAGCCCGATGCCGTGCGCTCCATTGATGAACAGACTCGCCGTCTCGAGCACGTCAAATTCGGCATTGAGGTCCATCAGGCCAAGTTTTACCGACAAAATATCACCGAATAGATTTTGTTCGTACCAGGCCTCGTAGAGGCGTAGGGCTCGTTCGGCATCGATATTGCTGATGGTTTGGGAGTCGCCGACGGTGGTACCGGTAAAATCGGAACCGCTATTTGCCAAGCCGTAGAGGAACAGGGTGCCGCCAGGAATGTTGGCGACTTTATCCATGTCCACCTCCATAGTCATGTCGAGGTTGTCTATATATTCGTGGTTGGTCTGTATGCCGCCTGAGAGATTGCCCCAGATTTCCCCCGTATAGACCGCATCGAATGTCAGGCCGCTGCAGTCTTCGGGATGTTCCAGGCATCCAGCACGGGCTGGATCGGCGGTGATCAGAGCCAATGCCATGACGGAGGCCAATAACATGGCGCGCCGTTCGAGCAACCAGGTTTTCACTTCGGTGGGGATGATACCCACTATTCCTTTGCGAGCCATCTCGCTTTTTCCTTCCGTTTCTTTGTTTTTTATTTTGATCAACATTGGCCTAGTAGGATCCCTTCTTTCCCGTGCCCAGAAACTTGAAGGTCCATTCGACGTGGAATGGTGCCCACCAGGAACCAACGCCAGTTTCTTTATCGGTGTGACGGTATAGGCCGTTTCGGATCGGCGGAATGATCTCGTAGTCGAGGCTGTATGCTCCAGGACCGTCGAGCGCGATATTGGCACCGTAATGAGGGCCGTCGGCGGCAATCATCTGCATGAACGAACCGTGCGTGGACCAATCCGATCCGACCTTATGGATTTTGTATGCGATCTCTAGGTAGGGAATCCATTCACCTTCGCCGAAGCCGTTCTTGTTGCCTTTGGTGGCATGGATATCAGCTTCGAGGTGGATGTCCTTTCGCCCGGACATGGGCTCGGCGGGTTCCATAGTGATGGCTTGAAGGTAGACGGCGGCGATTTCCATACCGTTCTTTTCCACCGGATCACCAATAGGTTTTTCGCCTGCTACCGCTGCACCAGGTGCGGTCAGGGCGCCCGCAAGCACGGCGAGGGGAAGGGACATAATTTTGTTCATTCTATTCTCCTTCATAGCGCACCAGATGATAATGAAAGCCATTCGCATCTAGCGCCTTTTAATAAACATGATCTTGCAGGTCAAGAAGTATTTACTAATGAAACTCATTAGCAAAATGCTATTCATGGTTAGGGTTTCTAGAATTTTTTCATAGTGAATTAGCTACAGCGTGAAAATAGCAGGCCACCAGGAAGCAGCTACTAATAGGCTTCCTATCAATCCTGGCCCTAGGGGAATCCACAGCTGATTTGCAGCTACGCCTTGTGCGGTGAGAATGCGGTGGCCGAGGAAGGCGCTCCATAGGAAACCTATTGCGAAGAGAAGCCCCTTAACATACCCGATTGCAACTCGGTCGAGCCCTGCAAAGGCTAGAACTTCGAACAGTTCGCCCCCTAGGCCGATGACCAAAGAGACCATGGCTACCGGGGCGTACTGATAGCCCAGTTCAGTGAAGCGCCATCGCAAATTAAGATCCCCTCCGGTTTTCCCAGCGAGCCACGCGGAGATCGAGGTCGTCAGCGTCAATAGGGCCGTTATGGCGGCCATGCAGAAGAGCATGAATCCGACGATCATCAGGAAATCTAACCATACAAAGACCTCCCTGTGCTCTGGTTGTACCACCATGAGCCATGCGGGGCCCGGATGACCGATCCAGACCCAGCTGTGATCCAGGAACCACTCACCCACACCTTGCCGGAGTTGCTCGTAAAGAGGGAGAGCCAGCCAGAGGAAACCCCCGAGAGAGATGCCCGTGCCAAGAAAGAGGAAGCACACCTCGGCCAGGTTGGGATGGTGGCGCCGGATGGCTTCGATCTCTTCTCCCGGCCGCCTCAGCCGAAGGAAAAGGCCGCCTTTCCCCTCGGGGTTGACGCAACGGAAGCATTCGATGCAGTGGCGGGATTCTTCTTTTCTTTTTAGATTAATCATCGTTGGGCAAATACCCCTTTTGGCGTAGGCATCGCCGCCTGGCTGCTTTTGTCTGGGCGTAAACTGGACAGCGCCAAGCCTTGAGAACACACCGAGCAGAAGCCCTATGGGGCAGGCGTGGCGGCACCAAGTCCTCTTGTTTCGTGCGTAGACAAAACCGATTAAGATTGCGATCACCATAGTGCCGCCGAAAATCCCAGCGATAGCCTCAGGGTAGTCCCTTACACCAACCGTCTGACCAAGAATGGTGACAATCAGGAAAGTTGCAATCGGCGTTCCTTCCCATCGGATCCATCGCGGGATGGTGCGTTGCAGCCCCCTCCGGTTTGCCCATTCGGATGCCGCGCCCATTGGACAGAGTAGACCACACCAGCTTCGCCCGGTGAGGATGACCGAAAGGAACACTAACGGAAACCACACGCCCCACATGACGAAATTTGCAAATTCTGTGAAATGAGAAAACGTGGTGGCATTTTCGGAGGGATCGGGCAGGAACAGCGGAATGGCGATAAGAGCCAGGAAGCTAAAAAACATGAAACCGTGCACCAAGACGAGCCGATCGCGGTAGCGGACAAAAAATACCTCAATTTCTTTTGCTAGTTGCCTGAGGAAGTGATCCGGCTTGTATGTCTTCACATCAACGGAAGGGTTTCCCGCGCCGGTGGTAGGAGACCGTTGTATGCGGGAGTGGCTTCTTTCAGCGCGTCCGCGCATTGTCTGTCTCCGTTGCCGCGTGCGCTCGACGCTTCCGAAACCAATAAACAACGGCCAACAACAGCGGAACTACGAGAATAAACTGTGCGGTGATGCCCTCGGCGGTGGGAAATAGGCCGAGCCAGTCTATCTGTGGCATCCAGTTAAGCGGCGTAATGGGAACCCATCGTGCCGCCTGTAGTTCGAGGACACCCTTGCCGGCGAAAGTTATAGCGAGATAGTAGAGAAATACCGCCGTGACCGAGAAAAACACACCAAGGGGAAGCCGGAAGGCCGCCGTACGCGTGGCCCAAAAGAGGATGACAAGGCAGAAAATGGCTGCAATGAAGCCGGTAGCCACGGGAACTATCTGGCCTTCAGTTCCGGCAAGCAGGGCCTGGTAGAATAGCACTGTTTCCGCCCCCTCGCGGTAGACGGCGAGGAACGCAGCAAAACCAAGCGTGAACAATCGGCCGCCTGACAGCGCCTTATCAACCTGGCCGTGGACGTATTTTTGCCATCGTTCGATTTCGCGTTTTGAGAATAACCAGTAGCTCACATAGAACAGAACCGCGGCAGCGATTAGCATGGTCACGCCTTCGAGTGCATCGCGGGATGTACCAGAAACCTCGATCGCGGAAGTCATTAGATAGGCAGTCAACAGACTGGCCGCCAGTGCCCAGCCGGTTCCGTGATAGATGATCCTGACTTTATCTCCCTGGTCCGACAGTCGGAGGTAGGCGATGAGGGCAGAGATCACCAAGATCGCTTCGAATCCTTCACGCATCAGGATCAGGAATGACTGGAGCAAGGCGGAAACGAACCCGCCCGTGGCCTCTGTTTGCGATTCCGCGGTTTCTTTCAGGAGCTTTCGTAAGTCGGCCCATGCCGCTTCGATTGTTTCTGGCGGCGACCCTCGGGAAGCCAGCCCGATAACTCGGCTGAACAGAGATTCCAGCTCCATTTTGAGTCCGGCATCATTCATGCCGATCGCAGCTTCCATGCCGCTGTTCTCGAAAACATCGAAATAAAGAGAAGAAACCGCATCGGCCGTTTCGAGTCCGTCCTCGGATTTGTAGGCTCCGATCACCACATCTCCCTTGGTAACGATGTTGTCGACTGTCTTGGGGATATTCACCGGATCGGCGGCCATGGCTCGGATCGGAGCAAGCGCTGATAGCATCAGAAATGCTGTTATGATCAAACGGGGAATCATTGGTTAACCATGAAAACGCCTGCCGGTATGCCGGCCTCGTCGAGGACTTTTGCATCCCGACGCATCGCTTGGCGGATGCCTTCGGCAATTTCATTTACAATATCTGGGGATTCGCGGTTCTTGATGGCCTTGCGCATGCTTCCAAACTGTTTTTCAACGAGATAGGTGTGCTTTGCGCCGATAGTAGTCCGCATGGCCGCCTCCATTTTGCGGTCTTCAAACACGCCGAAATAAGCTTCGACTACCGCCCGCTGCGCAGCCTTTGCATCCCCTTCCTGGTAACGGACTTCCGCTTTATCGATGAAGTCCACGATCTTCTCGGCTAGCGGCTGCCATACGGGAGGCCCTTCGGATTTGGCCGTCTCGGTCATAACCAGAACGGCCCCGACAACCGCCATGGCAAAACTCATTGATCTCATTACAATCCTACCTTTGTTAGTATCAGGAGCCAAACCGGTGTAATCCCTATTCCGTACCCAATAGGCAGGCTGGAAGGTATAGCGAATGCGAAGCACTTGCAAATTATGCCGCTCATAAAACTACCTCCATTCTCCAAATAAAACATTGTCGCTGACTAATAGGAACTGGGTAAACTGGTGAGCAGGCGTGCAGTCCTGCGACCTTTTTACACGGGTTTTCAGGAGCTACCATACTCTGTTGGAGAATGGTCAGTTTACGGGAATCATTGGACAGTTTCGGGAGACCTAAAATAGATCTAAAACCACGAGGATAGAAGCTCACATACATCCGGTAGAACCGGGGGCATGTTAAGGTGTGTCATCAGGAAAGCACCTGTAGGTTCTTGAGCAAAGCCTACAATTATAACCAATCTTTCTAATGAGTTAGCCGCCCATCGTCGGGCGGCTTTTTTCGTTTTCGTTGCACCGCAAATGGCTTATAAGAGCGAGGTCCATGAATTAGGAGGCTGAAGGTGGAACATATTTTAGAAGAACTGTTAATAGATGGGAGCGCTCCGTTGCGCGGCTTCGTTTTTGGCTTTGTTCATGTGGGTATTTTGCTTATAGGTTACTACACAGGATGGAGCATAAATCGGCTGATAAAAGTTGCTTCAAATGGATATATGGCCGGCATCATTGGCGCAGCAATTGCGCATGTATTCGCGGACTTAATCGCGGCGTTGATAGACCCTAATATGAGATCCGCTGCTATTGGAATTGTTCTGGGCGGCCTGTTCCCATTGATGCTCATACCAATTCTCGAGAGATTTATCGTTAAAAGCGAACACCATATCATGGTGGGCGATCATGAAGATATCCGTAAGGATCTTGATTCCCACTAGATTTTTTAGGGACGTCGACTAATTCAAAATCAAACCTTCGGGTCGCCCTTGGCGATCATGGTAAACCATTCTTCCACGGTGATGGTGCCGCCTTCCTTCTCGGCCCGGCCTTTGTCTCTTGCTGGGAGCACGCCCTGTACAATATCGATGCGTTTCCAGCCGGCGAGAGGCGTCTGGGAGTCTTCGCGCGGTACATAACGCGATTCCTTCACTTTTTGCATTCGATGAACGTAACGTGGGCAGTTTATCCACAGCGCGTCTACCTTGACGCGTACCACGAATTTCACCTCTTTATACTCGGCTATCAGAGGATCATCGTCGGACACAGTTGCCGTGCCCTGGACACGCAACCGTTCCGGTTTCTCAAAATTTATGAACAGCATGCCGACGTACGTACTGCTGGCGATATTGCCGAGAGAGTAGAACATGCCGTTGCCATCGTAGTCTGGAAAAGCGATCGTATTTTTGTCGACAACTTTGACAAACCCCGGATCACCTCCCTTATAGGACACCGTCGGGCGGCCCTCCTCGTCGACGGTCGATAGGAAGAACATGTCACGGCCCTCGATGAATAGCTGGTCTTCCTTGCTGATCTCGTCGCGCTGCAAATTTGCCACAAAATCCGCGGTGTCCCGCGAGTCGTACTTGTCCTGCAGGATTCGCTGCTGTTTTCCTTCATGTAATTTATATATGGCTACTCACTCCCTTGTTCATCGCCGTCCGGCGCTTGGGTGATGCTAGCATGGGTTTACATTGTTATGGTGAAAAAGAAATTACTGCAGTAATTAACAGGGGCCAGACAGGGTCACCACGTCGCCTTCGTCCACGGTAAAACCTAGGCGTGGTCCGCCATTTAGTCGTGGCATGATATCGCGCCCATTGACAAGAACCAGAAAGACTTCGTCAGGCGGGATACTGAGACGGCGGAGAATGTCACCCACGGTATCTCCCGTTTCCAGTTCCATGCGACGGCTATGTCCGCTACTACTGTTATAGCTGGCGAGGCTGTTAAACAGGCGTAACTCCACTCGCACAGTGCAAGCGGCGGAGTTGTGCCCTATGGGGGAAGCACCCGCCAGAGGCGGTTTTTCGCGGTTCGGAACGTTATGCGACGTCATGACGCCAACATACACGTAACAACCCATTGATCTATAAAATTTTTTACAGGGAGAAGACAGGCCATGTGGAAACCGCGGACGTGGACAGCGGTGTTTTTCGGCATCCTGTGGGTGGGCGCGGCGCTGGCTGGTGAAAGACTCCACAACGAACGCAACATCACTATGAAGAGCGCCATGGTGGCCGTGCGCGCCGCCGTGGATGCTTGCAAGGAAAAAGGATGGCTAGTAAGCGCTACTGTGGTGGACCGCTCCGGTGTGGTGACGGCGGTGGCCCGCGCCGATGGTGCCGGACCCCATACCCTCGATTCCAGCCGCCGCAAGGCCTATACCGCTGCCTCTCTGCGCCTTGGCACCACGAAAGCCGAGGCCATCGCCCGCAACAACCCCGACGCCCTGTCCCTGCGCGATATCGACGGCTTCCTTTTACTTGGTGGCGGTCTGCCCATCCGTAGGGGAGGCGAAGTGGTGGGTGGCATCGGCGTCGGTGGCGCCCCCGGCGGAGAAAAGGACGATTTCTGCGCTGGGGCGGGACTATCCACCATTGGTGCGGGGAAAAAAGCCGGCGGGCGCTGACTGGGGCCCGCCTTGCTCTCCTGGAGTAAAAAGAACAGACTCGGTCCATCATGGCCAGGCGCAAAAAGCTCTACGACCCGACAGATCCGGAACCTTTTCCCGTCAGCCGGACAAAAATAGACCTGTCCGTCGAGTGCCCGAGGTGTTTCTACCTGGATCGCCGCCTCGGAATAGGGCGGCCTTCAGGCCCCCCCTTTCTCCTGAATTTAGCCGTAGACCAGTTGCTCAAAAAAGAATTTGACGCCTATCGTGAACGGTCAGAGGCACATCCCATCATGGCGGAGACGGGACGCAACCTCCTGCCTGCCAAGCACGATGACCTCAATAGTTGGAGGCACAACTTTACGGGGGTCCGCGTCCATCACGTCGCCACCAACTTCACACTCTTTGGCGCTATCGATGATCTCTGGGAGGACCAGGACACTGGTGAATACCTGGTTGTCGACTACAAGAGCACTGCAAAAAAGGATGAGGTGACGGCGGCAAATGTTTGGTACGGCTACTGGCGCCAGATGGAATTCTACCAATACCTGGTGCGTGGCCTGGGCCACGAGGTCTCGTCGCTGGGCTACCTCGTTTATGCCAACGGCGACAAGAGCCGCCCTTCGTTTGAGGGAACGCTACACTTCGACATGAGCCTGATTTCCAGGGAGTGCAACGACGGCTGGGTCGAAGATGCGGTAACCAGCGCTCACGCCGTCCTGCAGCGGGGTAACCCGCCGCCGCCTGGTAAAGATTGCTCCTACTGCCTCTACAGAATGGCGGAAGAGGGTGGGGCGGGGAGTATTGACGGAGCTGTTTTCTAAACCTCCGTTTCATCAAGACCAATTAAAAAATCCAAGTGTTCAAACGGGATCGGGCCTTGGTCAGCTCGACACCCGTGTTGGTTGAACACCACCACCCAAACTGTTTCCCTTTCCTCCGCCCGGTAAATGAGGGCACGGTCGCCGGATGGCATGACCTCGTTACCGGTGATCATAGAGATACGAAAGGCAAGAGCATCGTAATCTCGTCCCCACAACGCTGCCACCCACATCAACCCCGGGTTGTTTTCCTCCATCCATTGGGTTGTTTCAGCTTCCTTGTCATCTAGGAAGGAGGTTCTGTAATCCACTACATCGTAATTTTTGCCCCAAAACTCGCCTGAGACATCCATCTTCATTAAGACCTTGATAACGTCGTTGGCGCGTTCGGCCACACAGTCCGTCGAGACCCACCTCGACAGGTTTGTCCAGGTGCTACTTTCATTCGCCGTGCGCTGGTCCACTGCGTTGCGGTACAGGGTGAAAAAATCAGGAGTTGAAGTTGACGAGCACCCCGCCACCGCCAACAACAACACAGCCGTTAAAGTTGTTTTATATTTCCAGTTCAGCATAGGAAGTTTACGCACCATGGCAGATAGCTCGGCACGCAGCCGCCGGTTCATAGGTCTGTTCCATTCTTCCATCTTGGTTTCGGACCGGCTAGGGCCTCGCGGGCGAGGTCGAACATAGAATCAAGACTTTTCTGGGCCTTTTCATCCCCCTGTTCGGCGGCTCTTCCTAACCACACCATTGCCTGCATATAGTTCTCGGCCACGCCTTCGCCATGGCGATATGCGAGGCCAAGGTTGCGCTGGGCCTTGGCATGTCCCTGCTCGGCAGCCTTGCGGGTCCACGCTACCGCCTGTATCCAGTCCTGGGCCACGCCTTGACCATTGGCATACATGAAGCCGAGGGTGTACTGGGCATCGGCATCCCCCTGCTCGGCGACCTTGCGGAACCACGCCACCGCCTGTGAGTAGTCCCGCGCCACGCCTTGGCCCTTGGCATACATGAAGCCGAGGTTGTACTGGGCAACGGCATCCCCCTGCTCGGCGGCCTTGCGGTACCACTCCACCGCCTGCGCATCATCCTGGGCCACGCCTTCGCCAAGGCGATATGCGAGGCCAAGGTTGTACTGGGCCTCAGCATCCCCCTGCTCGGCGGCTTTCCGCCACCACTTCACTGCCTGCACATCATCCTGCGCCACGCCTTGGCCACCGTGATACATAACGCCGAGGTTGTACTGGGCCTTGGTAAGCCCCTGCTCGGCGGCCTTGCGGAACCACTCCACCGCCTGTGAGTAGTCCCGCGCCACGCCTTGGCCCTTGGCATACATGAAGCCGAGTCTGAACTGGACCTCGGCATCTCCCTGTTCGGCAAGCGGCCTGACCCTGGATGCGAATTCTTCACAAAACTCCC
>Ga0187833_10006719_pt1 | contig 10573 bp, 10 predicted proteins | sample ETNtaG_37_FD_167968 | JGI IMG/M metagenome (GOLD analysis project Ga0187833, IMG submission 167968) | Marine microbial and viral communities from oxygen minimum zone, Eastern Pacific Ocean - ETNP2014_SV_400_PacBio MetaG (Illumina Assembly) | ecosystem: Environmental > Aquatic > Marine > Hypoxic... | reverse complement strand
TTTTAGTTTCAAAAATTTTAATCTCTTCTTCACTACAGTTATTTTTTAAGAGATCATCAATATCTTTATTTTCAATTTTTGAATTATTTTCAATGACAATATCCCCCATTATTCGGCATGCTATATTTGAGCCTCCTCGCAGATGAAAATCTGAGATTTTAGAGTTACTTTTAGCTAATTCTGATATTTTATTGATCATTCTTTAACTACTTTATAACAATTAAATGAACTTAGTATTTTGATCTAAGCCAAGATTCCAAAATTGCTTATTAAGCAAAATTATAACCCTTAATGCGCTTTAGAGGGTGTTTATTTGGCCAGATTCACAAAACTTAATGTTCTTTTCCTTCTTGAATTTAAGGTTAACTAATAATAATCGGTAAAAATGTTATAAAACGTTAAATATCCTTATAAATTAAGTATTATAGGGAAATATAATGAATTACTTAGATAATTTGATATCTTTTATAAGCTATGATTATATTATTGTGATTTGATAGTCATATTACTTGACTCTAACACTAATTCCAATAACTCTAACACAAATATAAAATAACTCTAACACAGAAATTTACTAATTAAATAAAAAACAAAAGCAAAATTGAAAATAGGCTAAAATCATTGATTTATAAGGACATTATTCATTTATTTGACAAATTAGTCTTATTTTTTATCCAATCATCATTGTTTTGAAAACTCTAACACAATTCAAAATATACTCTAACACAATTAAAACATATTGCATTATTCGTTTTGTGTTAGATTTTAGCATAATTAATGGTTTTTTGCATTATTTTACAAGCTATTCATATTCTAACACATCTCTAACACAATTAACTATACATCGATTTCTATTTTTGATAGAGTTTAGGAAGATTTGTAAGAGTAACAGTGCGTTGAATGTATACTAGTAGTTTAGTTTAAGTTTGACCACTTTAATACAAGCCACTGTTTACTATATTTCATGGAAAATTATGTAAATTTTTCCTCCTTTACAGCAAACAGTGCGGAAAGCGGGAGTTATGGAGACAATCCATAAGAAAAATGGCCGACTGCATATATATGTAAGACAGGATAAATATAAAGGCGAACTAAAATCTCATAATTGGGTTGGTAGGACTTATATAAACGGCAAACAAAAGGTATTTTCATCCGGAACAACAGATTTAGAAAAAGCAACTTCCATTTTAGAGAAATGGTTTGACGATTTGCATATAACGAAGGAACAAATTAAGGAAACACCCAAAGCAGAAGACAACATACCTAAAGCATTTGATAATTTGCATGTAACAAAGGAACAAAGTAGCGAAATATCCAAAGTACAAGATAACACATCTAAAATAGAAAACGATATACCCATTGATATAAATCAAAAAAATATCCAAAAAGAGGAATGCAATTTACCTAAAGAGGAAGAAAAGAAAGAAACTAACGATTTAAATCAAAGCAGTTCTCTAACAAAAGACGTACCACGGAGTATGTTTGAAAAATTAAAAAATGTTAAATTTCCAAAACTAAGTTTAGGTAAGAAAAATATTCAGATTAAAGATTCACAACAACCATCCAAACAAAATAAATTCAAAAAAATTTTATTTAATTTTTTAAAATCCAAATTAAGTCGGATGAGCGTGACTAGCGAAGAAATTGTTGGTGTTGATGTTACTCAGGAAGCTGTTCGAGTTGCACAAGTTAGCAAAGATAAAAATGGTAAATGGATTCTAGATAAGTTTTCTTATCGATCACTCGATAAAGAAAAAATTGGTGATAATTTATTGGATAGTAAAGATTATTTGGCTGAGCAAATTAAACTTGCACTTGCTAATGCAAAGGTTACAACTAAAAACGCCGCCCTTTCTATTCCATCAACTAGTGCAGTTATTAAATCGCCTACTACTCCATTAATGAATGAACAAGAATTAAAGCAAGCCATAAAAACCGAAAGTCTTTGGGGGGAAGTAATTCAAATGGACAATATTGAAGACTACTCTGTCTTTCATCAGGTTATTAATCGTAATTCTAAAACAAACGAAATGGATCTTCTTTTTGTAGCTTCAAAACTTTCAGATGTAAATGCACATACGTCGATAATTAATAAAGCAGGTCTTAATCCAGTTATCATGGACGTGAGATGTTTTACATTAAAAAATGCACTCGACAACTCCGTTTTTGAAGATAATAAAAAACAATCGGCAATTCTGGAATTTGGTTTAAGTGATAATTATTTGATGATTATATATAATAATACGCCGATCATTACCCATATTTTTTTAAGACCGCAAGAAAAACAAAATTTAGTTATGGCTAAAGAATCTAATTTGTCAGATCCAGAAATCGAAAATGTTATCCGCCGATATGTCATGCAAGTTAAGCAAGCGCTCGATGAACATGAGACTAGATATAAAACTAAAATAAATTCAATTAGTGTAGTTAGTAGCTTAAAAAATATAAAACAATTATTACCTATATTTAGAAAAAATCTACCTACCACAGGTTTTAAACTTTATGACCCCTTATCTTCAATGTCAGTTCCAGCATATAATAAAGAAAAAGTAAATCTTGATAATAGATCAACCATTACTTCAGTTCTGGGATTAGCTTATCGTAAGTTAGATGTTTTCGGATATTATAAATTTGTCACCGCAGTTAAAAATATTAATTTATTACCCAATAGAGATGCGGTGCGTCAGCAGAATAAAATCAAATTTTTGTCTGGTTTTGCATTTAAAGGATTGGCCGCCACTATTGCAATTATATATTTCGTTTTAATTGGTTTTTCCTTAACTCAATATCATTTTAATAAAGAAAAACTTTTAGTATTTAATGAAATTCAAGAAAACTTTACTAAGGTTCAAAAAAGAATCTCGCCACTGGTTAGAAAAAGAGATGAAATGAAAGCTTCAATAGATATTAGTGAAAATTTAAAGTCTAATCAATCGCAGTCCTATCGAGCTTTAGCGCAAGTTGCACGTAGCGTTCCAGGTAGATTAATATTTAAAAAAATTGAATATAATGGTGAAAATCAAATACTTATTGAAGGTTTGGCTTTTGAAAATGGCGATGTTAATAATTTTAATAAAAATATTAATCAAAAATCTCTCATCAAATTGTCGATAGTAGATGGAACCACGGCAGCCACTTTAGAGCAAACTAAATCAACTTCGATGAATAGATCTTTTAAAATTAGGGTTACTTTAAATTTTTCAGAAAATGGGGAGGGGACTTAATGGATTGGGCATCATTAAAAAATATGGATGTAAAGGATTTGTTAGTCAAAGTTAAAGATAACCAGGCAATTTTTGCTGATAAAAAAATGTTGATCAAATTTGGAATAATATTTGGCTCAATTATTGTTTTTTTAATAGTTTATTATTTTGGATTTAATCCTAAGATTCAAGCGCAAAAGAAAGATATTGCTGATATGGAAAAAATGGAAAAAGATTTGAAAACAATGATTACTAACGAAAAAAAATTGAAAATAAAAATCAAGGCTCTTGAGCCACAATTTTATGAAAAAACTAGTTTATTTCATACTAATGCTGAATTCGAAAGCTTTATGATGACTATGGACGATATAGCAAAAAAATATGGTTTAACCGTTGATGAAATATTAAGAGGTGAAAGAACTCCAGAAGGACAAAATTTAGAAACTCCTTCCTATTATATACTTCCAGTAACGTGGAAGATCACCGGAACATATCTTGGTTATTTAAGATATAGAAAAGAAATATCAAAAACAAAAAAGTATATAAATTTCGATAAAGAAACAATCACGGTTCAGGAAAATGTAAGACCAGGATTAATATTAGCTGAAGGGACAGTTTCAATTGTACAATTGCCAAATTAACAGACTGAATATGAAAAATAAAAAAATATTTACCTTTATTACTTTAATTATTTTCTTCCAATTTTTTTACATAAACTTGAAAGCTGAAGACTTGAATAAGATTGATGACGAAGAACTTCCAGCACTAGATCCATTTCAAGGTGGAGCTGTGGCTACATCCGAAGAACAAAGTGATCAAACAAATTCATTCCTTTCCGATATAACTAATATTAGATTAGTTGGAACAGCTATTGCTGGGGGAGGAAATTTTGCACTTATATCGCTGCCCAATGGAACAACAGTTGTAAAAGGAGAAGATGAAATGATTATTGCCGACATCCAATTACTCGATATTGATCATGATTGGATTGGTGTCAGAGTTAACGCTGAAAAAAATTACGACATTAATATTAATGGTCAAATAGTGTCACAGGAGGGTAACTAGATTGTGAAAAATATTTTTAAGATAATTTTGTTTTTCTTTTTGGTTTGTCTCACGGCTTCCTGTGCAACAGATTCTGCATTTAAAGGAAAGTCACAATATGAAAAAAAGAAAGCTATTAAAGCTACTAAAAGTGAAACAGAACTTAGACATGGAACAGAACATTTAATAGATCCTAAAAAAGTTAAAGAACAAGCCAAAAAAGAAATGAATATAATAGAAAAGGCTGGACCTAAAGAGACTGATATTGATGAAGTTAGAGATGATAAAAGAGTTTTTCTTGTCGCAGAACAATTGCAGAGTTATGAAACTACACCCGATGACTTTGCTAATCTCAACCAAAACATAAGTCTTAATCTTCAAGGTGTTGATTTTAGAGATGCAATGCAGTTGTTGGCAGTAATCGCCGATGTTAACATATTAGTGGGAGAAGAAGTTAGTGGAACAGTTGGTTTAAAAATAGAAAACGTTCCTTGGGACGTAGCTTTTAAAACTATTCTGGATATGAAAACCTTAGCGCATGATATGGATGCTCCAAACAGTATAATAAGAGTACACACCCCTGATAAATTAAAGCTTCAGGAAGAATTTAAAGCAGAACAAGAAGAAATTAAGAAGAAAAAACAGCTGTCAACACTTGAAGCAAAACCGATAATAGCAGAACTATTTAAGTTATTTTATATAAGTCCCGAACAGGCAAAACAAACTTTGGAAGATTTATATACTACTCAAAGTGTAGAAGGTGCAACAATGAGTAATATCAAAATTACCGTTGAAAACACGACACGTTCTATAATTGTTAGAGGCAACAAGGAGGAACTTGATGTAGTTGATGCCGTAATTCGAAAAATTGATATAAAAACAAAGCAGGTATTAATCGAAGCATTTATCGTTGAGGCTACTTCTGATTTTCAAAAAGCTTTAGGATCAAGAATTGGGGCGATGCAAAAACAGGAAAGAGGCAATGAAACGGAAACTATTTCTGGAATAACTGAAGGTAGTAATGCTGCGACCACAGCAGGTGATGTTGCACTAGGAGCTGCTGCTGGAACTATAGCGGGAAATACAATCACCGGCGGCGCAGCTGGTATCGGAATTCTCAAACAAATGGGTGCTCGTGCACTTAAATTGGAAATTGAAGCTTTAGAGACACTAGGAAAAACCAATATCGTTTCAAGCCCAAGTGTTTTTACACTGAACAACCAAGAAGCTAAAATTACTCAAGGTACCCAAATAGCCTACCAAACTGCACAGGATGGGGTTACCACAACAGAATTCAAAGAAGCAGCGCTTTCTTTGACAGTAACACCAAGTATTATCGGTGACGGACATGTTTTACTAGATATAAAAGTGAACAATGACTCTGCCGTTGAAGTTGCCAATTCTGATGAACCAGGAATTAAAACAAACGAAATCACCACAAAACTTCTGATCGAACATGAAGATATTGTCGTCATTGGTGGAATAAAAATTCACAACGCAACAGACAGCAGAACAAAAACTCCTGGAATAGGAAATGTACCTGTTGTGGGCAATTTGTTTAAAGGTAAAACTAATAAGGATAAACTTGAAGAAATGCTAGTTTTCTTATCTGCAAGGGTGATAGATTAAAATGTCAACGCTAAGATTAGACGATACAAGCGAAAAAAACATCCTCAACATGCTCATGGATCAAAAAATAATTAATTCAGAGCAAATGAAACGAATTATGGACACGAGTAAGGAAATTGGAAAAACGAAACTTGAAACAGCTATAGAACTTGAATTAGCTAACGAAGATGAGATTGTCCAAATTTTATCCAACACCTATTCATTGCCAAAAGTGGAACTAAAAAAATACAAACTTGATGATAAATTAAAAAAAGTTATTCCGTTCAATTACATAGAAGAAAATTCGTTGGTCCCCTTTGAAATCTCCAATAATACCTTAAAAATTGCTATACCGGATGCTTCAAAACTAAGCTTGATGGGGAATATTGAAACTATTACACGAATGAACGCAGAATTATTTGCGGCTAGCATAAGTGATATAAATAATTTTATTAATCGAATAAAAACTAGCGATCCCAAAATAGCAACCAAAGAACACAAAATATCTCAAACAAAAAAAAAACTTAAAGTCGAAGAAGTTGAAGACGATTCAGGAGTAATAGCATTTGGAAATAAAATTATTTCAGAGGCAATTGCCATGGGAGCCAGCGATATTCATATAGAACCTTATAAAACTTCATCACGAATACGTTACAGAATCGATGGTATACTAAAAATTATTGATGAACATACAAAATATTTAAATCAAAACTATTCACGCGTAGTTGCGCGAATAAAAATGTTAAGCAATTTGGATATTGCGGAAAAAAGAAAACCGCAGGATGGCTCACATACATTTAAGTACGATGATACCGAAGTAGATTTAAGAATATCTATTTTGCCGACCAAACACAATGAAAGAGTCGTGATGAGAATTTTAAGCAAAGAAGCAGGAGAAAAAACATTAGCAGAATTGGGATTTGAAAAAAATGACTTAGCAAAATTGAAAAAAGCTATCACTTCACCTCAAGGTATGGTGATTGTGACAGGTCCTACAGGTAGCGGAAAAACTACCACGCTCTATAGTATTTTAAAAACCATAAGCAATCCTTCCATAAACATTTTAACCGCAGAAGATCCTGTGGAATTCGAGTTAGAGGGAATAGGTCAGGTGGCAATAAGAGAAGATATAAATTATACTTTTGATGTAGCATTAAGATCTTTTTTAAGACAAGATCCCGAAGTCATACTCATCGGAGAGATGAGAGATAAAAAGACCATTGATACGGCTCTTAAAGCATCTTTAACAGGTCACTTGGTATTCAGCACTCTACACACAAATAATGCACTGGGTTCGATTATCAGGCTTCTAGATATGGAAACACCTAACTATTTAATTTCCTCAGCTTTATCATTGGTAGTAGCACAACGTTTGGTCAGAAGACTTTGTCCAGAATGTAAAATAATTGATGACAGAATTACTCTCAAGTTATTAAACTCAATTGGAATTGATAGTCCACAATCATCTAGAGCACGTATATATAAATCTAAAGGATGTAATTATTGTAACCAATCAGGCCATAAAGGAAGAATGGGAATATATGAAATACTAGAGATCGATAAAGATATGAAACTGGGAATTTTACAAGGAAAAAGTCAGAGCGAATTAGAAGTTATAGCTAGGAAAAATAATTTTAGAACCATGCAAAATATGGCTCACGAATTATTATTAAGTGGAGAATTTTCCTTTAAAGAGTACGAAAGGCAGATTCAAAGTGCTGAGCTTTCACTTTCTGAATATGATGAACAAGAAAAAGTTTAATGCCTAATTTTGAATATAAAGGTATTAGTGCAAACAAATATGTTGAAGGTCAAATAGAGGCACTTAATAATGAAGAAGCTACACACAAACTTAAACAACAAAAAATAATAATCACCAAACTTTTTAAATCAAAAAAAAAAACTAAAGACATAAAAAAAGAACTCATTTCTTTTAGCTTCGGTTCGGGTGTTAAAACTAAAGAAATTTTATTATTTACCAAACAGCTTGCTACCATGATTCGTGCAGGACTTCGAACTTTAGATTCGCTTCAGTTGCTCGAAAAGCAAGTTGAAGATAAAAATATGAAAAAAATTATTACGGCAATAATTAATGATTTGCGGCAGGGTAGCATGCTTTCCAAATGTTTTGAAAAACATCCCAAAGTATTTGACAATATTTATATAAATTTGCTTAAAGCAGGAGAGGCGAGCGGAAAGTCGGATGCTTTTTTAGACAAGATTGTAACTGCGTTAGAAAAAAGGGAAAAAATTAAAGCTAAAATTAAAAGCGCTTTAACCTATCCAGCTATACTTTTTACGGTAGCCATAGTAGTTACAATAATTATGTTAATTAAAGTGATACCAGCATTTTCTGATATGTATAAAAGTTTTGGAGGTGCGGATGCTCAACTACCTTTGCCAACACAAGTAGTAATCGGTATGAGTGATTTTGTTAGTTCCCCTGGCAAGGGCGGTGTGGCTTTAATTCTTATAATATTATTTATTTATATTTGTCGATATTTGATTAATAACAATTACGCAATCAAAAAAAGATGGCACCAATTTATTTTTAAAATTCCTATTTTTGGATTATTAATTAAAAAATCTATAATAGCCAGAATTGCCCTGGTGTTAGGAAATTTAAGGGGGGCAGGAGTGGAAATTGTAGAAACTCTTGATATAGCAAAATCAGTAACCACTAATGTAGTTGTAATTGAAGCAATTGAAAACGTAAAAAAGGGAGTTTTTTCTGGCGAAAGTATGGGAGAATATATAAAAAAAGAAAAAGTTTTTCCTCCAACTTTTCACCAATTGGTCTCAGTGGGCGAGCAAACAGGAAATTTAGATGAAATGTTAAATTCGCTTGCTATTTACTACGAGGAAGAATTTGATGATTCTGTAGGTAATTTATCAGCCATGATTGAACCAATTATGATTGTTTTTATGGGAGTTGTAATAGGAGGTTTAGTAATTTCTATGTATTTGCCGATAATCAATATTCTTGATGTTGTTGAATAGTGGTGAAATTTTCAGGAAAAATGTAAAAAAAATGGGAGACAGTTCGATAAAATTTATGTTTTTTTTTATTTTTATTTAATGTATCATTTTTCATTACAACGTTTTTTGTGGAGGGCAAGAAGTAATGAAAGTTATGAAAAAAAATAACAACAAAGGTTTTTCTTTGATAGTGCTAATGGTTGTTATTGTGATTATTGGTATCCTGGCGGCAGGCTATATACAATTTTTTGGCAAAGGCGCAGAGAAGGCGATGATATCTAAGTCAAAAGATGGCTACAGTAAAATAGTAGACTGGATTGGTGTTGAAATGCTGACTTGTAGCATGGCTGAAACAACTGCAATGGGCGGTAATTTGACTTGTGCTAATAGAACTGCTGCTACAGTTGTTTCCGCAACGGTTGAAGCAGCTAAGAACGATCAAAAGAATCCATATGAAACTCAAAGTGCAGCTGTAACAAGTGGAGGAAACAATACAGCCGATTCAGATGCTGGATTTATAAGATTAAGCGCTTCAGGAACCGACATAATAGTGAAGACTTGTCATACAAAACCATGTGACACTGAAGAGAACCGAAACGAAAGGACAATACCACTACAGTAAAGTTAAAAACCTAATGAAAGAAAATAAGGGTTTTTCTTTAATAGAGTTATTGGTAGTTGTTGTCATCATCGGAATATTGGCAGGACTTTATATTATGGGTGGTGGTAGAACCATATCTGAGACTAAGAAAAAAATTGCAGAAACTAGCACAGGTTCAGTTCGTTTAGCGCAGATAGATTATCGTTCTAATAATGATAGCTACTATTACACCTCAGGAGGTTGTGGTCCGACTACTACACAAGAAATAATCTCTAATCTCTTGGACGAGAATAAAGATCTTCCAGAAGAAGATTTTTATTTTTGTATTACCGGTAATACAAATAGTTTTACGATTTGGGCTAAAAATATTACAACAAAATGTATAGTTATGAGAGACGAAAAAAATAATATTACCTACAGTGGCTGTTAAACAAGCCTTTGCCCTCATAGAACTGATGATCGTTATTGTGATCATTGGAATATTGGCAGCAGGTTATATACAATTCTTTGGTAAAGGAACTGAAAAAGCAAAAATTGCAGCAACTAAAGCTAATTTTAAAAATGTAACAAAATGGATTAAAATTGAATTGGTAAAATGTAATGCAGGCTTATCTGATAAAATGTTTGTTTCAAATCCTCAATCATGCCCAATGACACATTCCAATAATTTTTCTAGCGGCATGAACAATGCATGTAGAGGACAAAGAGGAGTCTTTAGCCAAATGAAAAATCCCTATGATGCAGCAACAAGAGCTTGTAGACTGGCTATAGAATATAAGAGAGATGTTGACGCTGGGTATTTTAATTGGAGTCAAAAAGACTGGCAAAATATTAGATTTAGTTCGTGTTGGAAAAAACCTTGTAGTGATACAAATAATCATGAACAGATTATCATTAATGTAACTGAGTAAATATAAATGGGTCGTAAAGCCTTCACCCTAATGGAACTGATGGTCGTGATTGTGATCGTCGGAATAGTGGCAGCAGTCAGTTTTTTTATGTTTAGCGATTTTTCATTAAAAGCAAAAAAAACAATTTTGGATGCATTGAATTGAAAGCTCTTGATGATAATACATTTAAATTGACAACTTATTATTTAGATCAAGATAAAAATACACAAATTCTCACTGACTTAATA
>Ga0187833_10006718_pt1 | contig 10574 bp, 11 predicted proteins | sample ETNtaG_37_FD_167968 | JGI IMG/M metagenome (GOLD analysis project Ga0187833, IMG submission 167968) | Marine microbial and viral communities from oxygen minimum zone, Eastern Pacific Ocean - ETNP2014_SV_400_PacBio MetaG (Illumina Assembly) | ecosystem: Environmental > Aquatic > Marine > Hypoxic... | reverse complement strand
TTATGTTCGCTGCATTCTTAGCTGGAGGCATGGTTCCTATACTTCCATTCTTCATAATACAAACACCATTAAACAGCCTGATAATCTCTGCAATCTTAACATATTTGTCCCTATTTGTTATTGGATGCTGGAAGACCACATTTACAGACAGGCATTGGATTGTATCTGGCCTTGAAATGGTCGGGATAGGAATAGTAGCTGCAGTCATACCTTATCTGATAGGCGAAGTACTCTTATCTTTGATATTAACCAGCACATTTGCCTAGTCTTATTTCTCATTCTTCTGGAGATTGCACGAAACATTTTCTCCTTCACAATATGGACACAATCCTCCATCACAATCTGCATCAGGAACAAATCTCTTACAATCACGACAATAACCAAAAACCATCTTATGACAAATTCAAGATTGGCTCCTAGAAACTAATAAGTTCTCTTATTCTTAGGTGTGACTAAGAAAATAATAAAAAAAACAATTATTTCTAAGTTTAAAAATCCATATATACTCAATTACACAAAACCTAAATGAAATGGTTGAAGCTACAAAAGCAAAAATCAATATGAATGAAGGAATTATTGAAGTAGAAGGAAGCGAAGATTTTATCATAAAACTTCTGGATAAGTATGGAAAAAATTTTGTAAATGAATCAGTTACAGTAAAAGCTTCAAAGAAAAAGCCTCTCCAAGAAGATCCAAAAAACATTAGGCAGAAAACCATAATAAAAAACCGCATTGATCAAGAACCCATCTCCATTAATCTGGATGGTGATGAAAATACTCCTTCTCTTAGTGAACTTTATACTAAGAAATCACCTCAAACCCACCAAGAGGCAGTGACTTTCTTCATACATTATGTAACCAAATATCTGGGGATTCAAAATGTACACGCGGGACATGTTGTTTCCTGCTATGACGAAGTCAACGCAAAAAAACCCTTACAAATTGAACGACTTTTCCAAGAAATAAAAATCTTCACAGGATGGCTTGAATCAGGTGATTTACCCCAGACTGCAAAGATTACAATAAGCGGGGAGAATTTTGTTGAAAATGATTTACCTGACCATTCAAAAACAAAGTTAAACGTCATCCAATAATTCGGATAAAGCCTGAAATTTATTTAATTACTTCTATGTCTTCAGCATTAACAACTATATACAAATTCTCTCCTAGTTTGATTTTTATATATTCATCCCCTACTGAATCAATAACACCCGTCATATCTTTATACATAACTTTGTCACCGGATGAAAAATTAACTAAACTCATAAAATCACCCCTTATATCTTATCTTCAACTACAAACGTCCCAGGTGTTATATTCGTCAGTCTCAATGTGTTGCCAATATTGTGAATAAAAAAAACAGTCAAACGATTCTTTTTGCACTAACTGTGGAGAGAAAATACAGTCGATTGTAATCATTTCTTATTCGTTGGGAATATAGTCTAGAGATTGAATGGAAATTAGTAAACCTAAATCCAAATTATTTTTTTGTATGTCTATCGGCGGTTAATAGCTCAACCGATTAGTCCTCCGAAGGCACAAGTAATTTCTTGAACTAATCTAAAACCACTTAGAATCCTACCCATTCCACTTCCGATTAGCCATCCAAGACCAGCTAAATTGAATAAATTGTCTACCATATCTCCTAAAACGAATATCATTATGATGAATATAACAGCACCTATTATTCCTGTAATGAATCCTGCAACTAATCCTTGTCCTATACCTCTTGCGATTAAACCCGTTACTACGCCAGTAATTAAAGCTCCGATAACAGGTACCAAACCAATAAAAAAATAATACAATTGAACCTACAAATACACCTAGTCCAATACTTCCTTTTGGTTTATTATTCAATATGAATTAATTGAAAAGAAGATTAAACTAATAGTTTTTTGTTCTGTTGGGCTATAGTCTAAGGGTTGTAGTGTATTCATTCGTATGTAATCTGCTATACAGAAGTAGTATTATTTTATTTTAGAATTTATAGGTATCGTAATATCTTGTAAAAATTATCTCTTTCAGCAACCGGTCTATTCATGTTTTTGACTGAATACACTATTTCCTGAGTCTTTATATCTCTAATTTGTTTACCCGTAGCAGGTATCACTTCTTCATCATAAAGCGTACCTCCCCAATCATTGGCTCCATTAATTAACGCTACCTGTGCCATCGCGATACTGTTAGTCAGCCATGACGACTGGATATTCCGGATAAGTTCTCTGAAAACTATTCGAGCAGCCGCAACTATCCTAAGGAGATCCATTCCTCCCACAGAGTGGGTAACTAATCCGTCTTGCTCTAGCTTAGTGGACCCCGACTCAAAATTCCAGCCTATAAACGCCATAAATCCTCCAGTTTTCTCCTGCAACTCCCTTATCGTGAGAAGGTGTTTAGCCCTATCAATCTCGCTTTCAATATGTCCATACATCATAGTGGCTGAAGTAGGGATGTTTAGCTTATGTGCCTCTTCCATAACTCTCAACCATCCATCAACAGATGAAAGGCGTCGCCCAATCTTCTTCCTAATTCTATCTACAAGAATTTCTCCACCTGCACCTGGGATAGAATCTAACCCAGAATTTTGCAAGCGCTGGAGTACCTCCTTAATATTCATCCTTTCTTTCTTTGAGATAAACTCTATCTCTGAAGTGCTTAATCCATGAATAGCCAAATTTTCTGTCTTCTCTTTGATGCCATGAAAAATCTCTTCATAATATTCAATGGAAATCTCAGGATTCACTCCACCCTGAATTAAAATCTGTTTAGTATCATATTGAGACCAAGCCTTAACAGCTCTATCAATCACTTGACTAGGATTCAACGTATAACTATCTTCATCACCACTATCCCTATAAAACGCACAGAAATCACATCGCACAGTGCAGATATTTGTGTAGTTCAGAATCTGGTTTGGAATAAATGTGACTGTATCTCCCACTATTTCCTTTCTGACTCTATCCGCAACTAAGCCGATGAGATGAGTATCCTGAGATTTCATTAGATAACTTATGTCTTGAAATCCGAGTCTGTCACCGTGAAGAGCCTTTTCAAGAATACTGTAGATGTCAGAGTCACGGAGTAATAGATCAAGCATTTTTGTTTCAATAACCATAACTCCTCAATCTCTTAGGAGTAAAGGAAATATAATGCACTATTTTTGTATTTAAGAGATTGAGAACTTTGGAGACCATTATAGCTGATTCATCTGCTTCCAAGGCACTTGAAAAAGCAATTCATGGTGAAGAACTTGATTTCAAAGATGGGGTCTCTTTGATGAATATTGATGATATTCATCTACTGGGATTAGTGGCTGATAATGTCAGGAAGAAACTTGTTGGTGACAAAGTTACTTTTGTATCAAGCTATAATCTGAATTACTCGAATATATGTGTGGCGAAATGTTCCATATGCGCATTTTATAGACCTTACACGAAAGGAAAGAAAGTAAGCGGAGGATATACTCTCTCAGTTCCTCAAGTATTGGAGCGCGTAAAGAAAGCAGTCAATAATGGAGCCACCGAGATTCATATAGTCGGAGGACTTAACCCTGACCTCCAGATCGAGTTCTACGAGGATATCTTCAGAGGTATCAAAACTAAGTGGCCTAATGTAACTGTAAAGGCGTTAACAATGATTGAAATTATCTTCATATCTAAGTTAACTAATAACTCAATTACTGAAGTCTTCTCACGGTTTAAGGACGCAGGAATAGATGCTAATGCAGGTGGAGGCGCAGAAATCTTTAACCCTGAAATAAGAAAGATTGTTGCAACTGCCTCTAAGTGCAGTGGTGAAGAATGGCTCAATGCAGCGGAAATAGCACACAAACAAGGAATTCGAGGCAACTCCACAATGCTTTATGGTCATGTTGAAAAGACTGAGCATAGAGTAGATCATATTTTGAAGATTAGAGAATTGCAGAAACGAACGTCAGGGTTTTTATCCTTTATTCCATTAAAATATAGTCCAGAAAATACTGAACTTTTAATTTCTGGAAGAGTTAATGGTCCTTCTTCAGCATTTGATGATTTAAGAGTTTATGCAACTTCGAGACTTCTTCTAGCAGGTAGTATCAACAATATTGCAATATATTGGGTTGCACTGGGTAAAAAAGTAGCTCAGATTGTTTTAACCTATGGCGGAAATGATCTTGTAGGGACAGCCCTAAATGAAAAAGTTTACAGATCTACAGGTAGAAATGAGATAGCTACTAAAGAATCTATTGTCCATATTGCAAAAGAGATAGGCAGGATTCCAGCGGAAAGGGATACATTGTATAATGTTCTAAATTATCTGTAGGTGATGCTAAAACGATTCGAATAGGCAGAATATCTTTCAGCCATAGCGACTCCGCATTCTACTACTTTGAGAAGAACAAGTTTGAGGATGTGAAGATAATTTCAGCGACACCGAAAGAGTTGATGCTGAAGGTAATTTCTGGAGAACTAGATATTGCTCCTGTGGCATCTGCCAGTCTAATCGCTCATGAACGAGAGTTGGAGGTGGTGCCAGCCCTATCTGTACATAGTGTCGGCCCATCACTAAGTTCTATCGTAGTCTCTGATGGTGAAACTTCCATACAAAACGGTGACTCAATCGCGGTAACAAACCATACAGAAACATCAATCATGATGCTTAAGATCATTCTTGAACGAAAAGGCATCAATGTAAATTTTGTTACTAATATAGGGGCAGATGCTAAAGATCTCCTAAGTGAAGCTCCCTTCGCTCTAACAATAGGGGATGATGCTTTAATGTCAACGATTAATGGTTATAGAACTATCTATGACATAGGTGAAGAATGGTGGAATCTAACGCATACTCCAGCTGTATTTGCAGTAACAGTAGCCAACTCAAATATCTCTCAAAAAGAACCGGAAAGGATAAGAAAAGCAGTTGAACTGCTCTCCAAAGCCGTTAAGTATAGAGAAGAAAGCCTTGATGAAATAGCTCGTCATGCATCAATCAGACTGAATCTTCCAGTCAAACTTCTTCTACAATATTTTCAGATGATTAAACTAGATTTCAATAATGATGTTGAGAAAGGCTTGAAACGGTTCCTAAACGAAATAAAAAAATAAATCTACTAGACGTGAAAACTTCATAGAAAAATATCATATAAATTCTAGCGGAATAGATGGTAAAAGCCCTTGCTTAGAAGCACGATCAAATAATGTCTTAAGAGCTTGCTCTCCCGTTTCACCCATATTTAAGGTCAAATCATTTACATACATATAGACAAAGCGTTCAACTATATCGCGCGGTATGTCTCTAGCGTATTGCATAGCGTAGTCAAGTGCATCTTCTTTATGATCAAAGGCATAACGGATAGAATTTCTAAGAACATCCCTAAAGTCACGAGCAAACTCTATCCCTAAATCCTTTCTGGATACATCTAATCCAAGCGGAAGAGGTTGACCCCCTGTCTCTTTATTCCACCACTTTCCTAAATCTAAAATATTGGTCAAATTATGCTGTTTATGAGTGATCTGACCTTCATGAATAACTAAACCTACGTCAATATCACCCCTAACAACAGCTCCAATTATCTTATCGAAGCTCATCTCCACGACATTAACGTCGCCAAGAGCCATCTTGAGTACGAGATTGGCAGTAGTTAATTTTCCAGGTATAGCTATAGTTTTATTTGGAATTTCGTCTAGAGGAATATCGTTGCGTGCAACTAGAATTGGACCATACCCTATTCCTTGACTGCTACCTACACTAAGAATATAATACTTGTCGCTTACATATCCGTAAGCATTCGCAGATATAGCTGTAACCTCCAATTCTGCAGCGCGGGACCGTTGATTCAAACTTTCAATATCCTCAACTATGTGAGTTAATTCCGCATTTTTCATATTTACTTTGTTCTTCACTAGAGCATAATACATGAATGCATCATCAGCATCAGGACTACGGCCAATTCGCACTTTCATATATAGACTTGAAAACCAAATGTCTTTAAAGATTTATTCTATTTGATTCAGTCTTCTTACATTTCACAATTACTACTCCGCCTAACATTCTGGTCTGAAAGGATACTTCAGAAAAAATTTCTTCAAAAAGGTTCTTCTGCTCTTCGTTGGTGAGAAGCTTCTTGTAAGTTGTATAAAGAGTAGTGAAAAGTAAACCTTTTCTTCCAGCTGCAATAAACCCTAGTAACCCAACGAGATATCTCCAGTGTATACCGATTATCCACCGAAAAAATCGATTATTCGGTTTCCCAAGATCAACAATAAGAAAACTGCCCCCATCCTTCAAAACTCTATGTATTTCTGTCACAGCAAAATGGAGATTCCCAGCATCTCTTAAGGAAAAACCTGTCATCACAACATCAAAACTCTTATCTCTAAAGGGAAGACTCTCAAATATCCCGAGAGAAAAATGAATACTTTTGTCTACAATACGCCTTCGTGCCTGAGAAAGCATAACCTTCAGTGGGTCAAGCATTACCAAATTCCCTGTATCCTGTACGGATTGCAAGAGTATCTGACTCATAACTCCAGGACCAGCACCTGCATCCAAGACTATGTCATTTGATTTAATGGTCTTCAAAATTCCCTCTCTTCTATAAACTAAATCTTTACCAAAGGATATGAAGTGGTTGACTCGGTCATAGACAGGGATTATCTGAGATAATACATCTATAACTTTATCCCATTCTTCATTAAGTCCGCCTGTTTTCTGATTCATACATCAGCACCCCAGTATATACCTGAAGAATTTACACTTCCTCTTCTGCCAATTCAGTGAACCCTTATATTAACCATATCTATCATATCGATTTAAGTGAAAAAACATGGTCTTTGACAACTTATGTGACTTTATTAATGTACTTGAGAAAAAAGACAATCTTCGAAGAATTTCAACTGAGGTTAATGTCGATCTAGAGATGGCTGAAATTCTAAGGAGAGTAATGTACAATAAAGGCCCAGCAATTTTATTTGAAAATGTCAAAGGTTTCGATATGCCCGTACTTGGAAACGCCTTCGGTACTATGGATAGAATGAAGATATCTCTTGATACAGATAACTTCGAGAAGATCGGATCAAGACTTACCGATATTCTTACGCAGAAAATGCCATCCGGCATCTTGGGAAAGGTCAGTGCACTCCCACGATTGGCTGAAATGGCAGGATTTGCTCCTAAGATTGTTAAAAAAGGTCCAGTAAACCAGATTATTGAAACTGATTCTCCTACCTTGTCCTTCCTTCCAGCCCTTAAAACTTGGCCCAAAGATGCTAGTCGTTTCATTACATTTGGACTTGTATTGACAAAGAATCCTGAAACTGAAATTCGAAATATTGGTGTCTACAGGATGCAGATTTATGATGGTAAAACAGCAGGTATGCATTGGCAGATACATAAACGAGGTGCACAGCACTTCAAGATGGCTCAAGAAGAAAATCGGAAGATAGAGGTAGCGGTGGTTATTGGTGCTGACCCAGCCACCATCTATTCAGCTGTTGCTCCAGTTCCTGAAGGTTTGGATAAGTTCCTTTTCGCAGGGATCATGAGAAAGAAAGGAGTTATGTTAACCAAATGTAAAACAATTGACCTTGAAGTTCCAGCCAATGCCGAGATTGTTTTGGAGGGTTATGTTGATTCTGAAGATATGAGAGTTGAAGGTCCATTCGGAGACCATACAGGTTACTATACCGCTCCCGACCTCTATCCTTTATTTCACTTAACAGGAGTTATGCGAAGGGAAAAACCAGTTTATTTGACTACAGTTGTGGGTAAACCAATACTTGAGGACGCCTATATAGGAAAAGTAATTGAAAGATCGTTTCTTCCCCTTATTCAAGTCTTCCAGCCTGAAGTTGTGGACGTCAATATGCCTGCCGCCGGATGGTTCCATGGATTAGCTATAGTCGCAATAAAGAAGAGGTACCCTGGTCAAGCAAGGAAAGTTATGATGGGACTATGGGGTCTTGGCCAATTTATGTTAACAAAAATGATAGTAGTGGTGGACAATAACATTAACGTTCATGATATTAATGAAGTTATTTGGGCAGTAACCACAAGGACTGATCCAAAGCGCGATACTTTGATTCTGGATAATGTTCCCACCGATACGCTAGACCCAGCATCTCATTTGGTAAATTTAGGGTCTAAACTTGGAATAGACGCTACAGTGAAGTGGAAAGAGGAAGGATTCACTAGGGAATGGCAAGAGGTTGTGAAACCAGATCAAGAGACAGAGAAACTTGTTGACTCTAAGTGGAAAGAATATGGAATAACAGAAGATTCTACGGGTTAGATCTGGACAAAGTAGCTTATAATAATAATAATCCCGATTAGACGTGCTATGTGAGACGTTATAGCCATATGCGGAATCAGTTCATTAGAATTCCCGTAATTTTCTTTCAACCCCTTTGCTACTCTTACAGTTAAAGGAAGAATTAGAAGTGATAGCAACGCTAAGACAGGAATTATTTTTAGAGCTACACCTAGTATTATCATAGAATAAGAAACAATATGAAAGAACTTGTGAAAGGCAGCTGCTCTCTGTTTCCCAAGACGTACTACAATGTTCTTTCGTCTCTTGGCTTTGTCTGCATCATAGTCTGGAAACTCGTTGATAAATAGAACAGAAGTGGATAGAGTCCCGAATATAAGTCCTACATAGAATGGTTCAAAATCCAATCTGATAGTCTGAACTAGATAGGTTCCCAATACGATGAATGCACCTTTAAAAACTAAGAGAAGTTCACCTACCCCCCATGCTATGAGCCGCGTAGAGTAGAAGTAGGTTGAAATAGCAGCGAAAGCTAATATTGGCAAGATTAAGAAGCTCTGGGTTAATGTGAGATAAAGACCTATGGTTATACCGCCAACTAGAAAGAAGATTCCAGCTTTATACACACTTAAAGGAGCAAGAAGACCGGCAGGAAGAACACCTGTTCCTCCACTGAAAGGGGTTCGTGTAGTGATTAGGTCTATTCCACTTAGATAGTCAAAATAGTCATTTAGTAAATCTACACTGATGTGGAGAGAGATGACGCCTAGATATGTTAAAGCAGCTAGAAACGGGTTAATTAGACCGAATCGTCCATAAGATATTGTGAGACCAGCTGTGACGGCTATAATAGAAGCTGATAGAAACTTGAGTCTAATAATCTGGAGCCAAATTTTTAGCCGAGTCATTAAAATCACTTTTTGATGTTAGATATTATTTATCATGCAAATATCTTTCCTTATATATCATTATAGATAGTTACCGCCGTATTGCTTCCCTCAGATGAGCTTACTAAGATAGGATTCGTAAGGAATGGAATAGTTGAAACTATAGTTTCAACTTTTGATAAAAACCAGAATCCTATAGCAGCCCCAATGGGAATATCTTCTGAAGATGAAAAACATTTTACATTATCTGTATACAAAACAACGAAAACATACGTGAACCTTAAAGAAAAGAAATGTGGTGTTGTAAACATTACATCAGATCCAATTTTGTTTCATAGAACAGTGTTCAAAGATGTAAATCCTGGAAATAAATTACCAAAAGACTGGTTTACACACGCATCCAAAGTTGATGCACCATATTTACGGAACACTGATGCATTTATTGAATTCAAGGTCACTAATCTAACAGGGTCTGGTGAAAAAGCAAAGATTTTGTGTAGAGTACAGAAGATTGCTAAATCTAAAAAGAATTCACTTCAAGTTTATCACAGAGCCAAATCAGCGGTAATTGAAAGTATAATTCATGCAACCAGAATAGAGGTTTTCATAGTGTCTGGTGAAGAAAAAAAAGCAAAAGAACTTGTAGATTTAGTGAATCATTACACCAAAATTGTAAATAGAGTTGCTCCAAATTCAATCTATTCAGAAATTATGTCCGATATACAAACTCGAATAAAAAAGTGGACTAAAAAAAGATGAAAGTCAAAGTCAAGACTCCTTCGAGGCTTCATTTGGGAATTATTGATGTAAATGGAGAATTAGGCAGGATGTTTGGTTCAATTGGATTGTCTATTAAACAACCCAATGCAATAGTAGAATTCTCTGAATCAACAAACATGGTTATTGAAGGAGAATATCAGGAACGTGTTAAGAACACTGCTGAAAGAATATTAGGTCACTTCAGAATTGATGAACTCTGCCAAATCAAAGTGTTGCAGACTATCCCATCCCATGTAGGACTTGGTTCTGGAACTCAACTTGAACTTGCTATAGCTTTAGGTCTATCTGAACTCTTTAATTTTAAAGCTCCTATCAATCATTTATCTGAAATCTTAGGTCGAGGAAGTGTATCTGGAATAGGAACCGCAGCTTTTGAAATAGGCGGCTTCATAGTCGATGGAGGAAAATCTACTGACGAAGAAAGAAAGAATAATGCTCCCCCAATTATGGTCAGACATGAATTCCCTGAAGATTGGTTTATGGTAGTGGGACTTCCTGGGATAAAAAAAGGGATAAGTGGAAAAGATGAATGTCGTGCATTTGAAAAACTACCTTCGGCTCCGACTGAACTCGTGGGAAAAATGTGTAGACTTCTATTAATGAAGATGATTCCTGCACTTCTAGAACATGATATTTCTAGATTTGGATCCGCATTTACT
>Ga0187833_10006717_pt1 | contig 10574 bp, 7 predicted proteins | sample ETNtaG_37_FD_167968 | JGI IMG/M metagenome (GOLD analysis project Ga0187833, IMG submission 167968) | Marine microbial and viral communities from oxygen minimum zone, Eastern Pacific Ocean - ETNP2014_SV_400_PacBio MetaG (Illumina Assembly) | ecosystem: Environmental > Aquatic > Marine > Hypoxic... | reverse complement strand
TAAAACAGTTGGTGCTGGAGTAGTAACCAAGATAATTAAGTAAGCTACTAGGAGTGTAGCTCAATTGGTAGAGCGCCGGTCTCCAAAACCGGAGGTTGGGGGTTCGATTCCCTCCGCTCCTGCCAAAGCTAAAAATAAATTATGAGAAATCCTTTAAAATTTTTACAAGAAGTTAAGCAAGAAGCTTTTAGAGTAACTTGGCCAACAAAAAAAGATACTATAACGGGGTCGCTAATGGTTTTTGTTTTAGCAAGTTTGGCAGCGATATTTTTTTTGCTGCTAGATCAAATTTTAAAATTTTTTCTTAACTTAATTTTAACCATAAATTTATAAATAATAATGAATTGGTATATTGTTCAAGCTTATTCTGGTTTTGAAAATAAGGTAGCAGATTCAATTAAAGACATCATGTCAAAAAATTCTTTAGAATCGAACTTGGGTGAAATTCTAGTTCCTACTCAAAAAGTCACCGAAGTTAAAAAAGGGAAAAGAACTCAAAGACAAAAAAAATATTTTCCTGGTTACGTTCTTGTAAAAATAGATTTAAGTAGACAAATATATCATAAAATAAAAAATATACAGAAAGTTAGTGGCTTTTTAGGCCCCGAAGGTAAACCAATACCGGTTTCTGAAAAGGAAATAGAAAATATTATAAACCAAGTTAACCAAAGTGAAATGAATCCGTCAATTGGAATTACATTTGAAATCGGAGAGAAAGTAAAAGTTTGCGACGGTCCATTTGCATCATTTACTGGATTAGTCGAAGAAATCGATGAGGAAAAATCTAGACTTAAAGTTTCCGTTTCAATTTTTGGCAGACCTACACCTGTAGATTTAGATTTTAACCAAGTGGAGAAAAACTAAATGGCTAAAGAAATCACAGGATATATAAAACTTCAAATCAAAGGCGGTCAAGCAAATCCAGCGCCACCAGTAGGACCTGCATTGGGACAAAGAGGAATTAATATAATGGAATTTTGTAAAACCTTTAATGAAAAAACAAAATCTTTTATGGGAAAACCTGTTCCTGTAGTTATTACTGTTTATAAAGATAAAAAATTTGATTTTATTATAAAGTCACCACCAGCTTCACATTTTATAAGGGAGGCTGCTAAATTAAAAAGCGGATCAAGTGAACCAGGCAGAGTAATTGCTGGTTCAATTACTATGAAGCAAGCTGAGATTATAGCAAAAGAAAAAATGAAAGATTTGAATGCTCATGATTTAAAAGAGGCAACTAAAATTATTTGCGGATCAGCAAGATCAATGGGTATAGAAGTAAAAAAATAAATGAAAAAAAAATCAAAAAGATATAAAAAATTAATTGAATCAGTTAAAGATAAAAAAATCGATACTATTGATACAATTATCGGCACACTTAAAAATAATGCAAATGCAAAATTTTTAGAATCTATTGATCTATCTTTTAAAATAAATTTAAAAAAAATTAAAACAGCCGATTCAAGTTTAAGAAGCGTAATAGAACTTCCTCACGGTAATGGAAAAAAGATTAGAATTGGCGTATTGTGTGATGAAAATAAGTTAAGTGACGCAAAGAAAAGCGGTGCCGAAGTTATTGGTTCTGAAGATTTATTAAAAAAAATATCTTCAGGAAAAATTGAATTTGATAAATTAATTTGTACTCCGTCCATGATGCCAAAAGTGGGAAAGTTTGGAAAAATATTGGGCCCAAAAGGCTTAATGCCCAATCCCAAATTAGGAACGGTATCTGACGATGTAATTGGTACAGTTGATAAAATAAAGAACAAACTCGTAGAAATTAAAAATGATAAAGATGGAAATCTTGGGGTGTCAATTGGAAGAAAGAATTTTACAGAAAGTAAATTACTCGAAAATTTAAAATCGCTTTTTCAAAATTTAAAGAAAGAAAAACCCAACATTTTTAATTCTGAAAACATCAAAAACATTTATTTATCTTCGACTATGGGAATTTCATTTAAACTAAAATTTAAAGATATTTAAACCATGATGAACAAAGAAGAGAAGAAAAATTATATAAAGGAAATGAAAGAGGCTTTTTCTTCAAACGAAGCTGTAATGATTGCTCACTACCAAGGTTTGAGTGTAGTTGAACTTGATAAAATAAGAGCTGAAATGAGAAAAAATGGTATTTTTTTTAAAGTTACGAAAAATAGAATAACTAAATTAGCCGTTAAAGAAACCAAATGTAAAGAGTTAGAAAAATTTTTTAGCGGCCCAACTGCTACAGCTATTTCCTCTGACCCAATTATGTCAGCTAAGATTTTAGCAAAGTATGCGAAAAGTAATTCACCTCTAAAAATCGTAGCAGGATTTATGGATGGGAAGGTTTTAGAGGCTAAAGATGTGGCTCAAATAGCCACACTTCCTACATTAGATGAAGCTAGAGCTAAAATTGTGGGTATTTTTTCTTCTCCTGCTCAAAAAATTTTAAGTATTTTGCTTGCACCTGGCTCAAAAATTGCTATTTTGGCGCACGCAAAAAGTAAAAAAAACTAATTCAAACTTTGAACTTATAAAACGATGGCAGATTTGAATAAAATCATAGACGAACTTTCAAAACTTACTGTAGTTGAGGCAGCAGAGTTATCGAAACAATTAGAAGAAAAATGGGGTGTTACAGCCGCAGCACCAGTTGCTGCAGCTGTTGGTACGGCAGCTCCCGCCGCAGAAGAAAAAAGCGAGTTTACAATATTCCTAACATCTTTTGGAGATAAAAAAATAAATGTAATTAAAGAAGTTAGATCAATAACAGGTCTTGGTTTAAAAGAAGCAAAAGATTTAGTCGAGGCAGCACCCAAAGAAGTCAAAACAGGTGTTGCAAAAAAAGACGCTGAGGAAGCAAAGAAAAAACTTGAATCCGCTGGCGCAAAAGTAGAATTAAAATAAAGATTGGTACCGTTTTAGTTTTTTTAGTTTTCAGCGTACTAAATTATTAGTTACTTAATGGAATTAACTTTTACTCAAAAAAAAAGTGTTAGAAAAAGTTTTGGTAAGCTAAAGGAAAGTTTATCTATCCCAAATTTAATAGAGGTTCAAAAAAATTCTTATAATGAATTTTTGAAATCAAAAACAAAAGATAATAAAAATAATATTGACGATGCAATTTTAAAAGACGAGAAGGGTTTGCATAGAGTTTTTAAAAGTATTTTTCCCATAAATGATACATCAGAAAAATCATCTCTAGAATTTATATCTTATAGTTTAGAAAAGCCAAAATTCGATGTTGCAGAATGTAGACAAAGAAGTTTAACTTATTCCGCTGCATTAAAAGCTAATCTAAGACTCGTCGTTTATCAAATTGACTTAGAGAACAATACAAAGCAGATTTTTTCTGCAAAAGAGCAAGAAGTTTTTATGGGAGACCTTCCGTTAATGACAGACAGCGGAACTTTTGTTGTTAATGGAGTTGAAAGAGTGGTTGTAAATCAAATGCATAGGAGTCCAGGCGTTTTTTTTGATCACGATAAGGGCAAAACACATGCTAGCGGCAAATTGTTGTTTAATTGTAGAATTATACCCGGAAGAGGATCTTGGTTAGATTTTGAATTTGATCCAAAAGACATATTACATTTTAGAATTGATAGGAAAAAGAAACTTCCAATATCTACTTTGCTTTATGCTTTAGGAGTTACAAGAGAGAATATTTTAGATAAATTTTACACATATGATACATATATTTTTGATCCTAAATCAAATTCTTGGTCTACAAATTTTAAACCAGAGAAGTATAAAAGGCCTGTTAAATTGTTATTTGATTTAATTAATAAAGAAAATAATAAAAAAATATTAAAAAAGGGTGAAAAATTAAATTTTATTTTAGCAAAAAAATTAAAGGAAAAAAAATTAAAAGAAATTATTATTTCCGAAAAAGAGTTAATTGGAAAATATACCAAAGGAAACATAAAAGATACAAATGAGGAATTAATTTTACAATCGGGTTTTGACGTAACAGAAGAAAGTTTACATAAAATACTGTCCTCGAACATCCGTCAACTTGAACTTGCGAATGTAGATTCAATTTTAAGAGGACCGTATATTTTTGAAACGGTGAAAATTGATAAAAATAAAAACAAAGAAGATGCGTTAACGGATATTTATAAAATTTTAAGGCCAGGAGAACCGCCAACTATTCAAATAGCCGAAGAAGTTTTTAGAAATTTGTATTTTAAGAAGGAGCGTTATGATCTTTCTGACGTCGGAAGAGTTAAACTCAATGCAAAATTGAATTTAAAAATACCAGACACAAAAAGAGTATTAACGCTTGACGACATCATATCAATAATCAAGTTTATGCTAGACTTAAGAGACGGCAAAGGAGACGTAGACGATATAGATCATTTAGGTAATAGACGGGTAAGATCTGTAGGCGAGCTAGTAGAAAATCAATTTAGAATCGGATTATTACGAATGGAGAGAGTAATAAAAGAAAAGATGTCTACTTTACTTGAAATAGAATCCACAATGCCCCAAGATTTAATTAATGCTAAACCAATTACTACATCTTTTAGAGATTTTTTTGGCACATCTCAATTATCCCAATTTATGGATCAAACAAATCCACTATCAGAAATTACTCATAAAAGGAGAGTCTCCGCTTTAGGCCCTGGAGGCTTGACTCGAGAAAGAGCAGGATTTGAAGTCAGAGATGTACACCCAACGCATTATGGAAGAATCTGTCCAATTGAAACTCCCGAAGGACCAAATATTGGTCTTATTAATAGTTTAGCTACCTACTCTAAGGTTAACAGATATGGATTTATTGAAAGCCCTTATAAAAAAGTTTTAAATGGAAAAATTTTAGATAAAATTGAATATTTATCCGCAATCGAAGAAGAAAAGTTTACTATTGCACAAGCTAATTCACCTGTTAGTTCTGACGGAAGTTTTGTAGAGGAACTCGTATCTTGTAGAACCGGTTTAAACTTTATTTTATCTAGAAGAGAAAATATCGACTACATAGATGTTTCTCCCAAACAACTTGTTTCTGTTGCTGCTTCTCTTATACCTTTTTTAGAAAACGATGATGCGAATAGAGCTTTAATGGGTTCAAATATGATGCGTCAAGCAGTTCCTCTGTTAAAACCTGAAGCACCATTGGTTGGTACTGGAATAGAAGGAGATGTTGCATTAGATTCCGGAGTCACAATAGTTGCAAAACGCAATGGAATCGTTGACAAGATTGATGGAAAAAGAATTGTTGTTAAAGCAACAGAGGAAAAAGATTTATCAAAATCTGGAGTGGATATTTATAATTTATTAAAATTTCAAAGATCAAATCAGAACACATGTATCAATCAAAAACCCCTGGTGAAAGTGGGAGATATAATTAAAACAGGCGATATTATAGCAGACGGTCCAGCAACAAAATTAGGTGAACTTGCTCTTGGAAAAAATGTAACAGTGGCTTTTATGCCCTGGCAAGGATACAACTTTGAGGATTCAATATTAATTTCTGAAAGATGTGTAACCGATGATGTTTTTACTTCAATACATATTGAGGAACATGCATTAATGGCTAGAGATACTAAGTTGGGAACCGAAGAAATTACCAGAGATATTCCAAATGTTAGTGAGGAAAGTTTAAAAAATCTTGATGAGTCAGGGGTTGTTTATATTGGAGCCGAAGTAAAGTCTGGCGATATTTTAGTTGGAAAAGTGACACCAAAAGGTGAAATTGCATCAAGTCCAGAAGAAAAACTTTTAAGATCGATTTTCGGAGAAAAAGCAACCGATGTAAGAGACACTTCTTTAAAATTGCCAGCCGGAAGTTCAGGCGTTGTTGTAGATGTTAGAGTATTTAATAGGCACGGAGTAGAAAAAGATGAAAGAGGCATAGCTATTGAAAGATCTGAAATTGAGTCTATTCAAGAAGATAAAAAGGTTGAAGAAGAAATTCTTGAGAGAAATATTAAATTAAGACTTAATGACCTTATTAAAGAAGAAGATGTAGTTAATGACGTAGTTAATAAAGACAAGTTAGAATCTTTAAGTATAAAAGAGTATTGGAAATTAAAATTTAAAAATGAAAATGTAAACGACAAAGTTTTACAATTGAAGAAACAATATGATAGCGTTCATCAAGATATTCAATTAAGATTTGAAGATAAGGTTTTAAAGATAAGACAAGGCGATGATTTATTGCCAACCGTTATGAAGGTAGTTAAAGTTTTCGTTGCAGTTAAAAGAAGACTTATGCCAGGAGATAAAATGGCAGGTAGGCATGGTAATAAAGGGGTAATTAGTAAAATTGTTCCAATAGAAGATATGCCATATATGGAGAGCGGAAAGCCGGTCGATATAGTTTTAAATCCTTTAGGAGTACCAAGCCGTATGAATGTGGGGCAAATATTAGAAACGCATTTAGGTTGGTCATGTTCAGAAATGGGAGAAAAAATAAAAAATCTTTTAGACAAGTATCTAAAAGGAAATAAAGTGAATGATAACAAAGAATTAAAAAATTCTCTTCAATCAGTATATGGGGAAAAAACATTTAAGAACGTTATGAATAATTTAGATGGAAAAGAATTTATAGAGTTTTGTCAAAATCTTTCTAAGGGAGTGCCTATAGCTACACCAGTATTTGATGGCGCCTCTACTGAAGATATTACAAAAATGTTAGAGTTAGCAAAATTACCTAATACAGGACAAACAAATTTATGGGATGGAAGAACTGGAAAAAAATTTGATAGACCAGTTACTGTTGGGATTATTTACATGTTAAAACTTCATCATCTCGTTGAAGATAAGATTCATGCTCGTTCTACAGGGCCTTATAGTTTAGTCACTCAACAACCTTTAGGAGGGAAGGCACAGCTGGGCGGTCAAAGATTCGGAGAAATGGAAGTTTGGGCACTGGAAGCTTATGGAGCTTCTTACACATTACAAGAGATTTTAACTGTAAAATCAGATGACGTTGCTGGAAGGACAAAAGTTTATGAAACAATCGTTAAAGGTAATGAAAAATTTGAGTCCGGAGTACCCGAGTCTTTTAACGTACTAATAAAAGAAATAAGAGCTTTGGGTTTAAATATTGAATTGAATTAATAGGAAAAAAGTGCAAAAAAAAATATTCAAAGAATCAAAGAGTCTAACATCAGAAAAAAATTTTACTCATATTAAAATTACTCTAGCCAGCCCTGATAAAATTAAATCTTGGTCATTTGGTGAAATCAAAAAACCCGAAACAATCAATTACAGAACCTTTAGACCCGAAAAAGACGGTCTCTTTTGTGCAAGAATATTTGGACCTGTTAAAGATTATGAATGTTTATGCGGAAAATACAAAAGGATGAAATTTAGAGGAATTATTTGTGAAAAATGCGGAGTGGAAGTAACTAAATCAAACGTAAGAAGAGAAAGAATGGGTCATATCGATTTAGCATGTCCAGTGGCACATATATGGTTTTTAAAATCTTTACCTAGCAGAATATCTTTAGCAATTGATATGAAGCTTAAAGAAGTCGAGAGAGTTTTATATTTTGAAAGTTTTATGGTAACAGAGCCTGGATTGACAAAACTTGAAATTGGCCAATTACTCTCAGAAGAAGAATATATAAAAGCACAAGAAAAATATGGCGCAGACTCTTTCACCGCAGGTATTGGAGCTGAAGCAGTTAGAGAGATACTTGTGAATATAGATCTTAAAAAAGAGAAAGCAAAATTAAGAGATTCTCTTAAGGAAATTAAATCTAAAGTTACTGAGGAAAGAACATTAAAAAGATTAAAACTTATAGAGTCATTTATAGAATCTGGAAATAAACCAGAGTGGATGATTTTAAAAACAATACCAGTTATCCCACCAGAGCTTAGGCCTTTAGTGCCTTTAGATGGCGGAAGATTTGCGACATCAGATCTCAACGATTTGTATCGTAGGGTAATTAACAGAAATAATAGACTAAGAAGACTTTTGGATTTAAAAGCACCCGACATTATAGTTAGAAATGAAAAAAGGATGCTCCAGGAGTCAGTAGATGCTTTATTTGACAACGGTAGAAGAGGTAGAGTTATAACTGGAACCGGAAAAAGGCCGTTAAAATCTTTAGCCGAGATGTTAAAAGGAAAACAAGGTAGATTTAGACAAAATCTTTTGGGTAAAAGGGTTGATTATTCAGGTAGGTCAGTAATTGTAGTAGGCCCTGAACTTAAATTACATCAGTGCGGTTTGCCAAAAAAAATGGCCTTAGAGTTATTCAAACCTTTTTTATATGCAAGATTAGACAAATTAGGTTTAGCAACAACAATCAAACAAGCAAAAAAAATAGTCGAAAAACAAACAAGTGAAGTATGGGATGCATTAGAACATATCATACGTGAACATCCTATTCTTCTTAACAGAGCACCCACATTACATAGGCTGGGTGTACAAGCTTTTGAAGCAAAACTAATAGAGGGAAATGCTATTGAATTACATCCTTTAGTATGTGCCGCTTTTAATGCTGATTTTGATGGAGACCAAATGGCTGTACACATACCTTTAAGCCTAGAAGCACAGCTTGAGGCAAGAGTTTTAATGATGTCGACTAACAATATTCTTAGTCCATCAAATGGAAAACCTATAATAGTTCCAAGTCAAGATATAGTTTTGGGAATCTATTACTTATCTCAATCTAAAAAAGCAGAGGAAAAGCCTGTTGGAATATTTTCAAACGTTAACGAAATAGACAATGCATTAGAGAGAAACAATATAAGCTTGCATTCAAAAATTATTTCTCAATTTGAAACTGTTGATAAAAAAGGAAATAAAGTTATAGAAAAATATAAAAGTACCGCAGGTAGATTCTTGTTATCAGCAACATTGCCAAAAAACCATAAAATAAAATTTTCTTTAATTGATAGATTACTAACAAAAAAAGCTGTTTCTGAAATAATAGATATCGTTTATCGTTATTGTGGACAAAAAGAAACTGTAATTTTTTGTGATACAATAAAAGACCTGGGATTTAAATATGCTTTCAAAGCCGGAATTTCTTTTGGAAAAAATGATTTAATAATTCCAAAAACCAAAGAAAAATTAGTTAACGAAACAAAGAAAAAAATAGAAGTATATGAAAAACAATATCAAGATGGTCTTATAACAAGAGGTGAAAAATATAACAAAGTCGTTGATATTTGGTCAAAATGTACAGACTCAATAGCAAATGAAATGATGAAAGAAATCTCATTGGCAGAAAAAATCTATCCAGACGGAAGAATAGAAACTAACTCTGTATTTATGATGGCCGATTCAGGAGCTAGAGGGTCTTCTGCTCAAATGAAACAATTGGCTGGAATGAGAGGACTTATAGCTAAACCTTCTGGTGAAATTATTGAAACTCCAATAATTTCAAATTTTAAGGAAGGTTTGACAGTTTTGGAATATTTCAATTCAACACATGGAGCCAGAAAAGGGTTGGCAGATACAGCTCTAAAAACAGCAAATTCTGGTTATCTAACAAGAAGATTATGTGATGTTGCTCAAGATATTCAGGTTACTAGAGAAGATTGTAATTGTAATATTAAATCTTTCATAACGCTCTCTGAAATTATTGAAGGTGGAAATGTATTAGTTAGTTTATCTGAAAGAGTCTTAGGAAGAGTTGCCGCAGAAGATGTAAAAAATCCAATTAGTGGTGAAATCATAGTTGGTAAAAAAAATATGATTGATGAAACAGTTTGTGAAAAAATTGATTCTGCAGGAGTAAAATCTATTAAAGTGTATTCTGTTATAACTTGTGGGTTAAAAAAGGGAGTTTGTGCAATGTCGTACGGTAGAGATTTGTCTAGAGGTAAATTGGTTAGTGTGGGAGAAGCAATTGGTATGATAGCTGCTCAGTCAATAGGGGAGCCAGGTACACAATTAACAATGAGAACTTTTCACGTTGGAGGAACGGCACAAATAAAAGAAGAGTCTTCAATAGTTATATTAACGAATGGAACTTTAAAAATTAGTAACAAAAATTTAATACAGGATTCAAAAAACAATACAATCGTGATGGGAAGAAATACTCAACTTTCTATAGAAGATGAAAACGAAAGACAATTGGCATTATATAAAGTTCCTTACGGAGCAAAACTTTTTCATCAACACGGAGACAAGGTAAAAAGTAAAGAAAAAATTTGTGAATGGGATCCATATACCTTACCTGTAATTGCAGAGAAAAATGGTGTAGTTAGCTATATGGATTTAGTAGACGGAATTTCTTTGGCAGAAACGATGGATGATGCTACTGGTATAGCTGCTAAATCAGTAATTGATTGGCGATCTCAATCAAAAAATTCGGATTTAAAACCTAGGATTACTTTAAGAAATACTGATGGCGAAGTTATTAAAAAGGCAGACGGTAACGAAGCCAGATATTATTTAGTCCCAGATTCAATTTTATCAGTAAAAGATGGACAGAAAATTTCCGCAGGAGATGTTTTAGCGAGACTTCCAAAAGAAACTTCAAAAACAAAAGATATTACTGGAGGACTTCCAAGAGTTGCTGAATTATTTGAAGCAAGAAGGCCTAAAGACAGTGCAATTATAGCTGAAAACGACGGTATTATTCAATTTGGAAAAGAAGTAAGAGGTAAGCAAAAAATTTCAATTG
>Ga0187833_10006713_pt1 | contig 10580 bp, 15 predicted proteins | sample ETNtaG_37_FD_167968 | JGI IMG/M metagenome (GOLD analysis project Ga0187833, IMG submission 167968) | Marine microbial and viral communities from oxygen minimum zone, Eastern Pacific Ocean - ETNP2014_SV_400_PacBio MetaG (Illumina Assembly) | ecosystem: Environmental > Aquatic > Marine > Hypoxic... | reverse complement strand
TGGTAATAAAATTAATTTTAACACCTAATGAATTTAAAGAATTAACAATTTGATCGTGCCTTGGACGACTAAGTACGCAAGCTGTTAATTTATCGGGAGAAATCTTTTTAGCATCGGCAAGTCTTTCGATATTCTTCTGAATATCAAAATCAAGATCAACTAAATTTTCAGGAAAACCAGATCCAATTGCGATTTTTTCCATATAGATATCTGGAGCATGAAGCAAATTACCTTTTTTTGTTACTGCGATAACTGATAAGGCGTTTGGTAAATTTTTTGCAGCAAAATTAGTACCTTCTAAAGGGTCCACGGCTATATCCAATTCCTCTCCACATTTATTGCCAATTTCCTCGCCTATATATAACATTGGCGCTTCATCCAATTCCCCTTCTCCGATTACTATTTTGCCTTTCATATTAATTTTGTTTAACTGATTTCTCATTTCATCCACCGCGGATTGATCAGCGGCAATCTTGTCTTCTTTACCTTTAAATAAAGATGCACCATAGGCGGCTCTTTCGGTGGCAAGTATGAATAAATCTAAATATTTTTTATCAATTACCATTAATATCTCCAACTCTAATAAAAGTTGGTGATTTGATTATATATTTATTTTTCTTTAATTTGTGCAAACAATTTATTATTCTCTTTTCTACAGTTTTATGAGTTATTATATTTATTGAGGCGGTACGTTTTCTTTTATCCGGAATTTGTATTAACTTTTCTATTGAAATTTTGCTTTCACCCAAGCTTTTAGTAATTTTTGATAAAACTCCTGGCCTATCTTTAACTTCAAATCTTAAATAGCATGAATAAGAATAATTGGAATAATTAAATTGTTTAATTTTTTTTCGTAATTTATGCTGTGTCATAAAGGGATATTTTATATTACCTCTTAATATAGAGTATAAATCTGACATCAAAGCCGAAGTAGTAGGACCAGGGCCGGCGCCTTCCCCTTGCATAATTGTTTGTCCTGCTGGAGAACTATTGATTATTGAAGCATTAAATACACCATTAATATTTCCGATATATGAATTAATATCAACCAAACACGGATGAACTCTTTCAAAAATATTTTTGTTTATCATTTCTGTAATTCCTAATAATTTTATTCTGTAACCTAATTTTTTTGCATTAATGATATCTTTATTTTCAATGTTATGAATTCCGTCAATTAAAATACTGTGTTTTGAAATTAACGTATGAAAACATAAAGATGACAATATTCTAATTTTTGAGGCCACATCATCGCCATTTAAATCAGATTGTGGATTACTTTCGGCGTATCCAAATTTTTTTGCTTCTTTTAATATTTTATCAAAGCTATTTCCAGTTTGTTCCATTCTGGATAAAATGTAGTTTGATGTACCATTCAAAATTCCTATTAATTTAAATATTTTGTTTGATATTAGTCCTTCTTTAATACTTCTAATTATCGGTATTCCTGCCGCAACTGATGCTTCGTATTCAAAATTAACTTTATTTTTTTCAGCCAAATAAGAAAAATAATTTCCATGTTTAGCTATTAATATTTTATTCGCAGTAATTACGTGTTTTTTATTTTTAAGAGCAGAAATTACAACTTTTTTTGCCAAACCATCAGATCCACCAATTAACTCAACCACAATATCAACTGCAGGATCATTTGTAATATTTAGGGGTTGATGAATCCATTGTTTGTTATTAAATTTGAATAGTCTTTTTTTACTTCTATTTTTTGCACAAACATACAATAAATTTAAATTTTTTCCTGTTTTAAGTAAAATATCTTTTTTTTTTTTTATAATTTCATTGCAAAAATAACTTCCAATATTCCCCAAGCCAACAACAGCTATATTAATTTTTTTTTTCATACTATCTAATCTGGAAAGTTATTAATATCTGGATATTTTTTAGATTTATTTTTATTTAATAATAATTTTACATATTCCTCAAAAGAATATTCTTTTGAGGAATTAATATCAATTTGCGATATGTTATTACGGGTTATTCCCTGCTCTCCCCTATTAAATGAACAATTAACAAGAAAAATTAAAATAAAAATTATGAAATAATTTTTCATTTAAAACCTAACTGTTCGTTAAATCCACACAATAAGTTCATATTTTGCATAGCTTGACCTGAACCACCTTTTATTAAATTATCAATCGTACTTAAAATTATTGCTTTATTTCTTTTCCTATCATAACAAACAGAAATTTTACAAAAATTAGTGTTTATTATATCCCCTGTACCAATTGGGGTATTAAATTTTGCAAATTTAACAAAGTATTTATTTTTATAATATTTCTTTAAAAAATTGTAGATTTTTTTAACACTTATATTTTTGTTTAAGTTTACATAAATAGTAGAGAGAATACCTCTAAACATGGGTGATAAATGAGGGGTAAACTGAACATTAACTTTATTCTTAGATATTTTTTTTAACTGTTGATCAATTTCTGCCATATGTTTATGTGAACCCACACCATACGCAGAAATTGACTCATAAATATTTTTAAATTTAAATTTTTTATGTAAATTTTTTCCAGCGCCAGAGTAACCTGATTTTGAATCAATAATTATATTTTTTGTATTTATAAGTTTATTTTTGATAATAGGAACTAAAGGAATTTGTATTGATGTCGGATAGCATCCCGGGCAAGCAATAATTCTAAACTTATTTAATTTTACATTTATTAATTCGGGAATCGAATAAATAGAATGTTTAATTAAGTTTTTAGATTTATGAGTTATATCATACCATTTTTTATAGTTTTTAGGACTTTCTAGTCTGAAATCCGCTGACAAATCAATTAATTTAACTTTGGGATTTAATTTCTTGGAAACTTTTTGAGCCTCACCATTTGGAAGTGCAGTAAATAATATGTCTATATTATCAAAATTTACAGTATTTAAATTAGTAATTTTAGGAAGCATCTCTTTTTTTAACAAGGGGTCAAATTTATTTATTGACTCGCCAACGGAGCCCTGCGCACAAATATTTTTAATTTTAACTCTAGGATGTTTTACAAGAAGTTTAATTAGTTCCACGCCTATATAGCCTGTAGCTCCAGCTATTGCGACATTTATATATTTTTTCATACTGTGAATATAACAGTAAAATTAAATAGCGTGTAATAAAAATAAAATTACCTTTTAGAATACTGAAAACTTTTTCTAGCTTTTTTATATCCGTATTTTTTTCTTTCCACAGATCTTGAATCTCTTGTAGTAAGTTTTTTCTTTTTGAGAATAGATTTTAATTCTGGTTCAAATTTTAATAAAGCTCTTGAAATACCATGAATTATTGCTCCAGCTTGGCCGGATAAACCACCGCCTTTAACTTGGCATCTAACATCAAATTCGTTGGACCTTTTCGTCTCTTCAAGAGGTAGGGAGACTATATTTTGATGACTGGGTCTAGTGAAATATTCAGCCATGTTTATATCGTTTACATAGATTTTTCCCGTACCTCTTTTAACCCAAATTTTAGCTATTGATTTTTTTCTTCGTCCGGTAGCGTATTTACTTTCTTTAAAGTCCAGCTTAATTTTTTTTGAATTATTATTTTCTAGGTTTATATCGTTTTCCATTGTTAGTTTCTAATTAAGTTTTTTTTATTCATTTGGACTAAAGATATTTCTTTAGGACTTTGTGCTTCATGAGGATGTTTCTCTCCTCTGTAAATTTTTAATTTAGACATTTGTTTTTTTGCAAGTGGTCCATCAGGTAACATTCTTTTAACAGCCAATTTTAGAATTTCTTCAGGTTTTTTTGCGCTTAATTTTTCAGGTGTTGTTTCTTTAATTCCTCCTGGATATCCTGTATGTGAAAAATATTTTTTATTTTTAAATTTATTTCCTGTAAATTTAATTTTTTCTATATTTTTAACTATTACAAAATCTCCATGGTCCATATGAGGGGTAAAATCAGATTTATTTTTTCCCCTTATAGTTTTGGATATAAATACTGCTAATCTGCCAACAATTGCATCAGTGGCATCAACTAGTATCCAGTTATTCTTAATATCTTTAGTTTTAACAAAATCAGTCATTAAACTGGGCTTGAATACTTTTATTTACGAATAAAGTCAAATTTTTAATATAATTTAAATCTTTACAAACTGCTTTTTTTTTAGTTTAATTAATTATTGCCGATTTGATCAGCTTGCGGGCATTAAACAGCTAAAATGATTGTTCTAATGCCGCCACGTCTGGCGGTTTTTTTTTGACCGATAATCTGCATAGGTATTTAACTATATTATGCACCTTGAATTAATCAAAAGCATTAAAAAGGAGAGAAAAAATGACTAAAGATATAAAGAACCCTGAAACAATAGCGCTTCATGGAGGTGAGTATAGAAGTGATCCAGCAACTACAGCGGTAGCTGTACCTATATATCGAACTACTTCTTATCAATTTAAGGATACAAATACTGCTGCTAATCTTTTTGCCTTAAAAGAATTTGGAAACATATACACACGAATCATGAATCCTACCTGTGACGCATTGGAAAAAAGAGTTGCAGCATTAGAAGGAGGTCTTGCTGCTCTTGCTGTTAGTTCTGGCCAATCTGCTTCTGCATTTTCTTTATTAAATGTTGCCCAAGCAGGGGATAATTTCATTAGTTCAACTGATCTTTATGGAGGAACAGTAAATTTATTTACACATACACTTAAAAAACAAGGGATAGAAGTTAGGTATGCTGATCCATTAAACCCTAAAAATTTTGAAAAATTAATAGATGATAAAACTAGAGCAATATATGCTGAGACTCTTCCTAATCCATATTTGAGACCTTTCCCTATCAAAGAAGTTTCCGATATCGGAAAAAAATATAACATACCCTTAATAATGGATAACACGGCATCGCCAATCATTTGTAAACCATTTGAACATGGAGCTGCGGTAATTGTGCATTCTTTAACAAAGTACATAGGTGGCCACGGCACTGTTATTGGTGGAATTATAATTGATGGAGGAAACTTTGATTGGACGGCAGATCCCAAAAGACAACCTTTATTCAATGAACCTGATCCAAGTTACGGTGGTGCAGTGTGGAGCAAAGTTGTTCCAGAATTAACGGGGGCAAATGTAGCCTTTGCTGTGAGGGCAAGAGTTGTATTGCTTCGAGATTTAGGTTCGTGTTTGTCACCAGATAATGCTTTTCAACATATACAGGGTTTGGAAACTTTACCATTAAGGTTTAAACAACATTGTTCTAACGCAGAAAAAGTTGTTGATTTTTTAAAAACACAAAAAAATGTGGAAAGGATTATTTATCCAACTCTTTATAAGGGGGAAGTAGCAGATAGAGCCAAAAAATATTTCAAAGGAGGAAATGGTGCTCTTATTGGAATAGAAGTAAAAGGTGGTATTGGAGCAGGCAGAAAATTTATTGACTCTCTTAAACTCCATTATCACGTTGCAAATATTGGAGATGCTAGAAGTTTAGCTATTCATCCAGCTACTACCACACATAGTCAACTGACAGAAAAAGAATTGTTGGCTGCTGGAGTAACGCCTGGCTATGTAAGATTATCAGTTGGAATTGAACATGCTGATGACATTATCGCAGATTTAAAGCAAGCTTTGGACGTTGCTGGAAATGAAAATTAGAGTCTGTTAACTAATTTTTTGAGTTTTTAAAAACTAGGATTAGAGAAGTAGTAACTAAGATTATAGAACCTATTTGGTGCATAGATGCCAGAACTATCTGTGCACCAGTTAGTACAGTTAAAATTCCCAAAATGATTTGTAGAGATAGGGATACGAAAACTAATAAAATAGTTTTTCTCATATAAATAAAATCATTATTTCTAAATATTGCTGTTCCAATGATTAGAAATATTAAAATAATTAAATACGCTAAATTTCTATGAATAAATTGAACTAATGATGGTGTGGCAAAAGAATTTAATGAAAATAAATCTTTCAAATTGGAATCATCCGGAAAATAGCTTTTGTTCATTAGGGGCCATGATTGATATATTTGACCAGCATCTAAACCAGATACAAAAGCACCAATTGTAATTTGTAAAAAAATACAACTTATAAAAAATATTGGTAAATTAAATGGTAATTTTTTATAAAAACTTAAATCAGTATGATTTATATATTTAAGATAATTCCAAAATAATGAAACAAAAATAATAAAAGCCAAGGTCAGATGTGTGGCTAAACGATAATGACTAACATCAGTTCGCTCAGATAAACCACTCATTACCATATACCATCCAATTACTCCTTGAAAAAATATAAGAAAAAAAATTAGGTAATAATATGTTAAAGAATTTTTTTTTATCTTTTTTGTGTAAGTGAAATAGATCAAAGGTATAATATAAAATAATCCAAGAATTCTACCCAATAAACGATGAATATATTCCCACAAATAAATAATTTTGAATTGGTCTAAAGTCATAGATGCATTAATTAATTTATATTCAGGTGTTTGTTGATAAAGAGAGAATAAATGTTTCCAATCAGTTAAAGATAAGGGAGGAAAAATACCAATAAACAAATCCCACCGGGTAATAGACAAACCCGAGTCGGTTAATCTCGTTAATCCCCCTACAATAATCATTAGAGCTACAAGAAGAGATGAAAATAATAGCCAAAATGAAATATATATATTTTTATTTTCATCACTCATTAAATTAATATACATATCTATCTTATAAAATAGAAATTGATAATTTTATCACTATAATGAATAAGAAAAAACTAAAGATAGCTAGAAAAAAAGTTGATCGATTAGATAAAGAAATTTTCTATTTAATTAAAAAAAGAACAGCGGCAGTTAAATATTTACTAAGTCTAAAAGAATTTAGAAACCAAATTGTTGATCATAAAAGAATTAGAGAAATACTAAATAAAGTTAAAGAACAATCCATAAAAAATGGAATTGATCCAAAAGTTACAAGAAGGATTTGGAAATCAATGATCTGGAGCTATATAGATTTTCAAAGAAAAAATTTTAAAAAGAAATGATTATTTGCTGTGAGGGGGTAATTTTTTCTCAACAAAAATTTCATGTTTACGTGTTGCTGGATTATATTTTTTAGCCTTTAATTTAATTTTTGCCTTTTCACCAGATGATGGTTTTTTTACATAGTAATAAAAAGGACTATCTGGTTTGGATTCTGGAACCAATCTTACTTTCACGGATGTCTTCTTAGCCATTTTTCAAATTTTTTAGTTCGTCTATAATTTTAGATATTTTCTTTATCTTGTTTTCAACTGTCTTTTTATCAAAAGAACGATTACTTACACCATATTTTATTGGACCGTCAAGTATATAAGAATTTGGATTATTTAATATTGATTTAACACCTTTAATAGTCATTCCTTTTTCTTTCAAAAGATACTTGATTAATTTGATCATACGAATTTCTTTATTATTATAATATCTTCTTTTCCCAGATAAAATTTTCGGCTTAATTTGTTTAAATTTTTTTTCCCAAAATCTAATTGTGTGAGTAGATAAAGTACCTTTTTTTTTATCAATTAAATCTACTATTTTAGCAACTTCTCCAATAGTTTTATATGCTTCAAATTTTTTTTCCATAAATTAATATTTTAAATTTATCATATTCTTAAAAAAATTAGACGCTTTAAATGTAACCACATTCCTTGCGGAAATGACTTTTTGTTCTTTAGTTTTTGGATTACGGCCTGTTCGTTTATTTTTCTTTTTCTTTGAAAAGGTTCCAAATGATTTAATTTTAATTTTTTGATTTTCATTAAAACTTGATATTATTATATGAAAAATATCATTTACTATATTTTCAGAAATAACTTTTGAAAAACCAATGTTTTGATAAACTTTATCTGATAATTCTTTTCTATTTATATTTTTTCTAAGCATAAACAATAGTAGTATATTTAATTGTTTAAATTCATTTTAATTTTATCAATTAAATTTCCTTCAACTATTTTATTACACATGTTTATTGAATAAGCTATACCCCTCGCATCAGTGGAGCCATGGCTTTTTACAACAAGACCATTTAATCCTAAAAAGATAGCTCCATTATATTTTCTAGGATCTAATTGATTTCTAAACTTTTTTAAAGCACTGTACGAAAGCAAAGCAGAGATTTTATTTAGTAAATTTCCGGTTAAGCACTTTTTTAAACTTCTTGTAATAAAGTTTGCTGTACCTTCAGCCGTTTTTAAAGCAATATTACCTGTAAATCCATCTGTAATGATAACATTAGCGTTACCATCCATAATATTATTACCTTCGATATATCCATAAAAATTAAAATCATTTTTTTTCAATTTTTTAAGGTTTTGATAGGCTTTTTTAATTATTTCATTTCCTTTAATTTCTTCCATTCCAACATTTAACAATGCAATGTGGGGAATAATATTTGGAAATAAAATATTATGCAAAGCTGCGCCCATGTAGCTAAAGTCAATTAAATTTTTATCATTACATTCGATGTTGGCTCCTAAATCTAACACAACATTCATTCCTACTTTATTAGGCCATAAACCCGCAAGAGCAGGTTTGTCAACACCACTAATCATATTTAAAATTAATCTAGATAAAAGTAATAATGCTCCAGTATTACCTGCTGATAATGTAATTTGCGATTTACCATTTTTTTGTGATTCAATAGATTGCCACATGCTAGTACTATTATTTTTTTTAGCTGCTGTTAAAGGACTTTCATCGTCCTTAATATTATTTTCAGTATGAATAATCTCACAATAATTTTTAATCCTAGATTTTTTATTTATTAATGTGTTTAATTGGTCTTCATTACCATAAAGTCGAAAAAAATTTTCAATATTTTCTTTCAAAGACAGCTCTATACCATCGATTACTTTTTCCGGTGCATTATCTCCACCCATCGCATCAACTGCAATTATAATTTTTTTGTTCATGATATTAGTAGGGCTATTTTTTTGGTTCGAAAACCTGCCTACCTTTATAAAATCCAGTTTTTAAATCTACGTGATGAGATAATTTATATTCACCTGATTTTTTATCTTCGATAATATTTTTTGGCACAAATTTAATATGTGATCTTCTTTTATTTCTTCTAGATTTAGATGTTTTACGTTTTGGTACAGCCATATATATTTATCCTTTATAAACAAAATTGAATACACCTTTTGAGAGGGAATTTAAAGATTTATCTTTAATAAAAAAAGTAAATTTATCGAAATAATTTGTTAATTTAGCAGAAGGAATTTTATTTTCAGAATTATTTGTAAAAAATTTTAATAGTAGATTTTTTTTATTATTTATTTGTAGTTGTTCCCAATTATGACAATGGATCAAGATTTCATAAAATAACTTTATTAAACTTTTCATTTTTTTATTCACAGCTGTATCACCATATCCCAGTTCTCTACAATTTAATTCTATTTGTTTAAAAAAAAAATCGAATATATCTTGTGCGTAATTTTTATCACTGTTTTTATTTTTAAGAACAACTAAGATAAAGCAAAGATGAAAAAAAATTAGATAAATTCTGTTTGAAAAAGAATCAGATAAATTGAAATCATTATAAAAGAAATTTCTCCTAGTTAAAAAGACTATATTATTGTACAAAGGTAGTGTATCTTTTTTTTTGTGATTAAAAAAATGCATAAGATTATTGTTATTATAATTTTATTATTATTATCAAATTGTAATATAAATCCAGTTATTAAGACTCATGGGGTTGTTTATTTGGAAAAAAAACAAGAAAATTTAATTATTAACAAAAGTAATAAAAATGATGTTAAAGAAATCCTCGGCCACCCATCTACAGTTGCAACATTTAACAATTCTATCTGGATTTATATTGAAAGAACTATAACTAAAGGGAGATTTTTAGAGTTTGGTCGAAATATTGCTAGCAAAAACAATGTCTTAGCGTTAGAATTTAATGAATACGGAATTTTATCAAAAAAAGATTTTTATAACAAAAACCAAATCAATAAAATCAATTTTACAAAGAATACTACAGGAACAATTACTCGAGAAAAAAGTTTTGTTTATAGTTTTTTATCTAGTATAAGGCAAAAAATTAATAAACCTGTAAAGAAAAAGAGACGTTAACCTGCTACAGCTGCCAATAACAAAAGAGCTACAATATTAGTTATTTTGATCATTGGATTTATAGCTGGTCCAGCAGTATCTTTGTATGGATCTCCAACCGTATCACCTGTTACTGCGGCTTTGTGTGCATCTGAACCTTTTCCACCAAAATTTCCATCTTCAATATATTTTTTAGCATTATCCCACGCTCCGCCGCCTGCAGTCATTGAAATGGCCACAAACAACCCTGTAATAATCACACCAAGTAACATGGCACCTACAGCTGACAAAGCAGCCTCGATACCACCGATTGATAATATTACAAAATAGAGAATTATTGGCGACAGCACAGGTAGGAGAGATGGCACGATCATTTCTTTTATTGCAGCTTTAGTTAAAAGATCTACGAGTCTTCCATAATCTGGTTTTCTTTTTCTTTTCATAATGCCAGGAATTTTTTTAAATTGCCTTCTAACTTCAATTACAACAGCCCCTCCTGCTCTACCAACAGCTTGCATTCCCATGGAAGCAAATAAATAAGGTAGCATACCACCTA
>Ga0187833_10006711_pt1 | contig 10580 bp, 8 predicted proteins | sample ETNtaG_37_FD_167968 | JGI IMG/M metagenome (GOLD analysis project Ga0187833, IMG submission 167968) | Marine microbial and viral communities from oxygen minimum zone, Eastern Pacific Ocean - ETNP2014_SV_400_PacBio MetaG (Illumina Assembly) | ecosystem: Environmental > Aquatic > Marine > Hypoxic... | reverse complement strand
TTGCGAACTTAACCTTTGGTGCGAATTCAAAAAAACTTCATGTCCGTGTTGTAAGGTCAATACCGCCCGATCAATAATGTAGTATGTGGAAATGAAGAGTCAGAAATTTAGCTTGATCTTTAGGGACTAATAGCGAGGCTTTAATTCTTCGCCCGTTCAGCACCTTGCAGTTTATGGGTAAAGAGTATTCTTTCTACAGATATCGTTTTTATAGCACAATACTGTATCATTACTACTGGCCGACTACTTGTAAAGCCCTTTCTTACGGATTTTCATTATTTGCATATAAGTCAGACCGACTGCTGTTTCCACGATAAACAGATCACGTCTCTTCGAAGAAATACCTTAATCTCTGCTTTTTCCTTCGTTTCGGTAAATGGCAACAAGGCCTTAATGAGACAGAGAGTTCCTTGTCTAATTCGAGGGTTCTGCCTTACGGGTAAAAACCACTCTTTCCACGATTCCATCATCATAGAAGAGAACTGCGTCATAATTGCCGGCTGGTTTATATAATTTCTTGTTACTGAGAGTATTCCATATTGCAGAGCCGATGGCTATAACAGATCCTGCTAAAAATATACCACGTTTTTTTGAGGAAATATCTTCTGTCTCTACTTTCCCTTCGTTTTTATCAACGGCAACAAACCATCTGTCCATTCGTGGGGGGATTTCATTCAGTGAGAAGGGGTCAAGCGGTTGGACCTCAATTTTGTCTTGACCGGACTTCAATGAGATAGAGAGCTCCTTGTCAAATAGCTTGGAATCAGTAAATGCCAGTTTGTTCAGCTGGGTGGTGGTTTCATTATCGTACTCAGAGATCACCTTTGTTTTTGTATTTGCACAGGCGCCTATTATAAGGACAATGAAAATTGGCAAAAATAATCGGTTCATTCTCATAACTGTTCCTCCAAAAAGTGTGGCCTTAAGCCAGGAAAATATAGAATAATTATTTGAGAGATCTTACACAGCGAACGTATGATCTTATATTTTCATCAGCAAACCTGATGATGCCGGTATTGAGCGATAAGGGCCAGTTAACACCGGAGCGTTTCCTGTCACAGCTCCATAGCCACTGTTGTTCATTATCGAATACGTTGTCTATGTGTGAATCATTGTTCTTAACAGGCTCAATAAGTGATGCTAATTCATCGAGAGTGGGAAGCCTCCAGTCATCAAAACATGCGAAATGCCTTCCGTTAAGATTGTATTTGACATAATCAGCTGTCTCATTAAATAACATTTCATTTATTGAACCGGACTGCTGCCACATCAGCCCGCTGGTATAGTCTACAACTATTTTATCACCGTTAATGGAAATTGCCTCGTATTCATTAGGGAAATCACCATCAGGATTCCATTCCACATCTCTAAAACCCATAGCTTCAAACTGCTTTCTGATCTTAGTCGTATTAATGGTACTGGGAATCATTCTGAGTTTAATGATCTTGTGAGGAGATTTCATCCTTTGCATGATCTCTGCCATTATTCTCTTCTGTTCTTCTAAGCCGGGATTGATTGTGGCTTCTGGCGGCCGTTTTTCAGACTCAACTGCAGACCCTCCCGATTCATCAGATTTTGCTAACAATGTTTCAAGCCTTTTATTCTCGCGTTCAAGCATATCGACATAAATATACAGATTCTCAATCTTTAATTTGAGCTTCCTGATCTTTTTTTCTGATACCGGATCACGGTGTGGATATTTGTCTCTCAGGCCGGGCAGTATGAACACAAATTCGCCCTCTCCATCTATCCAGCCAAACCCGGGTGTCTGCTCATTGTCTGATGCAACTGAAACCTCTTTACTTGTATATACTCCTATCTCGGAAGCGGTCAATATATGGTCTTTATTCCTATCTGCTTCTCCTTCCAACCCCTTAAGGAAGTATTCCGTAAACAGTCCGTGACTCTCTCCCTCTTCTGCCTCTTCGTTCTTTCCTCCGGCCGTAATTATCTGTACCGCTATCCGGGAGGTTATCTTATTTAAATATCCTTCTACTCCTTCGTGAAAACTTCCTCCTGCGCTCTTCAATTCCAGATCCCGTTTTGATGTGGCTGGAGGTTTTAATCCCAAGCCTGAGTAACAGGCATCTATGACATAGTAGATATGTTTTGCCGGTATTTTTGAAGACAGATTCCTGATATCTTCCATGGATATAGTGGTTGAGGAGTAATTTTTCTGATAATCTCCATCCGTAGGGATAAGAAATCCCTGTTCCCGTCCGTGGAGTTCTCTGGTGTGACCGTGGCCGGCAAAGAACACCAGAACGCGGTCATTCTCCTTTGTAACATACGGCAATCTGTCCTTTAATAACTGTTCAATGTTTCTTTTAGTCGCCCGTTCGTCTGTCAGACTGATAATTTCATCAAACCCTAGCTCATCCAGCTTGCTTTCCACTGCCAACGCATCGGCTACGGCGTAACGCAGGGTAGACCATTTCTTATTCTCGTATTGGTTGATGCCGATTACGACAGCCCAGCTTTTGTCATATAGCTTCAGGGTGGATGATGTGCGGGTTTTCTCCGCTGCTGTTTGTGCTGTCTCCGCGGCAGCCGGATCGCTATAGTTCCCGTGAGGGAACTCATTTCCATATCCTGTACCCTCTCCACAAACCCTGGTGACCAGCAGTGATAATGCAGATATGGTAACCAGGGCCTTTATAAAATATTGTCTTTTCCGATTCTTCACTTACTAAAACCTTGGAAAGAGATAATGAGTCTTTTGCTTCTGTCCAATACGCATACATTCTGGCTGCTTGGATGGCCTTTTGGATTGCCAGAACACTTTTCTACCACTAGGTATTATTGGTGTCAAGCGTTACTTTAGGTATGCATATGGCTTTTGGTCGACTGATATGACAGCAGGAATAAGTTATGGATGGAGAGATTGGCAATACTTATTAAATTTACGGTCAATCTCAGCAATTAGTTGGTTAAATTCCAGCCGCTGGACCTACTGTAAAGAGTAAAGAGAGGGTACTTCAGCAAATGTGATTATTAATCTGCATCTCTTGTCATATCTGCAATTGTAGACTCATGTAGCTTTTCTGCCAGCTGCAAGGCGGACATGCCTGCATATTTGCCTCTCTTGATCTTTGCGTTTACATCAGCACCAAATTCTATAAGAAGACTGACTATTTCCGGTCCTGTCGGTGAGAGGAGGGCGTTTCTGTCCTCCGCGCTTTCCTGTAATGTTTTTCTTATTGGTAACCCGATAATTGTATACTCTGGATATACTAAGGGTCACCCTTTTTTTTCTCTTGACATACCGTGGGCTTTGGTTTTAATCTACATATGCTGCACAAAAACAGTCTATAGATGCGCATTTCATGCGCTTTTCATATTATTTGTTGTTTGTGTGCTATTGTTTCATGGTTTAACCTGATATCTCGTGTATCGTGGATTCAGAGTTGACGTTCCTGGATCATGTCACTCGGAGAGTGGCATGATGTCGCATCTGTATTGCGAGGCAGAATAGAAGATAGCATTTAAGAGCAGATAGGAGAACATAGACCTGATGGATGCTTTTACACACTTCATTTCTGAGAATGCATGGGGGTTGGCACTCGCCTCTTTCCTTGCCATCATCTGTCTCGCCGTCATATGGTTTATTCTTGGTAAACTTGTGAAACTCGCCATAATCCTGTCCACGCTTGCCGTTATTGCATATGTCGTTCTGTTTTATATGTATGGTGAAGTTGTAAATAACGAGATCGTCAGCAGGTTCAGGTCTGCCGAGAAGGTTGTTGTGGAAACCGTCATGGAGAAGGGGGGAGATATGATCCTGGAAAAGTATAAGGATAGTACGGATGGAGAACCTGAGGCAAAGGCAGGGAAATAACATAAATCTCAAATGATAATATGATTGTCTTACATTTTAGTGAAAGGTGGAAAGGAAGATGAAGATAAAGATGAAGATGTTTGCGGGAAGACTGGTGCTTGGATTGCTGATGTTTATACTGTGTGTAAGTGAGTTGTCATACGGAGGAGGGGAAGGTTCCGAAGAGGTGCAGTTTAAGTTGAATATTCAGGATTTTAAGGCTGAGTTAAAAAAGAATGATAATGACAGGAAAGGCAAAATAGAAAAGCTTGAGAAAGAACTTTCAGAACCTGGTAAAACGGAAAAAGAAATAAGTGAAGTTTGTGAAAAACTTGCAATGGCATATGCCAAAATTGTTCTCAATTCAGGGAAGGCAGAGGACAAAATAGCGGAAGCAAGGAGATTGTTGAGAGGCGCAGATACGTGGTATAATCCAAAAGATCCGAATTCTGCAAATAAATTTAAGAGCTTAGCTGAAAGAAGCAAAGGTTATGCGACAGACATAAGAGGTATTTTAGAAAGAATGGAAGAGCAGACAAGACGTATGGCAGAAAAAACAACAACAACTCCTTCAGACGCAAGCAGAGTAAATAAAGCTTTTGCAAAAACCTTCAAGCTTAAAGGAGAACAATTTCAAGAGCTTTTATCTGTTCTAGAAAGTGCCGAAACAGGGGACATTCCTGACATTGAAAATCCCAATCAAACGAGCAGTTATTTGTCGGATATGGAAGCCGTTTTACAAATTTATGCAGATTCAGTTAAGTTTTCTAAATTATTAGATGAATTGGAGGTCAAGAAATACTGTGCAATGGGTAATATAACCCATGTCCAGGGTAAAATAAGCGAATTGATAAAAGAGGTGACGGGTGATGAGAATGGCAAAGTGGAAGATTATTTTGATAATATGTGGCAAGATTCATATGAGAAGGAATATCTTGATTATAAAATGATGAAAAAGATTATAAGAGGTGCTAAAGATAATAGTCTATTTGCTCATGAAGTTTTTAGAGAGTTAGAGGAAAGAGCTGAGAGTTATATTCAAATCCCGGATGATGTATCTGACGGCAATCCTGACCATATATATTTTCTAGATACAAGAATGAAAGAATGGTTCTGGGTTAGTGATAGTGGCGATATGGATGTGAAGCATTATGATGTTCCAAGGGATCCATATTTAACAGAAGAAGATTGGCAATATGTAAGATATGACGAGTCAGAGGGTATCTGGCTTAGTATTCATCCAGACTATGATGGCGATGCAAGGCCAATTGTTATTGATACTGGCGAGGGTGAGGGTGAGGGGTAGGAGCGATTCCAGTGTGTGTCGCGAATTCATCGATATTTAATAAATAGGAGACTGGATATGAAGATGTGGGTATATGTTGTGATAGGGTTTTTGCTGATTATATTGGTGCAGAATGTGGGGGTGTACACTGTCAAGGGAGATATTGAGGGAGGTGAACCGACGGGGTTTACTGAAGCCGAGGCTATGGTGGATGGCGAGACTCTGAGGACAATCCGAAAAGGTCTAAGCGACATAGGTGAGAGAATGGATGAACTTGACAAAAGGATTATGGTTAATTTTAATTCAATGATGAATGATGTTCTTGCTGGCAAATACGAGGAGGATAATTATTTTTCAAATTTGCATGAGCCTATTAATGAGACAATTGATTACAGTAAGGAGGTTTCCTTTGACAATTTTCGTGAAAGTGTGCAAATCATTAAAGATAGGTGGTCCGGCGATGAAGAGCATGGAGCGCTTGAGGTAGGTTCTGATGAGATGCTAAAATCTATTACTGCAATGGAGCAGGAGATTGAGCGGTTAAACGGCTTTTGGGACAATGAAGCAGGGGGGGTGTTACTTGGTGTTGAGCTCTTCAAGCCTTGTGCTGAAGAGCTATTCGCGAGTATCGTCGGGACACCTAATCTACTTGATGACCAGGTAAACATTATGGAGAATAAGATCGACTATTTTCTGACCGGTGTTGCTGCTAAAATGTGGGACAAGATACAGAAAGGGAAGAAACCAGCGGCATGGAGCACGTACAAGAGGGTTATCAGGAAGTCACTGATTATGATCAAAGACAAAGAAACCTTTAATGTTGAGAAGGTCCTGCGGGAGGCGGAGAAGAAGTACAGTGATAAAGAGCCTATCAGGCTCCTTTACGCGCATGTCCTCCTCATAAACTGGAGCGAACCGCAGAGCCTCGAAGCTGGATATAAATACCTGAAGAAGGCGTATGAAAACCTTGAGACTGAGACACTCGCTTACAACCTGACACGCGTTGCCCTGAGGCTGGACAAGTTCAGGGCTCACAAAGGTGAATTGTTGAAGATGCTGGACCATGCAAACCACAACGGGAAGGATAAGAACACACTTGGTGATCTGAACGATCTCCTGCTTTACGCGTATCTCAAGGAGGGGTCCTTTGATGCTGCTGGTGATCATCTTAAGGAACTCAGGGATAAGTACAGGCTTTCCAGGTACGTATCTCCTGTCTATAAATTTATAATCTATCTCAAACAGGGTAGTTTTGAGTTGATTGCGGATGACGTAGCGTCTCATGACCCTTCAGGGCTGGCAAAGGGACTTTACGACGACATCACGAACGCGGGAAAAGAGAAGTAATCAGGCCGTTCATTTTGTTCTTGTCAAATATAGAACAGCTGTTAATTATTTGTTGAGAGTTGTTTCTGTCACCGTTGATTCGTCTGTATGTTTTTTGCGGGCGAGATACAAACATGAGTCCTATCACTCACTTACTGAAGGTATTTTCGGGCATAGGGGCCGCTATTGGCTGGTCGTTCACAATAATACTGTTTATCGGTCTGGTGGCGATCGCAGTTCTCATCGGGACGACCGTCACAAAATTGAAGAGATACGGATGCAAAAGAGGTTTTGCAGAAGGCCTCAAGTCCTTGATAAAAGATTCAGACGGGTTGTACAAGGGCCTTTGCGAGGGTCAGATCGCCAGTGAGAAGGAGAGGGTCGAAATCCTCGGGCATGTATTTGATGATAATGGAAACTTACGTGTGCCTAAACACGATAAGGCGTTGCCGGAAAAGTCCTGGTTAGCCAGATCCTACAGTTTTTTACTAAATTCAATAGAGGTATCAACGAAAACTGTTATTGAATCTATTTTTTTTCCGTTCGAGAAAATGGGGAAGCTTTGTGGCCTCCATTCATTACCAAAGGATTTTAAAAGCAATGTTTTGTTCTATAGTTTTCTAAAGCGGTTGATTTCACGTCCTGTCAGGAGCCTGGATGAGATCCCCTCTCTCCAATCTCTCTCTGTTGAATTTGCGACAATAGGCGATATACAGAGGCGTATTTCCATGCAGAAGAGTATTTCGGCAGTCCTGCCTGCTGTTGGACTGTTTGGTACTTTGATGGGAATGTTCAGTGCCTTTACGGGGACGAACTTTAACGACCCTGACATGCAGAACGTAATGACTGGTCTGATGATGGATTTTGGGACCGCCCTCTGGACAACTATACTGGCCGTTCTTATCAAGATATTATCTGATTTGTGGTGCAATCTGAGCCTGCAGAGACGGGCCTCTATATTGATGACTGAGCTGATGGAGTTGAAATATTATATTTTCGACATTATTGAGCAGTCCCCGGCAATCTGCTCAGTTGTTTCAGTGCCGACTGAAGAACCGACTTTACATAAACCTGCAGAGGTGCCTGAAAGCCCCCTGCAGACAGAAGAATAACCAGGCAGATTTTGCGTATAGTTGAAGGTTTTGAATGAAGATCAATGAGAGTGAGTTAAGCCGCGAAATGGATGCTATCAGTGATTCCAAAGGAGCATCCAGCTTTGAAGATTTCTGGATGTTCCTCGCTTTTGCGATGGTACTGGTGGCATTCGTCCTCATGGGCTATGTGAGTTACCTGAGGAGTATTGAAATTGATCACGTCAGGAAGATAGTAGATCTTAAAGGTGAGATTTTAGACCTGAAGGAAAAGCTTAAAGAGGAGCCTGAGGCGGTTGAAACTGCTATAGCTGTTCATGTCCGCAAGGATGCGGAAACGGAGAAAGTATATCTTACAATCGATGATGATCTTGATAAGCTGAGTTACAAGGGGCTTGCGGATGCCATAAACTCCAGGGAATTTAAGGAGAACAGCACCGTAGTATTCTTTGTTCACGCACCGGGTGAATATACATACGAGGAAGTCTTTAATGTAAATATTGTGTTGAAAAGCTCAGATGTACTGGGTGACAGAGCGGTTAAGAAGGTAGTGGGGAATGCGTTTGACCCGAGTTTGTTTAACAAACAACAATGAATATATTATTTAGAGTAGGAGAAGGGGACGTGAAATGAATAGTGGTCGTATCCATTATGTCTGGATAGCATTATCTATCGCAATCATAATTGCGATAATAGGTATCATGGCGCCTAGCTTTGAGACTGAGAGTGAGACTGAGAGTGAGAGTGAGAGTGAGAGTGAGAGTAAGAGTAAGAGTAAGAGTAAGAGTAAGAGTAAGAGGGAATTAGTAGATGTGTTAAATCAGGCTGATCAGGTAATCTATTCAACTGAGAACACCTTAAAAGAACATGGTGATAAGGTTGGTGAAGAAGAGAAGGTCAACATAGTTCAGGCGCTGGAAAAACTTAAGAAGGCGAAAGAGGGAAGTAATGTAGATGAAATCAAGAAGGCAATAATTTCTTGCAATACCGTCATGATATTGGATGAGAAGCTCGAGGAACAGGCTGTAGGTGCGGGTGAGGGTGCGGGTGCAGATGCAGGTGCGGCAACGGAAGGAAGTGAAACTGAAGAAAAGGACTCTAAGAAAGGTAAAGAAGGCGGAGATGAAGTAAGCGGGAAGGATGATTTGGTTCCTGCTTCCTGGCCAACATGGAAAGGGGGAGAAATAAATAGTGAGATAAAGGATTTGGACGAACCATTCGAATACTTGTTGGATAGTCCTGATGTATCCGGAAAAGTTTACGGCCTCAGTAGGAGTGGAAAACAAGTTAAATTTAGTGCAACTGTTAAGTCCAACATAGAGAAAAATACGCCCGCCTGTGTATATCAATTTTCGGCTGAAGATCGTGAGGGAGAAATGCAGGCCATTTGGGAACTTGGGGGGCGGTTCCTGCTTACGGAAAACGAGAAGACGTGGAAGCTGGGCGGGGAAAGTGAGGCATTCGGACCCGGGATATGGCATGACAGGCAACCGGTAGGCGATGAGCTGGTATTGAGTGTAAACGATGTTGGCACGTCACTGCTCAGTGAGTACTGCGTATCCATGAAATCTCATGGTAGTCTTAAAATTGTCCTTCCGAAGACGTTTTGGGCTGCAATTTATCAAACACTTGATAAGGTTGTCGTTGAGAACAAACAGATTGGAGAAGTGTACGGTGCTGGGGAAAAAGAGGTAAGTTGGAGATTGAGGAGTCACGGTGAAAGTGACTATTCGATTATTATACAAAAATCAGACCTAAATTAGCATCTTCCTTAACATATAGCGAGGATCCTTAACTGACTGGTCTTGGTTCAGGGATATTTCACTGTCGATAGCCTCAGAGACTGGGTGAGTTCTTAGAATCCTGTTGCCTGTATCATGTGGTGTCCAGATCTGTCTTCAACGATGGCATAGTAACACAGTTTGTTGTTGGCGGTTAACTGTACGGCTGCCACTTTGTTTATTAAGCATATTTATGTCGGTGTGGATTTACTATAAAGATAAGGCTTTAAATATGAAGAACCGTTGTATCTTACAACCAGTCTTACTGCTGATATTTATATTCAGCGTTCAGTTCCAATCATATGGTGATACAAGCCCGGATAATGTTAAATCTGTTGAAGATGGCATTGCAACTACGGAAATGTTCAATAATGAGCCGGAAAATCCCGACAGAGTTGACAGCGGCTCAATAGATCATGAGAAAGAGGTTGCCGGGGATAGTGATCCATTTGATACTATATTGAATAAGAGTGCCGATATGAAGGCAGATATTGCTTCAGCGGCAGATGACTGGAACAAGATACCTGAAGATGTTAGTGACGGTAACCCTGACCATATTTATTTCTATATTCCAGCGAGAAAGCGTTGGATACGGACGATGATCGATGATCCACAGGGGCTAGAGCACGGTATTCAATATGCTCCGTTTGATGATGTTGCCGGTACCGGGGCGTACATAAGATATGATAAAGTGGAAGCTAAATGGTTCAGCTTTGCACCGTTTCATGAGGGAAAAGAAGTTATAATATTTCCGGACGAAGTGCAACTGCCGGAGTCCGTCAACGACGGCAACCCCGACCACACATATTACTTTGACCCTGCCGGTGATTGCTGGCTTTTTACAGATAAAGTCACTGGAGAGGTGCGGCGTGCACCCTTTGATGATGTTGCCGGTACCGGGGCGTACATAAGATATGACATGGATAGTGGTCAGTGGTTTAGCTTTGCACCGATGCATGAGGGCGGAGAAAAACTACTACCTGTTCATAGACCTGAGGTAGAGTTAATAGAACAAGAAGATGTGCCGGACTTGCCAGAGGAAGAGAAGAAGAAAGCAGAGGAAGCAGCAGCGGGAAAGCCGGAGAAGGTGTTTGTCCCCAAGAAGAGTGAAGTGACAAAAGAGGATATTGCCAAAGGGAAGAAGAGTAAGGTAAGATTTAACTTTATTCTGGAAGGATGGAGCTTCGAGAACTTCTATCGGTTAGTTGAAAGAAGTGGATTCAAGATACTGTTTATAGGTAATGAGGGAATACATGGAACAAATCTTGAAGTCGTAGGTC
>Ga0187833_10006710_pt1 | contig 10580 bp, 8 predicted proteins | sample ETNtaG_37_FD_167968 | JGI IMG/M metagenome (GOLD analysis project Ga0187833, IMG submission 167968) | Marine microbial and viral communities from oxygen minimum zone, Eastern Pacific Ocean - ETNP2014_SV_400_PacBio MetaG (Illumina Assembly) | ecosystem: Environmental > Aquatic > Marine > Hypoxic... | reverse complement strand
GCACCAAATAAAACTTTGGCTGCTCAGTTATATGGTGAAATGAAAAGTTTTTTTCCAAATAATGCTGTTGAATATTTTGTTTCATACTACGATTACTATACACCAGAAGCATACGTTCCTAGATCAGATACATACATAGAAAAAGAGGCTTCCATTAACGAACAAATTGATCGAATGAGACACTCGGCCACACGATCTTTATTGGAGAGAGACGATGTTATTATTGTTGCAAGTGTTTCTTGTATATATGGATTAGGTTCTGTTGAGGCCTATAGTAAAATGACTCTTACTTTAAAAAAAAATCACAATCACAATAGAGAAGAAATTATAAAAACTTTTGTCAATTTACAGTACAAAAGAAATGATCAAAACTTTTATAGAGGCACCTTCAGAGTAAGGGGAGAAAATCTTGAAATTTTTCCATCACATTTAGAAGACAGAGCTTGGCGACTTACTTTATTTGGAGATAAGCTAGAAAAAATTGAAGAATTTGATCCACTAACTGGAGATAAAACTAATGAATTTAATTTAGTTAAAATCTATGCAAATAGTCATTACATTACTCCCAAACCTACCATTGACCAAGCGATTGTCGAGATAAAAAAAGAATTGGAACAAGTATTAATTAAACACCAAAAGGAAAATAAATTATTGGAAGCTCAAAGGCTAAAAGAAAGAACCAAATTCGATCTTGAAATGATTGAAGCTACAGGCACTTGTGCGGGAATAGAAAATTACTCTAGATACTTATCTGGTAGAAAAGAAGGAGAACCGCCTCCAACTTTATTTGAATATTTTCCAGATAATACTTTAGTGTTTGTTGATGAAAGTCACGTTACTGTTCCTCAATTAAATGGAATGTATAAAGGAGATTATTCTAGAAAAAAAACTTTAGCTGAATACGGATTTAGACTTCCATCTTGTATGGACAATAGACCTTTAAAATTTGAAGAATGGGATGGAATGAGAACTCAAACTGTTTATGTATCAGCAACTCCTGGTCCATGGGAATTAAAACAAACTTCAGGTAAATTTATTGATCAAATAATTAGACCTACCGGATTAATTGATCCTTATGTTGAAATTAGACCAGCAAAAAATCAAGTCGATGACCTTTTGCATGAATGTAAAAATGTTATTGAAAAAAAATATAGAGTCCTTGTAACCACTCTAACTAAAAGAATGGCTGAAGATTTGACAGAATATCTCCATGAAAATGGTATTAAAGTTAGATATCTCCACTCAGATATAGCAACACTTGAAAGAATTGAAATAATGAGAGATTTAAGAATGGGAGTCTTTGATGTATTGGTTGGAATTAATCTTTTAAGAGAAGGACTTGATATACCAGAGTGTGCACTTGTAGGAATTTTAGACGCTGACAAAGAGGGTTTTTTAAGATCTGGAACATCGTTGATACAAACAATTGGCAGAGTTGCAAGAAATCTGGAAGGAAAAGTAATTCTTTATGCAGATAATAAAACCAAAAGTATTGAAAAAGCAATTACAGAAACTAACAGAAGAAGAGCCAAACAACTGGAATACAATAAAAAAAATAATATTAACGCTTCCTCTATTAAAAAAGATATTAATGATATTTTGGAGTCAGTTTATGAAAAAGATTATGTCAAAATAGGAGATAATACAAATATTGGAGGAAATTTAAAAAAACATTTAAAAATTTTAAATACCAAAATGAAAGAGGCTGCAGCAAATTTAGAGTTTGAAGAGGCCGCAAAAATTAGGGATGAAATAAGGAAATTAGAAACCACAGAATTAGAAATAAACTTAAATCCAAAAATTAAACAATATGGTACTAAGAATAAGCTATACCTAGTGGGAAGATCTACGATGGGTATGCCTGGAACAAGAGCAAAAAAAAGATAAAACCGAGATGAAAAAAATTCTTATTTTAGGAAGTAATTCTTTTGCAGGCGCAACTTTTATTAAATATATAAGTGGTAAAGATCACTTAAAAATTTTTGCGATCAGCAGATCAAAAGAAAATGATTATTACAGATTGCCATACAAATGGATATCAAAAGGGAATTTTGTAACATTTAAAAAATTTGATATTAATAAAAATTACAATGAAATTATAAAATACTTAAATAAAATAAAGCCAAATTATATAGTTGATTTTGCTGCGCAAGGAATGGTTAACCAAAGCTGGCAAAATCCAGAGCATTGGTACTATACAAACGTTTATTCTAAAGCAAAGTTGCATAATTATTTATGCAAGTCAGGTTATATTGAAAAATATCTAAAAATTTCAACTGCTGAGGTTTATGGTAATAGTTCAACAAAAATTATTGAACGAGCTCATTACAATCCAAGCACTCCTTACGCACTTTCACATGCCACAATGGATATGAATTTAAAGTTATTGCATGACAATTTTAAATTTCCTGTAGTTTTTGCAAGACCTTTAAATTTTTATGGTCCTGGTCAACAAATTTTCAGAATAATTCCAAAAACTATCTATGCTATTCTTAAAAAGAAAAAACTTTTTTTAGAGGGCGATGGTAGCGCAATAAGATCGTTTGTTTATTCAGATGATTTTTCAGACGCAATGTATAAAAGTCTTATAAAGGGGCGCAAAGGTGAAATTTACCACATTGCATCTGACGAATATATATCAATTAAATCGCTTGTTAATAAAATTTGCATCAAATTGTCTACAAATTTTAATGACATTGTTGTTTCGGTCCCAGCAAGAATAAATCAAGATCAAAACTATTTTTTGAATACACAAAAAATAAAAAAAAAATTAAAATGGTTTCCCAAAGTTTCTTTAACTAAAGGTTTGGACAATACAATTAGTTGGCTCTCTAGAAATATTAACAAAGTTAGAAATAGCGATTTAATTTACATTCACAAAAAATAATACAACAATATTTTTGTTATACTTGTAACAATAAAAACAGAATTTAAAAATTGTTGATTGCATTACATATAAAAAGTATTATAAATCAACAAAACTTAAATTAGATGATTAAGAGTACCCAAAGTCAATATTCAAATAAAATTGTAACAGTTTCGAAGCTGAAAAAAATAATTGGTAATCGACCTAGAGAAAAAAAAATTGTTCTCTGTCATGGTAATTTTGATGTTGTTCATCCAGGACATATAAGACATTTAATATATGCTAAAACTAAAGCTGACATTCTGATTGTTAGTATTACAGCTGATGTGTACATTCAAAAAGGAATTTATAGACCTTTTATTCCTGAGCATTTAAGAGCTCTGAATTTAACTGTATTTCAAATGGTTGATTATGTAATCATTGATTATAATCGAAAACCCTTAAAAAACTTATCTATTTTAAAACCAGATTTTTATGCAAAAGGTTTTGAATATTCTTCAGGTCATCTGCCTACCATAATAAAAGATGAAGCAAAAGTTGTAGAAAGTTATGGAGGTACAATAATTTTTACACCAGGCGATGTTGTATATTCATCGACAGAACTATTAAATTTATCACAACCAAAAATAGAAAATTATAAATTAACTAGTCTTATGGAAAGACATAAGGTCACATTTAAACTTATCAAAGATACATTAAAAAAAATGAAAAATATAAAGGTTCATGTCATAGGTGACATAATAGTAGATTCTTACTTTAGAACAAATCTTATTGGAGGAAACAGAAAGACCCCAACCCCAAGTGTTCTTTATCAAGAGAAAAATGATTATATTGGCGGCGCCGGCATTGTTGCCCAACATCTAAGAAGTGCGGGTGCAAAGGTTTATTTTACAACAGTTTTGGGCGATGATGATCTAAAAAGTTTTATCCTTAATCAGATGAAAAAAATGAAAATTTCAATTAATGCCATAATAGATGGTACTAGACCAACAACTAACAAAAGCACAATTATATCAAATGGATATAAACTTTTGGATATTTATAAAGTTGATAATCAACCGATTTCGGAAAAAATTTTAAAAAAAATAATAAATTTTATTTCAAAAAAAAAATGTGATGCAATAATTTTTAGTGATTTTAGGCATGGCATTTTTAATAAAAACAGCATTCCAGATTTAACTTCTTCGGTGAATAAGGGTGTTTTCAAAGCTGCTGACAGCCAAGTATCAGCAAGATGGGGAAGTATTAACGATTTTAAAAAATTTGATTTGATAACTCCAAATGAAAGGGAGGCAAGATTTGCTCTTGCAGATCAAGACTCGAGTATAAGTGTTTTAACAAGAAAACTTGTAAAACAAACAAAGCATAAAAATTTAATTTTAAAGTTAGGTGAAAGGGGAGCTATTGCGCAGCCAAACTTAAGCTCAAAACTATTATCATTTACAATTCCATCTTTTGTAACCAAACTGATTGATAGCACTGGAGCTGGAGATGCTTTATTGCCATATGCAACTTTAGCGATGATTGTATCTAAGTCTTTGCTAGTTTCAAGTATTATAGGTTCGCTAGCTGCAGCTTGCGAGTGTGAAAGTGATGGAAATATAGCTATCAAACCTGAACAATTAATTAAAAAAATAAATTCTATTGAAGATTCATTAAACTATAAAAGTCAAAAGATACACTAATAAAAATGAAACATATATTACTTACGGGAGGCTGTGGTTATACGGGCACGGTGTTGACCAACAGTTTAATTGATTTGGGAAACAAGGTGACTGTTGTAGATACGCAATGGTTTGGAAACTATTTGACACCTAAAAAGAATTTAAATGTAATTAAATTAGATATCAGAAATCATAACAAAGTACCTTTTGAAGAAGTAGACACGGTTGTTCATTTAGCAAATATAGCTGACGATCCCAGCGTTGAATTAAATGTGGAGCTTTCATGGGAGGTTAATGTACTGGCAACTCAAAAATTAATTGAAAATTCGATAAGAAATAAAGTTAAACAGTTTATTTTCGCAAGTTCTGCGAGTGTTTATGGGATCAAAGAAGAAAAAGAAGTTACAGAAGATTTATCTTTGGTTCCAATTTCAACTTATAATAAAACAAAAATGATTTCAGAAAGAATTATCAAAAGTTACGAAAATGAAATTATAATACATTGTATTAGGCCAGCAACAGTGTGTGGATATTCCCCAAGAATGAGATTGGATTTGAGTGTAAATATGCTTACTATCCAAGCTTTAAAATTTAAATCAATGTCAATTTTTGGAGGAAATCAAGTGAGACCCAATATTCATATTCAAGATTTAGTAAACGTATACGAACATTTTATTTTTAATCCCAATTTGTCAGGTGGCTTTTATAACGCAGGATTTGAAAATTTAAAAATTATTGAAATTGCAAAAAAAGTTGCTGATATTATTCCCTCTGAAATTATTGTAAAAAATAAACATGATCCAAGAACTTATCGACAAAATTCGGACAAACTTTTATTAACAGGTTTTAAAAAAAATTTTTCTGTTTCTGATGCAATTAAAGAATTAAAAGAAAAATATGAAAACAAAAAATTTATAGAATCTGATAAATGTTATACTGTTAAATGGATGAAAGAATTAAATTTATAATTTATATATAGAATTTAGTTTTTCATCAAAATGTTACGCAAAATTTTATCAAAATAAAGAAGAAGGAAAAATGAAATTAAACTTTTTACCTAACCAATATAAAAAAGATAGTAAATTAAAAATTAGTCACAATTATCTTCAAGAACAATTTTTTGATTACTCAAAAATTTTTAAAGAAATTACCAATGTTGTTAAAAGGGGAGATTACACGCTTGGGAGTGCCGTTGATGAATGTGAGCAAAATATTGCTAAAAGAACAGGGGCAAAATATGTCATTGGAGTTGGAAATGGAACAGACGCACTTTTTTTAGCACTAAAAGCATTGAATATCGGAAAAAATGATGAGGTTATTACTACTCCCTTCACATTCGTCTCAACTACAGCTTCTATTGTGACAGCTGGTGCAAAACCAGTTTTTGTAGATATTAAAGATGACTACAATATAGATGAAAATAATATTGAGTCAGCAATTACAAAAAAAACTAAAGCTATCATGCCAGTACACTGGAGTGGTAGACCTTGTGAATTAGAAAAAATTAGAAAAATTTCTAAAAAATATAATTTAAAAATTATACAAGATTCAGCCCAAGCTATTGAAGCTAAGTATAGAAATAAACATTTAATCTCTTATGGCGATATATGTGCTTATAGTATGCACCCTTTAAAAAATTTAAATATTTGGGGCGATGGTGGTTTTATAGTAACTCAAAATAAATCATTAGCAAAAAAACTTTATTTGATTAGAAATCATGGTTTAAAAAACAGAGATGTGTGTAATTTTTTTGCTTTTAATTCACGTTTAGATTCAATACAGGCGGTAATAGCAAATTATAAAATGAAAAATAAACTAGATAATATTACAGCTAAAAGAATTCAAAACGCACATTTATTTGACAAAGTTTTAAAAACGAACCCTCATGTGAATACGGTTAAAAGAAAAACTTATTTAAAAGAGGTTTTTCATTTATATCAAATTACTGTCAATAAAAGGGATAAATTAAAAAAATTTTTAAATAAAAATAACATAGACGCAAAGATTCATTATCCATATCCAATGCACTTACAACCATCCGCCAAATATTTGAAATATAACAAAGGTGATTTTCCCAATGCTGAAAGAATAGCCAAAAGAACCCTTTCACTACCAGTGCATGAATTTATTAAAGAAAAACATATTAAATATATGGCCACTTTAATAGATAAATTTTATAAAAAAAAAATTTAAATACTTTCATGTAAATATGAATTTTTTAAAGAGCGTCAATAAACATATTGAACAAATTAAAAAAGGAGGAATTTTTGTTGTTATCAAAAAATTAAGATCTTTAATTTACTCAATATTGCAAACACCAATTTATTTAATATCAATTCCAGCGGTTATCATAATTCGTTTAATTAGACCCTGGTTTTTAATAAGGTGGGACGAATTGCCATCAAGTAGGATCGGTCATTTTGTCCCAGAAACTGAACTTTATTGTTGTGAACGCGATGCAGGAATTAATACTCCATCACAAAGGTATTTGGATGTTTTTTATTTAAGAAAATATGTCTCTAATAAACAGGTAGAAAAAATGTGGCAACGAGAGCTAACAATATTGCCTAGATGGCTATTAGTTCCCTTATTTATGGTAAACCGTTTTTTAAACATATTTGTTTCTGGTGGAAACTATCATGAAATCAATGACAATACCAAAACACGCAGCTCAGAACGTGATGTAAACAATTTGCTTGAAAAATTTAAACCACATATGAACTTCACACATCAAGAGGAAATTGAAGGAAAAAAAATGTTAGCTAAATTTGGAGTTCCAAAAAATGCTAAGTTTGTATGTTTAATTGTAAGAGACTCAGCTTACCTAGATAGATATAAAGAATCTACACTTCATAATTGGAATTATCACAGCTATAGAGATGGAGATATTGATAAATATGTTTTGGCCGCAGAAGAACTTGCAAGAAGAGGTTATTATGTATTCCGAACGGGAATTAAAGTTCTTAAACCATTGAAATCATCAGATCCAAAAATAATTGATTATTCCAATTCAGGCATGAGAAGTGACTTTATGGATATTTATTTGGGTGCAAAATGTACTTTTTGTATTTCAACACATACAGGTCTTGATTGTGTGCCATTCGTCTTTCGAAAACCGATTGCATACATATTAGTGCCTTTTGCATTCCTTATCACAAATAATGAAAATAATTTGATGATTACAAAACATCATATAAATAAAAAGAATCAAAAAGAACTGACAGTTTCTGAGATTTTTTCCTCTAATGTTGCTATGGCTTTAAAAACTAAAATATATGAAATAAATAATATTGAATTAAAAGAAAATAGTCCAGAAGAAATAAAAGATCTTGTCATTGAAATGGACGAACGGTTAAATGGTAGTTGGAACGAAACAGAAGAAGATTTATTATTACAGAAAAAATTTTGGTCCATTTTTGAAGAAAATATCAACAAATTAAAATTAAAAAAACCATTGCATGGAAAAATAAAAGCACGTTTTGGATCTAAATTTCTTAGAGATAATAAAGATTGGATTATATAAACTAAAGCTGTAAATCTATTTTACGAAAAATTTTAATACAAATTAGAATTAAAATTGATTGTTAATTTAATCTTTTGAGACATTACTCAAGGAAATAGAAACAATAAAATTCATAAATATTTTTTAAAATAAATAGTATAATCTGTTATGAAAAAAAAATATATTTTACTAATTATATTATTAATATCATTTTTTGTATCTTTCCATAACATAGATTCAATTCGATTTATGATGGGCATGTATCTGCCTACAAAAACAAAAGTGCTAATTAAAGAATTATTTTTTGGTAAAGAAACTATAGAAAAATTTAGAAAATACAAAGAATATGGTAAAATGAATTTTAATCAAACATTATTACCAGAAACACAATTCACAAATATTAACTTTAAGGAAATTTCTTTACACGGTCTAAATTTTGGGAAAGGAAGTTCTTATAATAAATTGATAAATCAATCCTTATCAATAAAATTCTTTATTGAACAATTTAATGATGATTTGATCGCTGTTGATTTAAAAGGAAAAGTGTTTTTTATTAATATGCAGTTTATTACAGATTTAAAAAATTTTAATTGGATCCAAGTTAATTCAAATTTAGATTCCCAGGATATAAAAATAAAAGATGTTTTAATTTTAAACAATGAAATTTATATTTCTTATGCTGAATTTGGGTCAGAGGCAAAAAATTGTCAAACGATAAATATTTCAAAAGCAAAAATTTCAGAAAAAAAACTAAACTTTGAAATTTTTTTCAAATCTAAAGCTTGTGAGAATTTGTTTAACGCTGGCAGAATGGTTTTTTACAATCTTGATGGCAAAGAAGGATTGTTGGTAACAACTGGTGCTGTGGGAATAAAAAAAAATTTAGCCCAGGATGACAATTCACCATTTGGAAAAATATTATTTATAGACTTTGAAACTAATAATTATACAATTTTTTCTAAAGGACATAGAGAGCCACAAGGTTTGACAATTGAAGGGAAATTTATCCTTTCTGCTGAACATGGACCTAGAGGTGGGGACGAAATTAATCTAATTCAATTCGGACAAAATTATGGATGGCCTATCTCTTCTTACGGGGAACCATATTTGGACCTGGAGAAGTCTTCAAAAGTATATGATTATCTAAAAAATCATAGTGACCATGGATTTATTGAGCCCATTTATTCTTTTGTTCCATCAATAGGAATAAATCAGATCATAAAAGTTCCAGATGATTTTTCTGAATACTGGAAAAATAATTTTTTGGTCACCTCTCTAGGAGGTAAAACAATTTATAGAATTTTATTTGACAAAAATTTTACAAAAATAAAATTTCATGAAAAAATTTACATAGGAAAAAGGATAAGAGATATTATTTATTCAAAAAAATTCAACGTATTTTTACTTGCGTTAGAAGGTCAAGGCACTTCTAAGACAGATCGTGCACCCAGCATAGGTATTTTAAGTAATAGTTTCGATTAATTGAATAAATCTAAATAGTTTAAAACAAAAAAGCAGAGATATAAAATGAAAAACTTGATATACTGACAAAAAAATTAACAAAAATGATTGCAATTAACAACTTGGTAATTACTAGAGGAGGCCAAGGAGCAGCATTGTATAGTTCTAAGGATAAAAAATATTTTTATTGCCCTGCTTTTGCATCAAAAGTTGTCGATAAAATTGGCGCAGGAGATTTAATGCTGTCTATTATGTCTATTTTAATAAGGTCAAATTATAAAAATATAATATCAATATTTTTAGGTTCTTTAGCTGGGGCTATGTCAGTTAGCGAAATGTCTAACAAAGTTCCAATAAAAAAAACAAAACTTTTGAAATATTTCAATCATATTCTTAAATAAGAAATGCATAAATGATAAAAAGAGATACAAAATTTTTGGATAAATATTTTGATGATTTTAATAAGCTCATAAATTTAAATTCAAATGAAATAAAAAGAAAATTAGTAAACTTAAAAAAAAATCTTATTACCACTAAAAAAAAAAGAAAAAAAATATTAATTTTTGGAAATGGTGGAAGCGCAGCAATTGCAAGTCATTTCAGTGTCGATTTAACAAAAAATGCAAAAATAAGATGTACTAATTATAATGAATCAGATCTGATAACTTGTTTTTCAAATGATTTTGGTTATGAACATTGGATTGAGAAGACACTCGAGTATTATGGTAACAAAGGTGATGTTTTAATAGTTATTTCTTCTAGTGGAAAATCAAAAAACATGATTAATGCTTGTGTTGCCGCAAGGAAAAAAAAATTTTCGAAAATAATTACGTTCACTGGGCATTCAATAAATAATCCTGTCAAAAAACTTGGTGATATTAATTTATGGGTAAATTCCAAAGCTTATAACTATATTGAAAATATTCATCAATTTTGGCTGCTTTCATTGGTTGATTTAATAATTGGAAAAAAAGTTTATCCACCAAAATAAATTATAATATATAATGAAATCATCAGATCCATCATTTCCTAACGGACCATTGAATGGTAAAATAAAATCTCGATTTTGAGCCAAATTTCTTAGAGA
>Ga0187833_10006706_pt1 | contig 10583 bp, 10 predicted proteins | sample ETNtaG_37_FD_167968 | JGI IMG/M metagenome (GOLD analysis project Ga0187833, IMG submission 167968) | Marine microbial and viral communities from oxygen minimum zone, Eastern Pacific Ocean - ETNP2014_SV_400_PacBio MetaG (Illumina Assembly) | ecosystem: Environmental > Aquatic > Marine > Hypoxic... | reverse complement strand
TTGTCAATCAGTTCAGATAAGTGTTGTGTCAGAACTCTTTGCTAAAGGTGAAGCTGAAGATAAAGATTCAAAACCAAGGGAAATAACTTTAGATGACTTTAAAGGAATTCTAAATAATCGAAGACCTAGCGTCTCAGGTGAGATGCTTCGAGCATATGTCCAATGGTCTGAAAACTACAAAGCTCTCTAAGATATGTTGTGATTTCGAATAATATCCAGATTATCTTAATCACTAAATTATAATTAATTGTTTTTGATGAATGTTTCTTTTATCTTTTCAACAATTGATTTATCCAAATAAATATGATCAAATATAGTGCCTTCAGACTCAAAAATCTTTAAATTTTCAACTATAAGCTTGTATTTTCCTCCAGCAATTCCATTCGCAAGTATTGCTGAACCTTGTGCAGCTTCTTTCACGTTTGCGGATTGCTTTTTTACTGTCCTTATCCCATTGATGTTAAGCGGTTTTGTACTCTTAATTAACATAGAAATAATGTCTTTTCTAAATGTATTTATCCCTAAGAATCTACCACTTAACAATATCTCCTTAGGTAATTCTTTCATAGAGACAATTAAAGAGAAAACATTTTTTATAATTCCTTCCTGAAAAGCTTCATATGCTGATTTGGTCTTTTTATCTATCTTTGATTTTTTTATAAAATCCTTAATGTCACTAGAGAATGGGTCAATTTCAGCTAATGAAGATGCGCCACCAGAGAATAAAAGCAATTTTGAAAAATCCTCAAGTGAGTTAGAAATAGCATATGCAAGTTCACCATCCATGGTTCCCATCCCTAGATATCCAATGTTTCCTGTTGTTCCACCAATTCCATCCACTAATTCTCCTTTTTCAACTGCCATCGCAGATGTATAGGCAAATCCAATCTCCACTAAAATAAATGAAGTTTCGGAATACTTAATTTTAAGGGTTTCAGCTTGATCCTTCATAGCTATTATAGTACTGAATAATTTATCCGCTGTCCCCATGTCGATTTTCCCAGCTTTTCTAAATCTAGGCACTGTTGGAAGATGTATTACCCCTGGAGTAAACCAGATATTTAGATCATTTGCTTTTTTCATGAGAAACATAAGTTCTCTTACCCCCAATATTCTTAACCGTCTCTTTACATCACCATTAGAAACGAATGTTGCCATAAGAATTTCCGAATCCTCGGTTTCAGATGCTCTTTTTGAAGTGATACCGTAACCACTTGGTCCTACAATTACATCCAACTTTCCTGTGGATTTGGTGAGATTCCTCAGAATATCTAAAACAATTTTTGGATTTTTAGTGAATTCATCTCGAGGAATTGCTTTGTCAATTAATATTTTTTTTGTTTCGTCATCGAATCCAAATATATCAATACTTTTAGTCCCGGGATCTATCCCGATGGCTTTAACCATCTTTTTTTCTCACTGAAATTCCGATACTATGGATATGATGCGCTAGCTCCTCTATTGTTTGGTTTTGTGTAAAAAACGTCTCCACCTCCAACACTTAACATATATTGTCTCAATTCATCTTGAATCATATTTGCCTTTTTTTCTCCATCTACAATAGAATAAAATGTTGGTCCCCAACAAGTCTGGCAAGCACTTGGAGCACCTTTTTCAAGCATTAGTTTTACTCCATTTTCTACTATTGGATCACAATATGTTTCGTCTTCTTGAAAATCACTCCAGAATCCTCCAAGTCTACTATTGAACTTTGTTAGTGCCTTTCCGAAATTAATTAAATCACCTTCTAAGAAACTTGGTAATATCTGCATTAAGACCAATCTCGAAAGTTCTGCTGAAACTTCCTTCTTCATTGGTTTTAAATTGTCTAAAACTTCGTTCTCTTTATATTTTATCTCCAAGATTTTAGGTATCGGAGATTTAGGGATGCATACTACAAAAAACCAATTCTCAGGAATATCTTTCCTAAAAATTAATGGTGGAATCATTTTTCCTTTCATATCTGTTCTAAAACCACCATCAAGAATCAATCCACCTAACTTAAATCCATATGTTCCTAAAGCTGTAATTGTCCCTCTACCTAGCTTTAGAGCCATTTCTTCTACACTTACATTATCAATTCCATAAATCTTCGATAATGCTGTACCAATCCCTAATGCGAGTGCTGTTTGGGAACCCATACCCAGATGTTTTGGTATAGCGTTTTCAACAATTATTTCAGCTCCTCCATTGATATTGAATTTCTCTAAAAAACTTCGTGTATACTTCTTGGCATTTTCTTGGTCTTCACCTTTGATTTCTATCTCATTGGATTTCTTTACCGTAATCAACGTCCGTGGAGAATCAATAGTGAAACCAAGTGTTCCATAAATTCTACCTAGATCCCCGGTTAGATCGGGATTACCAGCATGTAGATGAGCTGGAATAGATAATTTCATTTCTTTCAAATCAGTTCACGATAAGTATATGTGTCAAATTGTAATATTTTTTTGTTTTTTCGATACTCTATGGTAATAATCTATCTTGATCTCTAGGGTATAAAACTACTTCACGAATATTCTTCATACCAGTTAAAATCATTAAGAATCTATCTAACCCAAAACCCCATCCTGAGTGAGGTGGCATACCCCACCGGAAAGTTTTCAAGTGATCTTCAAAGTTCTTAGGAGACAATCCTGACTCTCTTAGTCTTTCTTCTAATTCTTTGCCATTTGAAACACGTTTTCCACCTGAAGAAAGTTCTAAATGACCAAACTGAAGATCAAATGAAAGTGCCTTTTTACCATCCGTTGTTCTAGCGATATAAAATGGTTTCAATTTTGCTGGCCAATCTACTATCCAGAAATATTCAGAATGAATTTTTCCTAGAACTTGTAAGTCATGATCCTTCAAGTCATCTCCATCTTTTATTTTAATTCCTTCTTGGGCCAACTCATTTATAGATTGGGTATATGTTAACTTCTGGAAAGGACGCTTTGGTACTTCAATTTTGTGCCCGAGAGTTTGTAATTCCTCAGAACATTTTTCAATTACTTCTGCTGTGGCATTTTCTATCATTTTTTCAGCCAATTCCATAACATCTTCTTTTTCCGCAAATGCTGCCTCAATATCTACACTTATGAACTCATTAAGATGTCTTCTTGTATGAGATTTCTCCGCCCTATAGTAACTTGCAATCTCAAAAACTCGGTCAAGAGACATTGTTAACTGCTCTTTGAACAATTGCGGACTTTGAGCTAGGAAAGCATCTTTTCCAAAATAATCGAATGGAAATAAGTTTGCACCTCCTTCGGCAGCCTGACCGATAATCTTTGCTGTATTAACCTCTAAAAATCCTTCATCCGAGAGGCTTCGATGAATAGATTGTAATGTGATATGTCTTATTTTAAATATTGCCATTGTTTTTACATTGCGAAGATCTAATGCTCTTGCATTGAGCCGCGTATCAATCGATGCATTAACTCGACCCGTTGGATCTAGAAGCAATGGATGGATTGCTTCCCCTAAAACTTGCATTTCTTTAGCCTGTATCTCCTTGGGAATATCTTTTCCCTTTCCTTTACTTAAAATTCCTTTTAATGAGACAATACTCTGCCTTGGAACATTTTTTGCTAAAACGAATATCTCATTTGATGTTTTACTCTTATTGAATACAACTTGAGATACTCCTGTTTTATCTCGAATTGTCATAAAGACAAGTGAACCCATCGGTCTTATATCTTCAATCCATCCTGCAATTGCTACGTTAGTACCTATCTTTTCTGATAATATCTCTTTACAATAATGTGATCTCAAAAAAGGACTCATCAACACAAGTCTGCCAATTGATTTAAGTTCTTTCAAATTCGATAAGTAACTCTATTCCTTTCACTGCCTTTATCACATTCTTTATTTGATTTAGATTTAGTGGAAAACGTTTAGTCTTTTTTCCAGGAATAATTACTTTTGTGAGTTTACTTCCATCAGGCAACCATACTTCATTTAAAGCTAAAATTTTTACAGGGAAAAAAATGTCTTTAAGAACCTGTCGATTTGATGTTTCAATATCTATAATCCACAAATTGCTTTTCAATTCATTTTCCAATTGCTTAAACAAGGACTGATTTTTTCGAAGTTTGTTGTGACTACCATTACTCATCACTAGAACAGTGTCTCCTCCCACCTCCATCCCATGAATAAGAGTTGTTTTGTCTAATTCAGGAATCTTATCCACTAGCTTTGAGAGTTTCTTTGAAATATCTACATCAGATTTGGTGAGATGATTATTTTTTAGTTTTGTTTCGCATTTTGGGCAAAGTATTCCTGTTTTTGCATCAAATAAGCAAATTGGTAATTGCAAATTAGTGTTCAAACTAGGTTAAAAAAAGTATTAATAAAAGGTTGCTGAAACAATAGAATTGTTGTTTGCTACTTTGTTAGATGTATCTCCATTGAGCTTACGTTGTTGAGATTTCCTGTCTCTATGCTCTTTACTTGTTCGGTGTTAATATCAATGCTCTTGACTGTTACATCTGTGGCAAATCGTTTTATGATTATTTGGGCTACATCAACCGCTTTGCTGATGGCTCTTCCACGTGCCTTGATATTTATCACATCTGCCTCATTTTGAATGAGGGTTAATCCTGCCAGAACATAGTTCATAACAGGTTTTTTTCCTATTAGTACTGTATTTCCTTCCATTTTCTTAGATCACTTTGTATCCGAGATGCTGATTAAAGTGGCTTAAATATATTCCGTATCTAATTATATTCTTCATTTGAGTCTTCTAATTGCTTTTTTTACAAGATTTGGAATGTCAGATGGTGTGCTGTAATGAGTTTGATCCTGCTTAATTATAGATAATTCAGGCGCCAGATTTGGGTGTTCGCTATTCCTGTAGTCTTCAATCTTTTGTAAGCTTAAATTGCTTGTTCTGGCGTTTCTACAAAAATAGATTTCGGCATCATTACCTATTTTCTTTGATATATCTTCTGTCTCATATTCATAGATCTTCATCTAATCATATGTGAAGTTAGATATATTGTCTGTTTCTTATATTTAATTAAGATTAATTCTATGACTAGGGTAAAATTGTATAAAAAAAAGAGCGGATACAAAAAATTATATCCGCTATATTATTGTCGGTTATGAAAAAGCATTCTTTCTATAGACGCTTACTATTCACTTGGTGTTTCTTCACTCGATGTTTCTTCACTTGATGATCCATCGACTATTTCTGCTTTTGCAAATCTAGGCGCGACATCTATGATCTTAATCTTCGCTTGTTGACCAACCTTTGCTCCACTTACGAAAATTATGAAACCTTCGATTTTAGCTATTCCGTCACCGCGGCGGCTTATCTCTGTTATTGATACATCGTATTCTTTGCCAGTTTCAACGGGCGCAGGTTTTGAAGACCTAAATCCGCCAAATCCACCACGATCACGTCCTTGTCCGTAACTCATTCTTTCAACTCCTAACGTTTCGATACGTTGGAATACGGGATAAAAAAACCTAAATATATACTTGCCTATTCTTGTATCAGATAATTATTTTTGGGCTAAAAGATAATAATGGGGGTGTGAGCGTCGAGTGTGCTATGCCGATTACAGATGTTATAAAAAAACAGATTGCACAGAAAAGAAGACTTTACTTTAAGATTTGCATGAAATGTGGTCGAAGGAACCCAATATCGGCATCTAGATGTAGGGGTTGTAAAAGCTCTTCACTCAGAAAAAAGAATACATCTCTGGGTGTAAAGAAATAGCATTTTTATTGGTTTACAACTCTTAAATTATTATAGCGATAATGCTGGATCAAACAAAATCGGCGGCACAAACATTGGGCAAATCGTTATCCTTATTCCTAATATATGTGATGAATCTTAGGCGGGCCGATGGTCTAGTCGATGAAAGATTTTAAGAATACTGCTTTCGTCGGGATAGCCTGGTTAGGACACTACCCTCACACGGTAGTAGCTCAGGTTCAAATCCTGGTCGGCCCATTACGCTATAGCTTTAATTGTTCCAAGAATTAACAGTAACCGATAGTTTTTTAGATGATGTACTCTATTAATACTTGAAAATGTGATGTATATTTTGAAGTTTAAAGTACTTCTAGTTACTGCTCTTCTATTATTAGGGACACCATTAGCTTTTGGACTTGCGGTTTCGCCTCCATCTATTTTCTTACTTGTATCACCTAAGATACAGGATACTACTGCGGGAGATTCTATTGAGTTTGAACTAAGTGTGCTTCCTCAGGGAGAGTGGGAAAATGGTGAAGTATCCTTTGAGTTGAAGGATCCTCCTGAAGGCGTAACAGCAATGTTTGTTCCTGATACTTGGGTATTTGCGGATGACGCACCGGTAATTATGACTGTGGAGATTGCAGAAGAAATATCTCAGGGTAATATGATGTTAAAGGTTGTTGTCAGTGGCCGTGAGTGTTGCTATGAAGGTGAAGGCAGAGATGTAAATAGTGAATCAGAGATTGAATTGAATATAGTCACCCAGATTACTAAAACTGCAACGCCAAATCAGACTACAACTACAACTCCAAATCAGACCACTACAACACCAAATAATGCTTCTTTAACAACAATAGAACAACCTATTCAAGTTATAGATTTTATCTATCCTGCAGCTGCACTTGGTGTTATCTTAGCTTTACTTTTCGGAGTTATATTGATGCGAAAAAAATTTATGAAGTAAATAATTCCTGATTGCAAAGAAATCTTTGGTGTTCACCCTTATTCTTTCATCTCACCCACCAAAAACTAAAAGAGAACAATGTATTCTCTATCAAAGTCACATATTTTAAGTAGCCAATTGTACTATTCTTTGCTTTTGTGATTCCGATTTTAATTTCCGGATTCTCTTTGAGATAGGAATTGCTTCTTTGAAGAGATTATCAAAGGTTTTGAGGTAGTGTTCTATGAATTTTTTGTTCCTGGTATATATAAATTCTTCATCAGGAAGGGCTTTTGGGGCAGATGAAAAGATGATCTCTCTATTGTCTACAATAATCATACATGAGTACACTTTTGTTGAGTGTCTTCTTTCAACTAGTCTATTCTGAGGGAATTTTTTCACTATCTCTAGCTTTGACATTGTTAAATTGATGATTCCCCTAATCTTCACTCCTCGTTTGATGGCTAGTTTCAATGTAGCCATCAAATCTGTTTTTAGTATGTCATCACTTATTTCACCAATATAGAGTATTATGCTTGAAGATCTGCCACCCATCTCAACCATTTTCTTTAATGCATTTTTGCCCTGAAATATTTCAAAGCCATTGCCTTCCGAATCTATATTCCCTTGTTCATAAGATTTCAATGAATGTAACCATTCTATGACTTTCGCTTTCTCCTCATTTATCCTAGATAATTCTTTTATTCGTGGTAATAGAATGTTTTGTAATGCTTCTTCTGGTGACTTAGCTCTGTATTGTACTGGATGACCCATAATTTTATCTACTACTCCGATATTTTCAAGTTCATTGAGGACTCGATACACCTCAACTTTATGCATCTTACAAAGATTAATGATATTTTTTACAGTTATAACTCCCATTAGATGAGTTCCCAAGAATACATTTGCCTGAAGTTTAGTTAAACCGAAGGATTCAAGTTGACTAATTTTTTTGTCATCAAATTTGAAATTCATTTCAACTACACTTTTCAATAAATATTACGATTAGTTGTATGTAACCTAACTTACTAATGATTATTGTCCAAAAAATCGTAGTATATACACTATCTTACCAGTATTTATATCTATGGAAAATATTCATTATTCGAAAATATATGTTAAGTTACAAATTCTTATCAGTATTAGTACTACTATCATTCAGCACAATAATGCCAGCACTTGCATTCGGTGCACCAATTCAGCAGTCAGCTGAAAACTGGGAGAATATGAATGGAGACACTTGGGCGTGGAACTATAGTCCACAAACACAGATAACAAAAGATAATGTTAACAATCTAGAAGTTAAATGGATCTTTCCACTTGAAGGTGTAGCCAATGGAGGTACCGCCTCTATGATTGATGCAATTAATCCTCGAGATGGGTCATCGACTCCTCCATTAGTTGTTGATGGGACCATCATCATAGCAACAAATTACCTTAAGATTTATGGTATAAATGCAGTAACAGGGAAGCAGCTTTGGGGCCACACCTACGAAATCAATGTAACAGAGGTCACTGACAGAATACCTATCCGACATGCATCTTTTGGCGGTGTTCATAATCACGGCTTCAGATACTGGGCAAATGGAAATGCGGTAATAAATCGTGGAATAGCTTGTGACTTCTATGGAGTAGATGCGACCACCGGTGAAGAATCATTCTGGATAAAAGATCTATGTAAAGACGTACCTGGAAACAGGTATCTTTACCATACCGTCTACTCAGGGACTAAGGCAGGCAGCATTGCAATCCATGAAAAAACCAACCAATTCATCTATGTTCTATCTGGTGCCGTTCACTCTACAGCTTATGATGGTGATGGAAGACACGCAACAATGGGTATTGATACCCGGACCCATGAGATATTGTGGAGAGTATATAGCTATCCACCTCACGGTGTGCTCAGCAAAGATTGGGCATTACAGGAATGTGATACCGGTTGGTTCCGAGATATTCCTTGTAGCACAGTTGCAGCACAGGCACCAGAAAATCTTGAGTGGGACTGGGCTTTTCCAAACGAAGCTCCAAGTCTATTTGGCGGTGTAACCGCTAACTGGGGACAGATGGTGATGGATGAAGACACTGGATTAATGTACACCCAAACTGGTAATCAAGGACCTTACACCCGCATTGGAGAAACACCTGGACCAAGACTTTACGGCAGCACAATCATGGCTATAGACGTTGTTACCGGAATGAGAGTGTGGTGGAGTCAACCTATGCCACGAGACCCTTACGACTACGACTGTAACTGGAGCGGTATTCTCGCAGAAGTACCAAATCTTGGCAAAATCTACATGAAGGGATGTAAAGAGGGGTTACTGCACATATTTAATGCGGCGACAGGAGAACCCATACGAATACATGATATTATTGAAGATCAAGTTTCTTGGGGCCAAATATCTGATGCAGCTCTCACTGAACCTCCTGAAGGTGGTGTGAGATATCACACCATGGATCCATTGAGTTTCTACGATATGAGGGAGATGCCATCGCCAGACCATAGCCGCTATTGTCCAGAAGCATGTGATGTATACCCCGCTTGGACAAATGGAATCTTTCAGACAGATATGTCATATGACCCTGAAACATACACCTTATTTCATTATGCAGGAGGACTACAAACAAAAATAATTAATTCGCCTCCAGCAGAAATAGGAGTAAGATCCAGTATAACAGAAAGCAATGGAATACGGAATGTGACTTTAGTAGCAAGAGATGTAATCACAGGAGAAGTCAAATGGACCTACTACTATGACACTAGCGCACAACGTTCACACATAGTTGTCTCACCCGGATTAGTCTTTGCAGGCTTCACAGATGGTTATCTAAGATTCTTCGACAGTAGTAATGGTAATTTAGTACGTGAAATGAATCTTGGTACCCACATGGTAAATGGGTTCACAACAGGTCAAGATGAAAATGGAGATCAAAAACTATTTGGAATAGTAGGAGTGGGGCGAGCAACTAAAGCCTCAGTGTACCCTAGCCCTAACGCACCAGGTACACTCATAGCTCTTGGACTCAGTGAAACTGCAGCTCAAGCAGTAACCGTTACACAAACATCAACGTCAGTATCTACCAGTACAATCGCAACTACAAACACTGTTTCAGTCACTGAAGAAGTAGGCGTATCATCTACAGTAACATATGCAGCTATAGCTATAGCTGTTATTGCAGTAATTGCAGCAGCAGTACTTACACAAAGGAAAAATTAGTAATAATAAGAAGTTGATCCTGAACAAGGATCGCTTCTCCTTTTTTTTTATGGAGAACTGAACTTTAGGCTATTCATTCGGTGTATCGGAATTGTGGCGGCCTTTGACAGGCTGGTAAATATTTCCCCATGGGTGCAGGAGTCACATGCTTGCGCCCAAATCACTCCTTATACCCATGAAATTCTAGTGTTTACCTTACGTATTCCACGAAGAAACATTTTCTGTTGTAGTTAAATAAAACCAAACATATTATTGTTTGGAAAATGAGGATTTGTGCCTAAAAAAGGATTGATTGATGCTATAGCGTTTATGTCTGGTCGGCCCATTACGGTATAACGTTAATGTTTAGACGGTCTAAATACGACTAATTATATCTATTTAGTAAATGGTTCATGTTTGTAACTATCGCTGAAAAAGAGCGAAATCAAGTGAAAAACATAGATCAATAAATTAAGGCTGCTTGATTAATGATAGTTATGCGGTTGCTAAATTGATCTATCATTTATATCTGTGATTAGTCTCATATGTGTTTCTTTGATTATTTTAATGGCCTATCTAAGATGATTAAGTCATGAATATGGCAACTAATAAATACTTGTGACTCATTATATGTGTGCCATGGCAATCGATACAGCAGATACAGCTTTCATATTAATTTCTGCGGCCCTTGTGCTGCTTATGACTCCTGCACTAGCTTTCTTTTATGGAGGACTAGTGAGGAAAAAGAACGTAC
>Ga0187833_10006703_pt1 | contig 10586 bp, 12 predicted proteins | sample ETNtaG_37_FD_167968 | JGI IMG/M metagenome (GOLD analysis project Ga0187833, IMG submission 167968) | Marine microbial and viral communities from oxygen minimum zone, Eastern Pacific Ocean - ETNP2014_SV_400_PacBio MetaG (Illumina Assembly) | ecosystem: Environmental > Aquatic > Marine > Hypoxic... | reverse complement strand
TCCTCCAGGATATTTCTCATTAATTATGCCATTCGACTTAATCGTTCGCCAGTACGGAGTTACTCTTTTTTTTCCTTCTTTTAGTTCCTCTGCAGCTGCACGAGCAGCAATTATAACAAATATGCCTGTAACGATTGGACATGCTGTAGTAGTTTTATATTTCTTGGCCAATATTTCACGGAGTTGATTGATTGTCGTTAACTTTCCTTTGGATACTTTTTTCATGAGTGAATTTACCTCTAAGGGTGACGGCATGACAAACTTTCCAATCCCCCATGATTTATGAAGTTTTTTTGGAATGGTTTTTATCTTTGGAAAGTCTTTTTCATCATGAAGTCTGTTTCTGTATTTAAATGGATCATTATTTTTTTTCATCATGATTATCCTACCACCAACCATGAAAGATGTTGAGAAATAAGTTATTTTACCAATCTATTCAAAGTGAAATTAGTAAGAATGGCAAACAATATCCAGGTCGTATAGCTCACAAAGTCAAACCAAACCAACTGACCATTGAAGTACAAGTCCAAGTTACCTGTGCCTTGCTCGGATTTAAAATAAACTAACATGCAAATCAGCGTTAGGATGCCGCCAACCAGAATGGAGGTAATTAACTTTGCCGAAATTTTCAGATACTTTATTTCAATACTTTTAGTCATAAAATCCAGAACAACCATCATCTGTACAGCCAAGATTGTGCGGGTAGTTTGATACGATATCATAAGTAACAATAGTCAGGCAATATAAGAAAAATATCGTTAATGAATATTTGATTATTTTTTTCATGTTTTTTATTCTGTTATCTACTTGTCCAGAAAAGTTATCAAATAAGTATGAAATGTGATGAAAATGAGGTGAAATTGAATCTAAATGAGAGTTTAAGAGAAGTAAGAGAGAAACAAAAGTCTAGAGTTTTCAAAGGAATGATTCAAGTTACATCATTTTTTACACAAACCCTTATGTGAGGAAAAGCATTTGTCACACTGGTGTCACACAGAACTTGAAGAAACGAATGAATTAATCTATTCTCTAAGGAAGAGTGTGACAGAAAACCTTGCTACTTGGTAGCGGAGGAGGGATTTGAACCCCCCGACACAAGGATTATGATTCCTCTGTACACCCTACTCTACTATGTAATTTGAAGCAGAGCTTTATTTTTAAAGTTGGAAATGAGTTTTTTTGGAAGTGAAATGATACCCAAATGATAAGAAAAAATTAGGTATGAATAATGAGTATGATCGAAAAACTAATTTAGAATATATTTATTTTGGTAAGCAATTAGTTAAAAAAATTGCTAATGAAGTTGTTATTATTTAGATTTATTCTTCTATTTCAAAGTCTTTGATATATTTCTGTGATAGTTCAATTCCTAACCCAGGCTTTGTATTGTCTAATTCAATAAATCCATTTTTTGCCTGAGGTTCTCCATCGAAAATATACCAAAATAATTCATTGCCAATTTCAACTGGCCAAAAAGGAAAATATTCAACTATAGGTGCATTAATAGTGCTCATTGATATATGAAAATTATGTACTTGGCCTGCATGTGGTATAATGGGGATTTGAAAAGCTTCAGCTAAAGCACAAATTTTGTGTGCTTGAGTAATACCTCCAACTCTATTCGTATCGAATTGAATAACATCAACAGCTTTTTTTTCTAGCAGTTGTCTAAAACCATATAAAGTATATTCATGTTCTCCTCCAGATATAGGTGTTCTGCATGATGCACGCAAATCAGCATAACCATCAATATCATCGGCTATCACTGGTTCCTCTAACCATCGTAAATTTTCATTATCAATCAACCGCATCATGCGTTTAGCATATTCAAATGTCCAACCCATATATACATCCGCCATTAGATCAACATTTTCTCCAACAACTGATCTTACTGTTTTTATTAGTTCAATATTTTTATTCATACCTTCTGCACCATCTTTGGGGCCCCATCCAAAACGTAACTTCATTGCTTTAAAGCCCTGATCCAAATATTCTTTTGCTTCTTTTGCCAAAGTGTCTAATGGTTGACTGTATAATTTACTTGCATAGCATGGTAATTTTGATTTAGTTTTTCCACCTAGAAGAGAATACACAGGTTGTTTAGCTACCTTTCCTAATGCATCCCATATTGCAATATCTACAGCACTGATTGCAGTCATTCCGACACCCTTTCTTCCCCATGCAAGAGTTTGACGATACATTTTTTGCCAAATTTGTTCATAGTCCCAAATATTTTCTCCAACAACAGCTGCTTTTAAATAATTATCAACAACTGATTTACATGGTTTTGGGGATAAAGCTGCATTCCCAATACCAATATGTCCATCTGAAGTTTCAACTTCTACAACTAGCCAGCTAAGAAACTTAAATGTCGACATGTTATCTGTAGTAACGTTTTCTTTATTTAAAATGTCAGCTGCACTTGTACAAAAGTTATCATGAATTTTTTGAATTGGACCTTTCCAAGTATATAGTTTGGCTCTAACATCTTTAATTATTGATGACATTATTAGATTCTATAATATTTTTCAGCATTAGCAGAAAACAATAAATTTTTATCATTTTCAGAATAATCTTTTGTTATTTCTTTAAATGAATTCCAATAGTTATCAAAAGAATTAAAAATTTTATCAACTGGAAAATTTGATGCAAACATGCATCTTTCTATTCCGAAGATTTCAATTGTTTTTTCAACAAATATTTTTGTCGATTCAGTTGTCCATTTTGGATCAAACATTCCTAATCCTGATATTTTTGTTACAAAATTTTCGCAACTAGCTATTTTGCGCATATTTTCTTCCCAATTTTTTATGTAGTTTTGTGTTTGATAACAAGGCTCACCAGTATGATTTAGAATAAACAGAACATCATCGTATTTAGTTGCAAGATTATAAGCATCAATCATTTGATGTTTATAAATTTGTATATCAAATGATAAATTACGACTTCTAATATTACCAAAGTTTTCTATCCAAGTTGGGTTTTTCATAAAATCTTGAGGAGCATGAGAATATTTAGGCTCTTCATCATTATGAGATAAAATTTGTCTTATTCCCCTAGTATTTTTAAATTTTTGATGTGCATCAAGAATTTCAGAAATATTGTCTTTAGAAAAATCAGCATATGCAACTATAGCATTTGGTAAATTCGAAGAATGAGTATCGGCAACATGTTGCAGCCAAGCAGTTTCATTAACTGGTTTATCGTCATCATGTTCGGCCTGTACATGAACAGATTTAATAACGTTTTGATTTTTTGCATCTTCTAAGTAGTCGTCAAGTAAGTAACTCTTTCTAATTGCTCCATAATCACCAAAAAATGCTTCTCCTTCAGTTACCATGAGCCAGGGGTAACTTGTGTCTTTATTATTTAAATCCCATAAATGATGATGGGCATCTACTATTTTAAGATCATTCATAATATTATGTAAGTCATGAAGAGCAATGTTTCCATTGCTCTTCAAAAGATATTTAAAAGTTAAAATTATCTATATTACCAGGTACAAAATCAAGCATTGGTGCAGCGTATATTAAATTATTTGCATTAATTGCTACATCACCTTGGTCAGGAACGCTAATGGTCATTCCTTCAGAAAGTTTCATGCCATTTTCAACCATTTGAACTGAAAGCCAACCAGCAATTTCACCTTCAACTGATGGATCCCAAAGTTGGAAAGCTTTAACACAACCACTTTTAAGGAAAGGTCTCATTTGATTTGGCGTACCTAAACCAGTAACTTGAACTTGATCACATTTACCAGCTGATTCAACAACTTGAGCTGCTGCTGCAACACCAACAGTTGTTGGAGAAATAATTCCTCTAAGATCTGGGTATTTAGCAAGTAAAGCTTCAGCTTCAGTTGTACTTTTTTGTGGATCATCATCACCATATACAACTCCAAGATATTCCATACCTACAAAATCTCCTTTGCCAATAATGTTATCTTCCATGTCCTTAATCCAAGTATTTTGATCAGGTGCATCTGTTGTTGCACTTAAAATAGAAAATTGCCCTTTGTGGTCAATTAATTGTCCCATTAAAGTCATTTGTGCAGTACCAACAGTTGAAAAGTCAACAGGCATAATTGCAAGATCTCTGTGAGCTTCACTTCCAGGGATATCTCCATTTACTACCATTACTAATATACCTTTTTTTCTAGCTTGATCGAAAACTGTATTTAAAGCATCGTTAGAGTTTGGTGATATTGCAAGAACATCAACACCTCTTTGAATTTCCGCTTTAATAAATGGAAGTTGAGAAGTTGCATCAGCAGTTGCTGGAGCAACTGTTGAAAAATTATAACCATATTTTTCAGCACCTACTTCAAAGCCCTTAATTATTGAATCAAAGTATGGGTTGCCAGTATTTTTTGGAATATATACAACTTCAGTTTTAGCAAATGCACCTGAAGTTAAAAAAATTCCTAATAAACCTATACTTATTAGTTTTAACATTTTAGACATTTTTCCTCCTATTGAAAAAATTATAAAAATTATGATTGATCTAATCGAAAAAAGGTTTGTTTATCAAGATTTTTTTGTATTAACTAGAACTAATATTGATAAACAAACTAGAATATTGTTTTTTATACATAAAATATGAATTTAAATACAAAAAATATTGGAAAATCTTTTACTGGAGTTAATGTTTTAAGAAAAGTTGATTTTGAACTTAAGCCAGGTGAAGTTCATGCTCTTGTTGGAGAAAATGGTGCAGGTAAATCGACGTTTGTTAAAATTCTTAGTGGCGTTTATACTCCTACTGAAGGTGATATTTTTCTTGATAATGAAAAAATTCAGATTTCAACTCCAATAGTTGCCCAAAAAAACGGAATATCTCTTATACATCAAGAGCCGCAATCATTTTCACATCTTTCAGTTGCTGAAAATATTTTTATGGGACATATGGATGGTAATAATTTTTCCCAAGTTAAATGGGAAAATATTAATAAATCTTCTGAAAAGATTTTATCTTCTATAGGATTGGAAATCGATCCTAAAATTATTATGGAGGGATTATCAATTGCAGATCAACAAATGATAGAAATAGCTGGAGCCCTTTCAAAAAATTCAAAAATACTTATTATGGATGAACCTACCTCTCCATTAACACCTAATGAAGTAGGTAAATTATTTGAAATAGTAAATCAACTAAAGTCTAAAGGTATGGCAATCATATTTATTAGTCATCGACTTGAAGAGATTAGGGCCATTGCTGATCGTGTTACAATTTTTAGAGATGGCGATTTAATTATAACAAAAAAAATCAAAGATATAGCTAATGAAGAAATCATAAAGTATATGATTGGTAGAAGTATTGAAAAAGTTGAAGTTAAAGAAAATGATTATTTAACTAAAGAAGAATTTGTTTTAAGTGTAAAAAACATTTCTTACTCAAATAAATTTAAAAACATTTCATTTAATTTAAGAAGAGGTGAAATACTTGGTTTTGCTGGCTTAGTTGGCGCAGGTAGAACAGAAGTTGCAAAAAGTATATTTGGAGCAGAAAGTTTTGATGAAGGGGAAATATATTTTAACGGAAATCTAATAATAAACAATTCCCCTCATGATGCGATTAAAAAAGGATTTGCATATGTTCCAGAAGATAGAAAGCAAATGGGTATATTTGGATCCGTTGCTGTAGAGGATAATATTACATCAGCAGTACATAAAGATATTACTAATAATTTTGGATTAATAAAAAAATATTTAGTTTCTTCAAAAACTTCTAATTACGTTAAGAAATTTAATATAAATTTAACATCGGGAAGACAACTTATTGAAGAATTGTCTGGAGGCAATCAACAAAAATGTATTATTTCAAAATGGCTAATGTCAAATCCAACTGTACTTATATTAGATGAGCCAACAAGAGGAGTTGATGTTGGTGTTAAATCAGAAATGTATGAAATAATTAACCAATTAGCTCAAATGGGTACAGCTATTATTTTAATTTCCTCAGAGTTGCCTGAAATACTGTCATTATCTCATAGAATAATTGTTATGAGAGAAGGTCAAATCACAAAAGAATTAAATCATAAGGATGCATCTCAAGAAAATATTATGAAATTTGCAATAAGTTAATGAGTATATTTGATAGATTTTTAAGAATTAGAGAGCTTGGAATTTTCTCTATAATTCTAGTTTTGGTTATTACTGCATCAATAATTGATCCTAGATTTTTAACTATAGATAGCTGGAGAGCTGTTTTTTTAGCAATCCCTTTAATTTTGGTAATGGCAATGGGGCAAATGATGGTAATTATATGTCGTCATGTAGATATTTCTATTGGTTCCACATTAGCTTTTGCAGCAATTGTTATTGGTTTAGTTTTCATACATTATCCTGGAATATCTTTATGGTTAGCTTTGATTATAACTGCATTTGTTGGTTTGATTATGGGATTAATAAATGGATTTATTGTTACTCGTTTTAATGTTCACTCAATTATAGTTACTCTTGGAACGCTTAGTCTTTATAGAGGACTAGTATTTATTATAAGTGGAGGAAGGCAAATTGATCGTAATGATATTCCTGAACATATTGTTTCATTTTCACAAACTTCTTTTGTATTTTCTATTCCTGGTATTTTAATTTTTAGTGCTATAATTGTTATAATTACTCATCTGTTAATGCGTCATTCAGTTTTAGGTAGAGAAATATATGCCACCGGTAGCAATCCAATAGCAGCTCATCTTAAAGGAATAAATGTAACTAAAGTGACTTTATTTTGTTTTGGAGTTTGTGGAATGTTAGCTGGTATTGCCGGTCTATTTTATGCTTCAAGATTTGGTTATGTTAATCCTGGCGTTACAGGTATGGGAATTGAATTTGTAGTTATAGCAGGAGTAATAATTGGAGGCACAAGTATAACAGGTGGTTCAGGTAGTGTATTAGGTACTTTTTTAGGTATACTTTTATTAGGCATAATAAATGTTGCTCTCCCAGTTCTTAATATTCCAGGCGAATTTCAAAAAGCAATCTATGGTTTAATAATAGTTGTAGCGTTAACTCTTGATCAATTAATAATTTATAGAGTAAAAAAATTAAGCATTAGTGCCAATGTTTAATAGATTTGCAACTTATTTAAATGAAAATCCATCTCTTCGATATTGGATAATACGACCAGAGTGGGTAGCCGTCACTTTATTAATAATCTCTATCATTGCTTCCATTCAACTTTCTCCATTTTTTGCGGACATGGCTTTTATAATGGATTCAGCCACGCCTTATGTTGAGTATGGTTTAATCGCAATTATTTTAACCTTAATTATTATTTCAGGAGAAATAGACTTGTCTATTGCATCAATGATTGCTCTTACTGCAGTCATTTTTGGAACAGTATACAATGCTGGTTTTGGCATGACATTATCAATTTTAATAGCAGTTATAGCTGGAAGTTTATGTGGTTTTTTTAATGGCATCCTTGTTGCAAAATTAAAAATTCCATCAATAATTCTTACTATAGGTACTTTAACTTTATATAGAGGAATAGCTCAATCTTTAGCTAGTGATTTTTCTTTAGGAGGTTATCCTTCTTGGTTTGTAGGTATTGATTATCGGTATGTAGGAATTGTACCAATACCAGTTATAATATTTACAGTTTTTGCTTTAGTTGTAGGATTTATATTAAGTTCAACAATTTATGGAAAACAACTGTATTTGATTGGAACAAATCCGATAACAGCAAAATATTCTGGAATTAAAGTGGATCGAATAAAATTAATGTTATTTACTCTATCTGGATTGGTTAGTGGTGTAGCTGGTGTTTTAACAACATCAAGATTAGCAGTTGCCCGTTTTAATATAGCTACAGGGGCAGAGTTAGAAATAGTATTAATGGTTATGTTGGGAGGAACTTACATATTTGGAGGAAGAGGAAATATTTTTGGGACCTTTGTAGCGTTTTGGATTGTGGTTATTTTAAGAGCTGGATTAAATGTAGCTAGGATAAAAATTGAATCCCAGTTAACAATACTAGGAGCTATGTTAATAATAGCTATAATATTAACCAATTATATTTATGCTAAATCACAAAAATGATTCGAAGAGTAAACTTATGAATAAAATTGACCTAGAAAATATAAGTACAATAGAAACTGAAGGAGCTGTAGCCAAAGCTCGAATTTTTGATCAGTTAAACCAAGAATATATTAATTATATGCTTTCAAAAATTCCACGAAACCTATTTACTAAAGTTGAAAAACTTGCTTCTATGGTATCTTGGATAGTTTCTGATGAAAATTCATTTACTATTGGTGCAGTTTTCGATTTAAGTGAAGAAAGAGCTACTTACTGATATTAAAATAGGAGGAAGAATGAAACACTATGCATGGGTTCTTGAGGTAAGACCTGGGTATGAACAAGAATACAAAAAAAGACACGATGAAATTTGGCCAGAGATGGTTGAAATGCTCCAAGAATCTGGTCTACGCAACTATAATATTTTTAGACATGGTTTAACTTTATTTGGATATTTTGAAACTGATGATTTAAAAAAATCAATTAAGCATATAGTGGCAAGTGATGTAAATAAAAAATGGGGAAAGTATATGTCAGATATTTTAAAAGTAGATATTGATCCAAAAACAAATTTTCCATATCTTTTACCCATTCAAATGCATTTAGATTAATTATGAACAAGACTAAAATTGGAGTCATAGGAGCGGGATGGTGGGCTACAGAATTTCATATACCTAATTTAAAAAAGAGAAAAGATGTAGAATTAGTAAGTGTTTGTAAACTAGAGGAAGATCAACTTGAATTTGTAAAAAATAAATTCGATATCCCCTTTGCCTCAACTGACTATTTAGAAATGCTTAATATGAGTTCTCTTGATGGTGTTGTTGTTGCTTCACCACATTTTGCCCATTTCGCAAATGCTAAGGCTTCATTAGAAAAAGGTTGCCATGTCATGATAGAAAAACCAATGACAACTAATTCTAGAGATGCTGAAATTTTATACAGTCTTGCAAAAGAAAAAAATAAACAAATTGTAGTTCCAAATGGTTTTAACTTTACTTATTTTATGCCTAAAGCAGAAAAATATATTAAAGATGGTGTGATTGGTGAGGTAAAGCATATTGATGCTGCTTTTTCTTCATCTTTAGTCGATTTATTTCAGGGTATTCCCTTAAGTGAATCAGAAGATCATACTTTTAAGCCATTAGCTTCGACTTGGTCAGATCCACAAAAAGGAGGAGGTTATGCATGGGGGCAACTTTCCCATATGTTTGGAGGCGTATTTAAAGTAACTGGACTAGAAGCTGAAAAGGTATTTTGTTTTTCCTTACTATCACCAACAAAAGTTGACTACACTGATGCAATTTCCGTTAGATTTACCAATGGGGCAACTGGAGCTTTTTCTGGATGCGCCTATGTGCCAAAAGGTTTTGGAGGAACATTCTATATTACAGTGCATGGAACTAAAGGGAATTTATATCTAGATATGGAAATTAAAAGAGAAAGATTATTAATCAGATTAAATGATGGAAAAGAAATAAGTGATGAAATAGGCGAAGGAGACGGTACCACTTCCTATGGTACAAAGGCACCTTTAGATGTTTTTGTAGATATATGTTTAGGTAAAGAAGTTGAAAATCATGCAAATGCAGAAATAGGACTAAAAACTGTAAAAGTTTTAGATGCTGTGTATCGTTCAATGAAAAGTGAAAATTCTGAAAAAGTTTAATTATTTTAATTAATGCTTTTTTAAGTCAAACGTAAATTACACCCCACCACCAATCACAATGAAAGTTGAGACGTAATAGAATAATTTTTGAATACGAAGTGGTCCAAAAGTGTTCCAAGTATCTCTGATGACATGGTGGAGGAGATGTTCCGCCGCCAGCTCATCACCGAAGAGGAATTAAAAAAATGGTAGATTATTTAATTTCCATGAAACAAAATGTTTCTGATGGTTTGATGGGTGATTTATTTTTAAATGTCATATCGTCATTCTGCTTAAGATAAACAAAACATAAATATAAATACATTTCATCTTGTAAGTGATACTCAAGTATTGTTGGATCTAGTTGTGTAACTTGTATAATTTTGGCATTCATATTTGCTATCAAATGACTAATTCCATAATTTATTGATGCCCAGTCTGCAGCTCTTGCAATAGAGGTAAAAAATAAAACAAAGAATATTACCAATATTTTTATTTTTTTCATCACGATTATCCTACCACCAACCACGAGGAATGTTGAGATGAAACTTTCTTTAGTAATAAGGACCTGTATTTTTCTTCCTGGGTTTAGACTGGACAGGTTCAAAGGGATCAACCCAGCGGACATAATCATGCAAGGACCGTGATCCGCGTGTCGTGATTGTTACGTTGCGCTGCGTTGCTTCCCTCACCCGTTCCTCGGCCAATGTTTCGCGGACACAGGCCTTGATGGCCGCCCGGTGACGCTGTCGCCGTTGCTCGTTGACCCTGCCAATGCTGTTCCAGTAGCGAGGGGACTTGTTTGTCTCATGCGTACCCGGCACCGTGTCCCCTGAACCAAGGTTATCACGGACACTTGGAGGCAGGCTTTCTCGTATATAGAAAACTTTTCCGCCCACCACTTCGTATTCGTACTT
>Ga0187833_10006699_pt1 | contig 10590 bp, 9 predicted proteins | sample ETNtaG_37_FD_167968 | JGI IMG/M metagenome (GOLD analysis project Ga0187833, IMG submission 167968) | Marine microbial and viral communities from oxygen minimum zone, Eastern Pacific Ocean - ETNP2014_SV_400_PacBio MetaG (Illumina Assembly) | ecosystem: Environmental > Aquatic > Marine > Hypoxic... | reverse complement strand
TTTTTGTTCGATTTTTATACTATCTCATTTGTTGTATGAATTGTTATTGTAATTCTTGCACTTAGTTGGTGGGCCCGCCAGGATTCGAACCTGGGACCAATACATTATGAGTGTACTGCTCTAACCAGCTGAGCTACAGGCCCTTATAATTGTGTCAATGTTTACAATGGTTTTGGAGTCGTTTCAAGTTAGGAAATTTAATTCCTATTTTGTAATGTTAGGCCTTGTAGCCCATCTGTTTAGATTTTTAATGGTATGATCAATGGTATGAATTTCCGAAGTCCTTAGGGAAAGTGTAAGGCGCTATTTTTTCATCTAGACCTTCCAAAATGGAAAAGGAAAGAAGTTTATGCAATCAATAGAAGTTGAAAAAAAGATAGACACAAAAAGAGGACGTAAAGTTAGGCCTGAAGAAGTGACAGATCCAATAGGCCAGATATAATATATCAAGGAAGAAACCAAGAGTCCAAATACCAAAATCAACCGAGGAGGTGTTGAAAAGAGTTATGAATGACTTCTCAGCATATAACCGAAGATCTATAAATGATAATTAATAATTATTATCAGATTCTGATCATTAGCCGTACATTAGAGTAATTGTTTAATGGTAACAAAAAAATACATTCGTTGATCTGTGCCAAAATCTTTATAGTATTTTTTGTCAAAATCATTATGGTATTTTTCCTTATTCTTTGTTATGCATTTGAGATATGATTGTTAATGTTTTAAGTGAAAGAATAGAAAAAGATTATATGAATATGGTTTTTTAGATTTAATAAAAAATAATTAAGTGGAATTTAAAGTGAGATGAACAAAACAGATTTGGAATTTTTTTTAAAGCAAAATATAGCCTTAGATATAAACAATTTTTTGTTGAGCTTGGTAGCTGCTACGATATTGTGTCTGTTAATTCAGCTATTTTATTTAAAATACTCTTCAACACTATCAAATAAATTTGAATTTTCTAAAAACTTTGTTATTTTGGGAATTACCACAACCATTGTTATTACCATAGTTAAATCATCTTTAGCATTATCACTGGGATTGGTTGGAGCATTATCAATAGTAAGATTTAGGGCAGCCATTAAAGAACCAGAAGAGCTTGTGTTTCTTTTTTTAGTAATTGCCACTGGTTTAGGCTGTGGTGCAGGTCAAATTAAGATTACATTGATTGGAATCTTGTTTTCGTTGGCAGCGATCTTTGTATATTCTCAATTTTATAAAAAAAATAAATTAAAACATTCTGAAATTTGTAATTTAGCAGTAATTAAAAATAAAAGCATGAAAGAAAAAGAAATAGATGAATTGGTTAAGGAAATGAAAAAATATGTAAATCAGATTGAACTGATTTCCTTTTCTAAATCTGAGGATAATACAACAATAAATTTTGATATTAAAACAAAAGATTTTTCAAAACTTAATAGATTGGTTAATCAAATTCAAAAAAAAGGTATAAAATTAGTTGTGGCTCGCAATGACTTAACAACCTTGTAAAAAAATAAAACAAAGTTGAATTTTCATGTTGATAACAAAAAAAAGTACGCATAAAAAAAGATCTTATTTTGCTATCTTTTTGAAGTTCTGTTCTTATCTATTTCTAATATTATTAACTTGTATCTTATTACTATTAATTAACGCAGGTTATCCGAATAAATACAAAGAAGCCTTTTTATATCAATTTTATAAAAGCTCCGTTAATTATTATATAGATATTTTTCCAATCACATTTCATGCTCTAAAAGGTGCATTTTATACTTTTCCCGAACTAAACATAAATATTAGTTTTAATAATGTAATTAAATTAGAAAATAATAGAAAAGATGCAATAAATGAACCGGATCCACATTCTTTTAATTTTTTGGAGGTTCCTAGCAAAATAGGGTATCAAAATAAATTATACAAAGCAGATCTGCGATTAAAAGGAGATAGAAAAATTCATTTTGAAGAAAGAAAATATTCTTCTTATAAAATTGATTTAAAAAAAGAGGGAAGAATATTTAATGTAAAAAAATTTTCTCTAATGAAACCCAGGGCAAGAAATTATATTCATGAATGGATTTTTCATGAATTAGTTGGCGAAGGAGGACTTGTTAAACTTAAATATAAATTCGTTGATTTAAGAGTAAACGGAGAGAACCAAGGTTTATACGTTTTTGAAGAAGGTTTTGGAAAAATACTTTTAGAGAGAAATAAAAGAAGAAATGGACCAATATTTTCATTACACGAAGAATTTACCAAATTTTTCAGAAACGCAAAATTCGAGGTTTACAATAAAAAATATTGGTTAAATCTTGAAAATATAAAATTAAGTGAAATTGCATCTCAAAAACTAAGAGATTTTTTTGAAGATAGAAAAAGGGTAGACGAAATATTAGATGTGGATAAGTGGGCGTGGTATTTTGCTGTTGCTGATATAAATGATTATTTTCATGGTCTTTTACCAAAGAGTGTGAAATTTTATTACAATCCTGTAAATGGTAAATTCGAACCTATAGCTTTTGATGGACATAGAAAGCTTCAAAATTACAACAAATATAAACCAAACTGGAACAGATTAATGTGGGAATATCCTTCATTTGGTCCTTCATCATTTGAGAAAGCAAAGAGTTGTAAAATACTGGACGACGACAACCCCAGAGATCAAGATGAGAGAAGTATAAATTATAAAAGATGTAATCGCCTTATATATAAATTTTTTTATAATCACAAAACTGAAATAAATGTCGATTTTTACAATAAGTATAGAAACGCTGTTTTAAAAATAACCTCAAAAAAATTTTTAGACACTTTCTTCAAAACAAGAGAAAATCAGATAAAGAAAATAAATTCTGAAATTTATGGAGATTATTTTTTAGCAGATCACGCAACTTTTTATGGTCCAGACTTATATTATTTTACCAAAAAAAATTTTTACTACAAAGCAAATTTCCTATTGAAACTTATAAAAAACGAACCATATAAAGTATTTATTCAACAAGAAAATCAAAAAATTATTATTCAAAATGAATCTGCGAACAATAATAATTTAGTTATTAAACAACTTCATTGCAATAAAAATTTTAATTACAAGCAAGAGGAAATAATATTAAATGTTGATTACGACTTACTTTATAAGAATAATGAAATTAATTTAACAAATCATACTAATGCTAACATCATATGCAAAAAAGCTCTAATAATTAACAAAAACAACAATAATAAAATCTCAAAATTCATTGATACCTTAAATAACTATCAAAAAATCAACTATAAAGATTCTTATTTAAATCGTTATAATAAATATTTTGTTTTAAATGGCAATTCCATTGAGTTAAAAAAAAATTATACTCTGATTAATCAGGATATTTATATTCCTAAAAACTTAATTGTTAAAATTTTTCCAGGCCAAAAAATCATACTTACTAATAATGCATTTATTTTTTCAGATTCACCATGGTTAGTTGATGGTAAAGAAGAAAGGGTTTTTATATCTGGAAAAAAAGATAATTTTGGTGGAGGTGTTATAATTTTTAAAACAGATTTAATAAGTAAATTTTTCAATACTTCTTTTGCTTACTTAAATGGTATTAATAAAAATATTAATCATCTTGCAGAACAATATATTTTATTAGGAGCTATCAATATAAATCAATCGGAAGTAATTTTCGAAGATGTTGAATTTAATACAATTAAGGCCGAAGACGCATTAAATATTATTAATTCTAAATTTAAAATTATAAATTCTATTTTTGAAGATATTTCATCAGATGCAATCGATATTGATTTTGGTATTGGTGAGATTGTAAACTCAAATTTTGCAAACATTAAAAATGATGCTATAGATTTTTCAGGATCTAAAGCTAAGTTAAGTAATATTAAATTTAGTCATATTGGAGACAAACTTGTTAGTGTGGGCGAAAATTCAATAATAGATATTAATGATATAGTTGGAAAAGACAGTTTTGTAGGTTTTGCAAGCAAGGATGGTTCTACACTAAAAGGAAATAACATCAGCTTTAATAACGTTAATATACCATTTTCTTCGTATGTAAAAAAATCTGAATACGATAAAGCAATATTAAAAGTAAATGACGTTCGTTATCAAAATTATTTAATACCATACTTGAAAGATCAGTATTCACTAATTGAAATTAATAATGATACTAAAAAGAATGTAAACAAAGAAGTTGTAGAAATTATTTACAACAAGAAAATTGCAGCTTTGAAAAAAAATTAATCCGTAATGAAAAATAGAAGAATTGAAAGAAAATGGGTTTTTAGAAAAGTTGACCACTTATTGGTCCTAAATTCCCTACTGAGATCGAAATTTTTTTTTAAATATCATTACCCTTCAAGAAGGATAAATAGCATTTATTATGATGATATTAATCTTTCTAATATTACACAAAATCTTGATGGTATAAGCAATAGAGTTAAATATAGGGTAAGATGGTATGGTAGTAATAGTGATATTTTAAAAAATCCAAATTTTGAAATTAAAAGAAAAAGAAATTTTGAAACTCAGAAAAAAATTATATCACTAAAAGATTTCAACAATATTAATCACAACTCTGAAAAGGATTTAAATTATTTAACAAAATTTATAAATGATAATATTATTCTAAGTAAAATCTTATCACCATCTTTATTGATAAACTATCATAGAATTTATCTTATTTCTTCGAATAAATTGATTAGGGCAACTATTGATTATGAAGTTAAAAGCAAAAGATTTTTAAATTTTAAAAATGATTTCTTTTGTAATTTTAAAGATGTAATTTTAGAATTAAAATACGAACCAAACTTAGATTGGTCAGTTAAGAATACGCTTGATAATATAAAAGTGAGATATGCAAAAAGTTCAAAATATGTAAAATGCGCTTTAAATTATGCAGAAAGTTTTTCTTAACGTTCAAAAATTAAAAAGCTAGATTTAGCAGAGGCCCGCGATTATTTACCATCAATAACAAGTGCTGCTGCGCTATCATGATAAAATGCAGAAATTCCAAGTATAGATGACATATCAATTTTTATTATTATAGATTAATTAAAGTTGTTTATAAGTTGGAACTCACTATATTTGCTCCTTTTTTTGATAAATGACAACAATCATATCTTAGAAAAAAAAGTTAATATGTTAAAAAATTGTATAAATAAATGGGGCTACAACAGATCCCTGGCTAAGAATAATTAGTCCTCCAAATAATATCAAAACTATTATAATCGGAAGAAGCCAATATTTTTTTCTAACTTTAAGAAATTCCCAAAATTCTTTTAAAAATTCCATACTTAAAACTGTTTTTTCATTGTTGTTTTTTGTTTATCACGATTAATCCAATACGTGGATACGAGTTTATTTTTATTAATTCTTAGCAAATCTTTACCTAAAAAACGCATGATTAAGCCTATCGGTGTTACAACTATAAAAAATACTGCTCCCATAACAATAGGTGATACAATAGAGCCTAAAAGAATTCCAAATTTAAACCATAGTTTATTTAACGGAGCTAAAAATTTAGAATTTAAAACTCCTAAAACTAAAAAAACTAAGGATAGAATTAAAGCCCACAATCTTAAATCTCCTTGAGATTTTAGGGGCCATAATGATATTACAAAGAAAACAACGAAAAACAAAAACCCAAAACTCCTATTTGATGAAATCTTGACCTGATCTTTCTTCATTTCACCTGATCTTACACTACAATTTTCGTTGTGTCAGGTAATACATTCAGAATAGATTTTCATTAACTTAAAAATAACATTTTAGTTCTAAATAAAATGTATCAGATAGTCTACCAAACTCACTTTGTATATTTGGATTTTGCCAGTTAGCACCATTAGGTCTATCTCCTATATTAATCTGGCCACCAACTATGCCTCCTGTTGAAATGGGAATGTAATCCTATTCACTAATAAAGATACTAAAAAACCCGGATGTTTCAATGCTTCTAGAATTTTTTTTTTTTTGCTGTATATAGTAAGATTTTATAAGTTTAAAATATCAGACTTAAATCAATATGAAAAAAATTTCAAAAATTATTTTTATTAACATATTGTTTATGATTACTCTGTTAGAATTAAATTCTTTTATCTTTTCAAAACTAAAATTAATGCCCTACACTGAAACTCCTCAAATTTATCGTAAAATTCTTAATGAACCAGCTTCATTTTCTGAGATGTTCACTCATGATAAAATTTGGGGTGCTTGGAGAAAAAAAAATTTTACTTCAAGACAAGTAAAAAGTTGTTTCGATGTAATACATAAAACTAATGAAATTGGAGCTAGAGATAATAGTTTTGATACAAAGTATAAAAAAAATTTCATAATGCTTGGAGATTCTTTTGCCGAAGGATATGGAGTTAAAAAAAGCAAAACATTAGACACTTTGCTCGAAAATAAAAATAAAGTTAATATATTTAATTTTGGTATAGGTATGAGTTTTGGCCCCTTGCAGTATTACTTGATTTATGAGAACTTGGCAAAAAATTACGATCATGATGCCGTAATATTAATATTTTTACCACAAAATGATTTTGTAGATAATGATTACAATTGGTTTTATTGGAAAAATTATCCTTATAAAAGACCTTATTATAAAAAAATTAACAATGAATATTATGATTTTTTTATCCCGAAAGTAAAAAACAAAAAATTTGGACAAAAAGTAAAAGAGTCATTAGATAAATATTTTTGGTTATCAAACCTTTATAAAACAATAAAATTTTTCTCCAATAAAGAAACCAATTTGTATGAAATATTAGAAAAAGGAGAACAAAGTTTTGAATCAGAATATTTTGAATCGGATATAGAAAATCAATATGCTGCTTTACACTTTATAAAGAAAATTTTTTATTCTCAAAAGAAAATTTTTTATTTTGTTATTGCCCCTGCTACAAAAGACATCTTAAAAAAAAAGCTATATAAAATGGATAATCCATTTTGGGTAGAAGAAATAATTAAATTAAGTAAAATAGAAAAAAACTTTATCTTAATAAATTTAATGGATTATTTGCCAACCAACCCAAAAAAATTATTTCTTGAATGCGATGGACATTGGTCAGAGTATGGAAATTTGTGGGCTTCAGAAATTATATCAGGCTATATTAAATGATGATTTGCCTCTTATGACTCAAAGAAAATTAAAGTATAGGATTATCTAATATGAACAGACATGCTAAAATTTTGGGAGTTATATTATTGAGTTTGCTTATTGCGTATAGCTTATTTGGTTTAAATAAACCTACGGTTATTTTTTGGGCAATAGCATTGTGTGTCGGATATGGTTTGTTATTTGTTAGTGTGAGAAAATGGCGAAAAAGAAAAATAAGAAAATACCACAGAAAACATAAAACAATACCTAGCACTTATGAGGATTTGGAAAAACGTCTAGAAAGTTCCTTTTCAATAATACCCAATTTAAAAAAAAAATTAATACTACCTAATGTTACACTTTTATCTGCCACCTCTTATAAAATAGAAGAAACTCAAATGGCGATGAGAATTTCACTACATAATATTGAATTTGGATCAGTCAAACTTTTGTGTTCTTCAACTCCTCAAAAAAAATATTCAGATACAGAATATATTTCGATACCACCAATTAAAAGAGGCATGTATCAAAAAGGGCTACATACTGTAGATGATTATAGTCGAATAATTTTTCAGGATTTACACAAATATTTTAACACTCCCTATTGTCTTATTATGCAAGCAGACGGTTTTGTGGTTAATGCTAATCTTTGGAGAGAAGAGTTTCTTGATTTCGATTATATAGGAGCGCCTTGGCCCAATAAGGTTCTGATTAATCCCAATTTTATTATAAATATGAAAGAAAATTGTGTTGGCAATGGAGGTTTTTCTTTACGTAGTCGTAAACTGGCCGAGACTACTGCAAAGATAAATTTTAACTCGCTAAAATTTCCGATTAAAAATGAGGATCTGGTTATTTGTCACTATCTTTATAAAGAAATGATAGATAAAGGTATTCGTTTTGCATCACCAAAACTTGCAGCTCAGTTTTCAATTGAAGATGATCAACATCTTTATGGACAAGATGTAAATTCTGTTTTCGGCTTTCATGCAAAACATTTAAAAGATTATTTTTTAAAAGAATATATGCGACGCGCTCCAATAGGAGAGTGGTGAATTTCTGATTAAATGAATATTTCGAAAAGATTGTATCGCCCTTTAGAAGTCCTTGCTCATTTTCTTAAAAACATTATTTCTTCTTCTTTATGATGTCCGAGATGATGTCCGAGATGATGTCCGATCCTTTAACATTAGTTTCATTTTTCTGAATTTTCTTTCAAACCAGTCCAATGGTGTCTTTCCTTTGTGGTTTCCATCATAAAATACAACCTTCTTGTGTGTGGTATATACATGCTCGTCATCGCTAAATTTATCTACAGCTCCAGAATGGAAATCTTCCAAAGTAGTTCCCATATTTTCGTCGACACGCAAATCGGATTGGTATGTTCCTTTACCCTGCCCAAATTCGATAGTATTACCTGGTACATACAAACGAGTTGACCGTCTAGTTGATTGACCTATAAATCGGAAAAAAGGAAGTAATGCCCTTACAACATTACGTAAAAACTTATGTAGATATAATTTCTTCGTTATCTTTCTAGTCAAGATATACATGATTATTGGTGAAATACCAATTCCAATGATACTATAATCGCTCAGTAAACGGAAAAGTTTGTTCAAATAGGTGTTTGAACAACCAAACATGTATTTGCCATAAACATCTTTTACGTCGTCTTTTATTAAACCTTCTTTTTTTGCTTTTCTATATAATGCAGTTTCTGGATAAAAAACTAAAGAGCAAAGATTTAATATATATGGAGTTGGAAGTTTTGATAAAAACATTAGTGTTTCTATTAAATCTTCATCAGTATCCCAAGGGTTATCAAGAATAATATCAAAATCTGCTTTTACCTGACCTCTATATTCGTTTACCATTTTTATAGCATCTGCAACTCGATTATTATCATGTGGACGTTTATATAATTTTTTTGTACTTTTAGCTGCCGCCTCTATGCCAAATCCAAGCTCAACTAATCCTGCATCTACAAGCAAGGAAAGTTTGTCTCTGGTAAAAATTGCAGGAACGACTCCACAATAAATCAATGGTAATCCTATCTTTTCTTTGTATTTTTTACTAAATTCCCTAATTTCATCTACAGAAAATAAACCGGAAGAATCATCATTAAACTGTATCTTTGTTATAAATGGCAACTTTTTTTTAACTTCCTGCAGTTCCATAATTACATTATCAATACTTCTTTTCCTTATTGGTTTTTGATGAGGATACATTTGCAGGAGGGTATCATTAATACAAAATGTGCATCCAAAAGGGCAACCTCTTGATGGCAGAGTCTGATAAATATAATCGCATTGCTCATAAATTTTCAGATCCATTTTAACAATATTTTCGCCTTTTAGTACAAAATGACTTCCATAGTCATAGTCTTGAAATGGTATTTGATCCAAAGATTTAATTGCAGCTTCTTCAGTGCCAGGCAGTCCCCTTAATCCATTTTTAATTATTTTTCCTTTGTTATTAAACCACATGCCTTTAACATCGTAGTAATTTTGTTTATTTTGCATTTTGTCTGCCAATTCTACTACGGTTTCCTCGCCTTCTCCTACGCAGACCATATCAGCATAATCTAAACATTCTTGAGGTCGTATTGTTGGATGAATCCCTCCCCATAAAATAGGAAAATCATAATTGTTTTTTAGCTTTTGAGTAACTTGAATCGCATGATCCCAAAAATTTGTCATCAGTGAAATTCCAGCCAAGTCAGATCCTTTCGTTAATTTGACGAGGTCGTTCATAGTTGTTTCTGAATATTTTTTATGAAATTCTTTCAGTAAAAAAATTAGTTTAACATCATGACCCGCATTTTTGAGGCATGCTGAAATTGTCCTCATTCCATAATCATGAATACTGGGAACGACTGATATTAAAGATATTTTCATCTGTGCCTATGATATCGTTTTATTTTTATAAAAGCTAGCTTTTACACTGACTAATATACAAATGATTTTTAGGAAAGTAAATAAACACTGGTATTACTAGTGCACCCACACGGATTACATATCTGCTTCAAAATGTACCAAGTTAGATTCCGCCTAATTTAACAATTTAATACGCGTTTTAATGGTAAAGAATTAATTATCAAGAAAACTCTTCAGTTGTTTTGACCTACTTGGATGTTTCAACTTTCTTAAAGCTTTGGCCTCAATTTGCCTTATTCTCTCTCTAGTAACTGAAAACTGCAAACCAACTTCTTCTAAAGTATGGTCAGTATTCATACCAACGCCAAATCTCATTCTTAATACTCTCTCTTCTCTTGGAGTTAAAGTTGCTAAAATTTTTGTTGTGGCTTCATTCAAATTGGATCTTATTGCTTGATCTAAAGGCATTAAAGCATTCTGATCTTCGATAAAATTTCCTAAATTACTATCTTCCTCATCACCTACTTGTTTTTCTAAAGAAACCGGCTCCTTAGATATTTTTAAAACTTTTCTAACTTTATCAAGTGGCATTCTTAATTTTTTTGCCAATTCTTCTGGTGTTGCTTCCCTTCCATGTTCACTTA
>Ga0187833_10006698_pt1 | contig 10591 bp, 8 predicted proteins | sample ETNtaG_37_FD_167968 | JGI IMG/M metagenome (GOLD analysis project Ga0187833, IMG submission 167968) | Marine microbial and viral communities from oxygen minimum zone, Eastern Pacific Ocean - ETNP2014_SV_400_PacBio MetaG (Illumina Assembly) | ecosystem: Environmental > Aquatic > Marine > Hypoxic... | reverse complement strand
ATGAAAATCATTTAAACCGCTCATATCAAATTTTGCGAATAATACTCTTGAATTACTATATTTAATATTTGAACCTGGAAAAGAAGATTTTAGTATATGTATATATTCTTGACTCATGTAAACAAACACCTATGTTGGACTTTACTTATATTTTGTAGGTGCTCTACCAAGAACTATTATGATATTATCTTTAAAAATATATTGAACAAATGTGAACCTTGATTTCCCCGGGAATTTTCCCAGGGAAACATTTTTGCACACATTTTCACCCTTCTTCAGATATCGTCTAACCTGACGAAGTTGATCCTCACTATATGAAGGTTCCCTTTTCTATCGGGTTGAGGTTCAATCTGTAAAAGGTAAGGGATCCAGTTACTCTTAGGTCGACTTCTCAGTCTACCAACAAGCTCAATAATATACTCATCTCCAGGTTGATAGTTGCAGCTACTACAACTTAATCTAAAGCTGTAGCCCATTCCACCCTTTCCAATACCCATTGTAAAACAGAGTATCCACAAAAGTCCATTTTCATCTTACCGGGCAAACGAGTTAACCCTCCCTCGTTTGTACAATTCCTACAATTTCTTCACTGAATGAAGGATTCCATTTTGTATATTCTTACTTCAGAATAATTTCCATAATATAGTAAATATTATTCCAACATATTCCACTCTAGCGGGTATTCCTCTTCTATGTCTACTTTTGCCTTCTTAAACAAAATATCTCTATAGTGAACAGGGCTAATACCAGTTTCAGACCTTCTACACATAGTATTCTCTTCAGTAAGCAATTCTCCTTTATTTATTTTTTTTGTAGTGGTAACACTTCTTCTTGCATACAATCTTGCCAACTCTTCCGATGGATCAGGTTGCTTTATTGATCTTCCCATTATATCAGGTATTTTTTTTATATTTTCCACCATTTCTTTTAATTCTTCAGGATCAACTGATATAAAATGGTCTGTTGATTGCTTTAGAGTTTTATCGATAGTAAAATGCTTTTCTATTACTTGTGCTCCGTTTGCTGCAGCCACAATCGGCACTAATGTGCCTAAAGAATGATCTGACAGACCAATAACATGTTCAGGAAACTCACTTACTAATGTCTTCATAGTATTAATATGAACTTCGTCGTATTTACAAGGATAATGCAAAGTACATTGAAGCAATATAATTTGCTCATTTCCAGTTCCCTTTATTACATTAACTGCCTCCTTGACCTCATTCAAGGTTGATGCCCCGGTAGATAATATGATTGGTTTACCCTTCTTTCCGATATATTCCAGTAAATCAAAATAAGTAATGTCTGCAGATGCAATTTTATAAACAGAAACTTCAAGCTCTGACAGAAGATCTACACTCTCAAAATCAAAAGGTGTAGAGAAAAAAGTAATATCAAGCTCATCACATTTTTTTTTAATTATTTTATAATCATGAATAGTTAATCCGTCTAATTGTTTAAATTCATCGTATTGACACCCATAGGGCTTAACGCCTTTTTCCCACTCATCCATAGTATCAACCCAATATTTGGGCGCTTTTTTTGTGGCAAGTATATTGGCCTTATAAGTTTGGAATTTTATTGCATCGGCACCTGCCCATTTAGCTTTTTCCACCAAAGATATAGCAAGTTCAACATTAGAATTTGCATTTCCTCCTGCTTCAGCCACAATGTAACATGGTTGCCCTTTTGCTACGATTCTACCTCTTATTTTGATTGAATCTTCTTGCATTACGCTCTCCTTTTACAAAAACCGTACGTAATCAACTTTGCCTTGCCACTTTTGTCTATATCTGTGACAAAAGTTTTTCTGTTTTCATGCATCTAGCATCATCCTTTATCAAGCTTAAAATAGTATGGAACGTGGTTAACGACCTTAATCTTGTAGGTAAGTGTTTAAACTTATATTTCAGACTAAGGCTATCTAAATGCTTCTGTTGGGTCTTGAAGAAAGCAAATGCTAATTCTGCCATATCTTTTTCTTTTGGGATAACAAAATGTGTCCTCTCTATATATTCATTTGTACCAGCTATTTGAACTACTTCTTTGTGTTGTTTATACTCTTCTGAATAATAAAGTGTAGAGCCTGGCAATGGCAATACAAAGGGTTCTGTCGCAATTTCAACACCTTTTTTAATATAATCTAAAGCATTATCGATTGTGATAAGTAAATCCTTTTTAGTTATTTCGGGCAAAAATAAAATTAAGTTAGCAAAGGGCTTTAACCCTGCTTGAATGGTCCAATTAAGGGCATTATGGATATCAGTTACGTTGCTGGTTTTCTTTATACTTTTAAGCATTTTTTCTGAGAAACTTTCGACTCCATAAGCAATCAACGAATATCCAGCTTTTTTGATCAATCGTAATAAGTTCAGATTTACATCGTCCACTCTAGACTGACACATAAATTCTAAATAATCTGGAAATGCTAACTCTTTCTTCTTTTTAAGAATCAAACTACAAAACTCCTCAACCCTCCCTTTAATCAGGAAATGCTCATCATCTTGCAAATAAAATCTATGCGTTCCAGGGTATGCAGAAAGCGCATTAGAAACAAGTTGAATCATTTCCTCAGCTGTCAACCCCACTAATTTTGTTACATTTCCTCTCGGGTTACACAACTCATCCACACTTCCTTTAGCAAAATTGAGAAATGTCCTCGATGAACAGTAAGTACACGAAAAGGGACAGTAGTTTATTGTAAACAACCTAATTGTTCTACTCTCTGCATAGTTGGGTTTATCATAAAACTTCTCTGTTGCTAGCCAATATTTCCTATAATCAATCTTTGAAAAATCTATACCCAGGTTTACCAATCTAAACTGTTCAGATGTCAAAGGTTCATTATTACCGACTCTTGTAATTTTATTGTTTTTATTATGAACAGTACCATTAATCTTAAACAAATCCTGATTGTTTTCCCTCGCTTTCATTATCTCTAGTACAGGTATTTCTCCTTCACCAAGTATAATAAGATCAATAGGCAAAATCTTGAATAAAGCTTTATAATCAAAAGTAGCTTGTTGTCCTCCTGCAATTAACAATGAATGTGGTGATTTTTCATTTGCGTAATGTATCAGTGACAAATCATTTAACAAAGTAATATAAGAAATACTAAACCCAATAACCTGTGGTTTTCTTTCATGAATATATTGATAAAAAGCCGTATTCCCATCTATATTAGGGTCTGTTGTTTGCACGCTAAAACCATGTTTCCTAATATAAGCCGCTAATCTTTCTATACCAAGTTGTGGAGCTAAAAATCTAAGCCTGTTTGATTCAAAAGATTCAAATGCACCAACAAGCAATAAGTGTAGGGAACTTCCCATATTTCATTACAACTGAGGTGGTAGGTTTTGCTAGGAAATTAGTTTGTATGAGATTTCATCCAGGCAACATACTCCTGAATTCCTGTCTCAATATTTATGGATGGAACAAATTGTAACATCTCTCTTGCAAGATTTGTTTTTGCAACGTTTCTAATAATATCACCCAGTCTTGGTTTTGAGTGAATAATGTTTGAATAGTTGTTATCAAGAGTATTAACAACATCTAAAACAGATGTTTCAACTCCTGTGCCGATATTAATCGACCTTTCCATAGGTTTAGTTAACTGCGCAGCTAATAAATTTGCTTTTACCACATCCGAAACATGTATATAATCTCTTGTTTGCCTACCATCTCCATGGATAGTCAAGACATCACTATTTAAATATTTAGTTACAAAAATAGAAATTACACCAGAATACTGGCTATCAGGATCTTGCCTGGGACCATAAACATTAAAATACCTTAAACAAATATTTTGCATATTATACAACCTGTTATAAAGAAACATATAATGTTCTCCCGTCTTCTTGCTAATGCCATAAGGTGATTCAGGCCCACACACATCATCCTCAGATATGGGAATATTAGCCTTGTTTCCATAAACAGCCGATGAAGAAGAAAATATTATTCTTTGTACCTGCTTTCTCCTGCAACATTCCAATAAATTTATTAACCCTAATATATTTGTATTTGCATCTAATAAAGGAATCTCTAATGAATTATCTACAGAAGTTTGCGCTGCAAGGTGAAAGACAATATTGACATCTTTTAGTATATTTTCCAGTTTAGTATCAACGATGTCCATTTCTATAAAATCAATATCTAGCGCTTTTATATTATCAAGTTTACCTGAAGAAAGATTGTCAACAACCGTAACGGCACAACACTTAGACAATACTTCAACTATGTGGGAACCTATGAAACCTGCACCTCCTGTTATCAAGACCTTCTTTCCATCAAAGAATTCTTCACTGCTCCTTTTTTGCTTCGTAAATATCACAACTTATTATTTAAAATAATCTTTACCTTCATAACCATATTTTCTAAGGGTTTCCTTTCCATATATCCTTATAAGCTCTTCAAATCCTTTCTTTCTACTTTCACTAGAGCTGGTAATCGAATTTTCTCTTATCAAGTATTCATAGAGAGGAAGATCAATTATATGATATCTTTTGAACCCTTCTTGAAAGTATCTAGTATAAAAATCAAACTCCTCCCAAAAAACACTGCTGTATAAACTTATTTTCTTTGCATTCTTAGTTTTTATTAAGACCCCACAGCCAATCCAGGAAAAAATATTACTACTCACCTTAATTATTTCCTTTTTATCGCACTTAACGTGTACCCTATTGGACAAAATTAAGTCATAATGATCATTTACAACCTTTAAAAATTGCTCAATCGCATCTTTTTTTAAGGTATCGTCTGGATCTAGCCGCATAAACCAGTCAGTAGTAACCTGCTTAATCCCTTCATTCATAGAAAAAACTACTCCTTTATTACTTTTTCTGTCGATAAACGTGAAATTACTAAATTCATTAGAATATCTTTGTATAATTGCACCAGATGAATCACGAGAGCCATCATTTATTACGATTAGATTAAATAATTTATTTTTTACTGTCTGATTCATGAGTGATTCAAATGTCTGACATATTGTATCTTCTGCATCATTAACACAAATTATTATTGAAATACTGTTCAACTCCTATTTCCTTATTCTATCTTAAAGAACAATCTTTGCTTTAGTCTTTGGATCCCATTTACGATATTTCATTAATGCCCCCTTTCTGCTGTGTATTTTAGGAAATTTACTCCTAATTTACACGGTGTTTCTTAACGGGGAGCAGTATAAAATTCACCAATTAACTTCCCATTTTTAAAAACATAGTCGTGATAGTCGTCAGAACAATTCATAATAATTCTATAACGTTGTGATTATGGCCGCCTGACCTATTTAATATTCCAGCACCCACTTTAATGCTTCTACTTTAATATCTACAATCTTTTGTTCTAATTCTATTTTTAATTTCTCGATATCAGATTTGGCAACTAATTCATTACAAACTATTTCAATTAATTCTTTTCAAAATCGAACTGTTTTCCTGTTAGAATTGCACTAAGTTCTCCGAGATACTTGGGCATTAGCCCATCGTCAATATACCAACCGTCATTAATCCATACCGTTTTATCATATATTTCCAGTAACTTTCTTCGAAGCTTTATACCTAAATCATTCTGATTCTCAGACCGTTTAATATAAGGTTCATAACACTTAGGCAACTTAACATACAAAACAAATACATTACGCATCTCTATCAATTCACTTTCACTTAAGTCTTCAAATTTTAGAGCTGGCTTGTCACGTTTATATACATGTTCTCCGTCGTCTTCAGGATCAAAAAACCCTTCCTTTATTGATATTTCTCTAAGCTTTGTACCATCAAAGGGAAAGAAGAATCCAGGACAGGGATATTGTGCATCTGATTTTTTGACTAACCTAACTGTATCTTTGTATGTTTCCCTGGACTCAAAAGGAATACCTAGCATTACAAATGCAGACGTCCTTATACCAACATCCTTCATTAATGAAAACGCCCTGACAATATCTTCTTCTGAGTCAACTCTTTTAAGCATGTCTTTTCTCAATTTATTATTACCTGTTTCAACTGCAATCGAAGCACTAACACAATTCATGTTTTTAAGTAACTTAACTTTTTCTTTACTGACTGACTTCGGGTTTGTTTCAATTACGAAGGGTATATTTACTTCTTGCTTATAAGCGTCACTTAATTCACGAAAATCTTCCAAGGGTCTCATTAAAAAATCTTCATCATGAAATTTAAAAAACTGCAAATTATATTTATTATTTAACATTTTTAATTCACTTATAATCCTTTTAATACTGTACCGTCTCATGATATATTTATTATCATATGCTTCATGATAAAAGTGGTTTATGCAATATGAGCAACTGTATGGACAACCCCAGTTTAACATATGATCTCCACTAATATAAACATTTCCATCATATGGTTTATAAAATTGACGTTTGTCAAACAGATCCCAATCTACATAAGGCAAATCGTCTAAATTATTTCTTAATGGACGTATATTATTCTCCACTATTGATCCATTCTTCCTGGCCCATATATTAGGAATATTATACATGTCTCCGTTTCCTGAAAAAGCCTTCAAAAAGTCAGGGAAAGCATCTAACCCTTCGCTAACACAAACGAAATCAGCATTAAATACTTTTAATGTCTTTTCAGGATTCAGTGTTGGGTATTTACCTCCCCAGATTATTGGAAGCTCAGGTTGTATTTTTTTGGATATACTTGATATTTTATCAGCAATTAAATACTCATCACATAAAACACTAAGCGCCAAACAATCTGGATTGAATTCATCTAACGCTTTTGTAAATCTTTCATCCAAATCGAGTTTTCTCTTTACAAAACCATATTGTGACAAATCAGTAGGTTTAAAAATCTTAGCACTCTCACCCGATTGTGTGCTGTCAACAAAACCAAAATCAAACTCTGTAGTATCAAAAAGCCTGGATTCCCAACCCAGACTGCGAGCTATTCCTGAGAGCAAAGATAAACCAATCGGCTTGAAACCAAAAGAGTCTTTATTAGGCCATACAAAAAGAATCCTCACCTTAATCCCCTTATTTCCTTCTTGGCAATTAGGATTTTATTATTAACTAATGGAACCGATCTCTCACGAATCTTAATCTGATATTTCCTATATAGTGTTATATAAATACATTTTTTGTTTGGATCTACCAAAGCCTGCATCACTTGTTATTTTTGAGCCATGAAATTTAAGTTTCAATTTACGATCAAAGTTCACTAGTAAAAACTGCTTTTTCCTTACACCCCTTGGACTCCCCCAGAATTAACTGCTAAAGCACCCTTAATCCCTTACCTCATAAATACTTTACAACAATTAGCAGGACAACAACATAGCTTTATAGGAAAAATGGAGATTCACAAGTTATTTCTAAAGAACTGGAATGATTAGCAGATTCTAAGAAGTAGAAAAGATAATCAGAGGGTCAGCATTCTTTATAATTTTATTTTCATAAAAAAACGGCCGCTATAAAACAAATTTTTACCTATTAGTCATCCTTCCATGTCCTCTACATAGCCTTCGACAATCAGTTTATCATCTTCAAGTCTGGCACATGGAATAACCAACTTTTTTGGCTTACCATTTTTGTCAATTATTTTGCTAAATGCACAAGGATATGGTAACGTTTGCGCTCTTATAAAATTGTATATCTGCTCCTTGGACAAAGACCAGTTGATTTCGCCATCTTTAGGCGTTCTCGCTTTTGTGTATGAAGCCTCGCTTTCATCCTGTTTTACCCGCTGATTGGTTCCTGCAAGAATCGCATCAAGATTTTTTTCAACAAGCTGAGGTAATGCAATCTCTATTCTTTCCAACATTGATTTTACTGTATCTTGAAATGTAATTTCCAGTTCAACCTGATCGACTATATCTCCAGTATCAACACCTTCATCGTAATAAAAAAGGGTTAAGCCGGTTTTCCCCAATCCATCAATAATTGCCCATACCAGAGGCGCCCCACCTCTTCTTTCAGGAAGTAGAGAATAGTGTACGCCAACGGTTCCTAATTTTGGAAAATCTACAATCTCCTTGGGAAGAATCTGTGACCAACTTATTACTAAAATCAAATCCGGATTATAAGACTGTACCTTTTCTATGACTAATGGTTCTTTTGGACTTGTAATATAGTGAAATGGTATATCCTTATATTTCTTCCCCAATGGGGAAAAATCTACATAATCAGCAATATTGTGTTTTCTCTTACCGTGAGATGTAAAAACTGCTTTCACATTATAGCCACTGCCTATAACTCTTTGCACCGTTTCATATCCAACTTTTTCGTTGGCAATCAACAATACACTTTCATCCCTTTTGCCTGTTTTCATTTAAGAAATATATTATTGCTGAAAACAATTATTTCTATCATATGATTTACCCATGATAAGTAAACACACAGACTCTCATGAATTATCTAATGGAAAAGATTCTATTACGAAATGGTTATACTCGCACACAGCAGAAATCAAATTTCTATTGCTTTTTGCACATTGAATATAATCTCTTTTGCAGTCCAATAAGGTGCGTTTGCCTCCGCTAATGAAGAACAAAACCTTTGTAACCTTACGAGATCTTCATAGGTATCAATATCCAGTTTTAAACCAGGATACCACAATTCTTGTTCTGCATATAGACAACCGATTGCATAGCCACCTTGATGGTCTAAAATATAGTTTGTAACATGTTCGCGATAATGGTTGTCAAATATTTCTTTCCCGATTTTTAGTAAAATATCGGCTTTAACAACTTCGCATCCCAGGCCGTCTGGCAAACCACAATCAGGCGTGTTGTTAGCTGCATAATCAAAGTTGTTCTTCTTAAAATAATCTACCAACTTGTCTATTTCTCCCGGATCTATCAAAGGATTATCAGCACATACCCTTACCACAACATCCGGATTATATTGCTGGATTGCTTCTACAAAGCGAGAAAGGACGTCCATCTCGCTGCCACGCACCGTAAATATACCCAAACGGTCTGCCAGCTCCACAAGAGGATCACAGTTACTTTCCTTACTGGTGGCAAGTATAACTATGTCCAGCTTTTTGGCCTTCATTACCCTTAGCATAACTATCTCCAGCAAGCTAAATTCTTTGTAAACCTTAGCCATACTCTTTCCGGGCAATCTGCTTGAACCCATGCGTGCCTGTATGATCCCCACAACAGTATTCATTTGTCAAATCTCTCTCTTACCAACATGAAGCTCTCTGCATACTCTAGGCCACATTCCATACCTCGCTTCATAGCCAAGGCCTTAACACCCTCTGTAGAACGAGGATTCGGGAAAGGACGAGCTTCTGTTTCATAACAGGCTATTGCTTTGAGTTTCTTGTCAAGACAATCACCAATATCATAGTACACATTTGGTTGAAATCCCAGGATACCAACTGAAGGTGTCTGCTCTGTAGAAGATGGTGTTTCGTACATTAGCCATCGCTCAATAAATGGTACAGCTGCGGGCCTTAATACAACTTGAACTGCCTTGGCAACAGCCTGATGATCCTGGTTATTGTCATTGCAGAATGGAGAATATACTATTTGTGGTCTTGTTTGTATCAAGTATTTCTCCAAAGGAATGATAATGTCCTGAACACAAGCATCTAAACGCTCATCATTTAAATCAAGAAAGTGGAATTCATTATACCCAATCATCTCCTTTGCATTAAAGGTATGCACTCTCTCAATCTCCATTTTTTCTGCATTATACACATGGTCATATACCCTATGAGCTACAAAACAGACATGCACCTTATCTCCTTGTGCTACATGTCTCGCAATAACACCCCCACAACCTAACACTTCATCATCAAGATGAGGAGCTATAATCAAAACAGTTTTAACGTTTTTCTTGTCCAAAAATCCTTGTCCCATAAATACCTTGAGAAATGATTACCTATACCAATTAACAATTTATCAACAAATTAGATATTACCTGCACTGACTGGTTTGCATGTTCACATCCATACTAGATCGGAAGACATGGTAATATCCTGTAACCCAGCAGGAATCTGTCAAATTATAATCTATACCATCAATTTCTGGCCCAAAATCACTCTTTGAAAACACCATGCCTGTCACTTCATTTATCCTGTAATTCTATCAAAATATTCAATAAAACATCTTTAGACAATCGTCATACCTGAATGAAATAAACATTCCATGTTATCATCATTAACAGGTTGAACCTTCTTATATTCAAGCGCCTTAATCCCTCTTATTTCATGATAATTATTATTAATTATATGGCTGACAGCCAAGGAAGATACATGTAAACATGTACAAAGCAAAAAAGTCGATTGCTATTTTTTCAAAATATTATCTACGATTTTCCAATCCTTTATACACTTCTCTTCTCTATTCTTATACCAACCTATATACCTTTTTAGCCCTTCTTCAAAGTTTGTTTTAGTCTCCCATCCAAGTTCATTTTTTGCAAGTTCACTAGATACCTCTTTTCCTGAAAAGTCACCCGGACGTGCAGGTGTATATTCAATATTTACATCACCAAGAATCTCCTGTATAGTTTCTGCTATTTCCTTAATTGTTATTCTCTCCTTACCATCCAGATTATATACCTTATTTTTTGCTATTGATTGTAACGCTAAAACATTTCCTTCCGCAAGAT
>Ga0187833_10006697_pt1 | contig 10591 bp, 10 predicted proteins | sample ETNtaG_37_FD_167968 | JGI IMG/M metagenome (GOLD analysis project Ga0187833, IMG submission 167968) | Marine microbial and viral communities from oxygen minimum zone, Eastern Pacific Ocean - ETNP2014_SV_400_PacBio MetaG (Illumina Assembly) | ecosystem: Environmental > Aquatic > Marine > Hypoxic... | reverse complement strand
CCACCGGAAAGAAAAGCTCCAAGAGGAACATCCGAAATCATTCGAGATTTAACGGATTTACGCAATAAAGAATCAAGTTCTTTTACAGCTTCTTTATCAGAATAATCAAAAGAATTTATTGCTCCGTCTTCAGCAATTTGTTTAGCAGACCAATATACTTTTAATTCCAAGGACAGCGACTTCGGCGAACTCATTCCTGCACCCGGATACCTGTGCCTAATGGTAGCAATAGTAGCTGGCAAAAGTTTATATACATTCTCATAAATAGAATAAGGTGCCGGAATATAATTATAGCGTATCATCAAAGTGAGAGCATTTCTGTCAATTTCTTTATGAAATGAAGGAAAAGCCGTAAGAGCTTTTAGCTCAGATCCAAATACAATAGACTCACACGTTAAGCTGTAATATAAAGGTTTAATACCTAATCGATCACGTATCAGATAAAGCACACTTTCTTTTCTGTCCCATAGCGCGAAGGCAAACATCCCAATAAAACGTTTCACAGCATTTTCAATACCCCACTCTGTAATTGCGGCAAGCATTACTTCCGTATCAGAATGGCTTCGAAATATATGTCCAGCATTTACCAGATCGTGCCGTAAATACTTAAAATTATATATCTCTCCATTATAAGAGATTGCGTAACGGCCACATAGAGATTCCATAGGCTGATGACCACCGGAAGAAGTGTCTATAACTGACAAACGCCGATGACCCAACGCAACACCCGCTTCCTCATCTACCCAAACTCCACTATCATCAGGTCCGCGTGACAGTAACGTTTGAGCCATGCGACTGACATTCGTAATTAAATCATCTTTTTTAAAATGTTCTAATGTTATAAATCCAGCAATACCACACATAAGACAGATCTCCAGGCACTTTCATCATTCGTGCTGTTCTAGTGAATATTTTAACGTTTAGAAAATTCAATCATAGTTTCGCCTCTAAAAAAGAGGGGAGATTGAGAGTCGCTCGCCGAGACGAAAGAACTCGTTATTTTTTTAATAAAAAATGCCAATATGGAAGCTGATTTGAGACAATGACATTTGAAAACGTATCCTTTAATGTCATTATTTCTTTTTTTGTAAAACGTTGCTCAATTCTAGTAAAAAACCGATCATAAACATCCTGGCGAATCCGCTCTAATGTTTTACCATGATAGGATTCATAAAGTGGAATAAGGTGGGATCTCCCAAGAGGGCGTAATATTGAACCAACAATAATAAATGGATAGTAAAGAAAAAGGACTCCTGCCCAGCTAAAGAGATTTCTGAAATAGGAATTTCTTACTGATGATGTCTGCATACGAAGCTTGGTTACAAACATAATTAAGACTCTAAAGTAGAATGACCGATTATCAAGGGCGTAATAAAGATATATCAATATTTGAGAAGCATATTTCTTTAAAAATCTAACTTCTTCAAGAGCGTAGCGTGGTAAATGGTGAAGGACCCCGATACAAAATAAAAAATCTACAAAGTCATCACGAAACGGGAGCCTTCTCAAATCACCCATAAAATACAAAATGTTTTCAGCATCTTTTAGTTTATGACGAGCCACAAAAACAGCCTCTGAGAAGTCGACTAAAATCAACTCTTTGCATTGGTCTTTTAAAAAATAGGCCCAACGCCCGATACCACACCCTAAATCGCAAATTTTTTTATTTTTTAGACCAGACAAATTGATTAGATCAAAATATTGTGAAAATTCCTCTTCATGCTCAGGCATAATTTCAGGGAATTTCTGCCATTCTTCTCCAAAAGTAAATTGAATATCTTCCGCAAATTCCATGTCTGCTGTGGGTATTTTGCTTTTATCCACCTTGAGTCTCTTTGAAAGAGACTCAGGATATTGTGCCGGATCGAGGAGAATAATTACATCATCAATAATGGGATATTTCTTATCGTTAACCGTTAAACATTCCTTTTCTACTTTTATATTTTCAGACCCAAAGATATCCATCAAAATATCTAATTTATTTGAATAATACATAGCGTCAACGAATTTGCTCTTCGTACAACTGCTCATACTTCTTAACAATCATTTGAATTGGAAAATGATTTTCTATTCGTTTTCTTGCCTTTTCTCCAAGAATCCGTCTCTTTGCACTTCCCATTTCAATCAACTTTAGCCATGCTTCGCACAGAGCTTCATGGTTTCGAGGTGGTACAACTATTCCAGAGTCTCCGACAAGCCAGGCTGAATCACCCACATCAGTGACAACACATGGTATTCCACAAGACATCGCTTCACCAATGACGTTTGGAAACGCTTCTGCTACGGAAGAACAAGTGGCAATATCCAACGCAGCTGTAATCCTTGGGATATCCTGACGTTCTCCAAGCAAAAAAACATTCTCGCTAATCCCAAGCTTCTCTATTAGTTGTATTAAATGCCGATTTTGCCAATCGACCCCTGGTCCAGCTAATAAGAAAATAGTATCTCGTTTGTAATTTAGAAGCTTTGCACCAGCTTTAAGGAAGCAGCTATGATCTTTTAATGGATCGAAACGGCCCATAAGCCCTATGAGCATGGCCTCTTCAGGTATGTTTAGTTCCAAACGAACACTGTTACGCTCTTCTTCTGACGGTAAAAATACTTTCGTATCAAAACCATTTGGGATAATACAGCTTTTGTCTCTTCGGTACCCCATTCTAATATGATCATTGGCGGCTGCTTTTGAGTTAAAGATAATCTTTCGTGGCAAAAATGACAATAATGAAAGAAGCTTTATAATAAATAGAGTAGACCCCTTTGTTTCGGCTTTTGGAAGAGCCGTATAGCGTATGTTCCATAAAGCCGGCAATCTATATGGCAGAAAAGCAGACACTAATGTGGCGACGAGATTGCCGTGGACTAGCCAGCCTTGAATCAAATCAGGATTTATTTGTCGTAATATATTTAATGATTTTATAAGCACTGAAACTTTCAAAACCCCTCCCATACCTCCGATATTATAGACGCTTATATTTTTAGATTCAAAGTCTTTACTCAATCTCCCCGTCTCTTTCAATGTAAAAACAATGTTCTCAAATCGATCTTTTCTCATACGCGTCAACAACTTGTAAAGCATCATTTCAGTTCCGCCTACATTAAGAGCGGTTACAATATGGACAATTTTTATTTTTTCTTTTCTTGGCAACAATAGCGTGTCTTTTATTTCTATAGCAACATCTTTATTAAGAAACCTAATCGGGACCCATTATTTACAAAACTCGATTAGAGGTCTTCAACTCATGTGTAGCGCTTGCTCATTTTTTTCACAACTAACTTTTCCACGCCCAAACATCCTAAAGTGTAATCTCTGCATAAATAGAATCAAGCCTGGGGCTCCAAGTAAAACAATAACACTATACCCTGGTACATGGTGCCGTATTGCCGTTCCCCAATTAAGGGTTCCCAGCGCCCACATAAGTTCTATACCCAAAACAACTATAAGTAAAAAGCTGTAATGGCTTCGTACTTCAGCTGAAGACCTACGCCATGAATATACGGCAAAAAACAAAAGAACAAAACGCAGCATTGATTCAAGCAAGACATGGATATCCTTAACATTTCCAACCTGCCATGGGAAAGGAGCAAACATGTATTGGGCGAATATCATAGGAATTGTTTTAACAAGTCCAAGCACAGACGACGTATCCAGCATAACACTGTAACTCGTCCTGCTATTAATAGTTACTGCAAGTTTACGAAAGTTTTCTACTTTCTCCAATGCTTCTCCAACAGTCAGATACCATCCAATCTTTTGTATCAATATTATTACACAGGCAAAAAGTAATCCTACAAACAAAAACCTTACATGCCGTGCCCAACGAAAGTCCTTTTTACGGCTAAAAATCCCCCAATAAATACCAGTTAGAATCAAATACATTGCATACACCCTTAAACCATTATGCAGTAATGCCATACTGAAAGCAGAAATCAGCATAAACATAAATGTGAATATTAGTATACCCGGCCGTTTTCTCAGTCTTACTACCCAGTATATGGACAACAAGAAAAACAACGCCTGCCATGATTCGCGTAACGTAACTGATCTAAAAATCACCGCTGAAGGCAGCAAACCAAATAAAAGTACGATCCCAATACGAAAACGCCCCAGATCTAAAAGATATACCAATTTAACCAACACCACACATGACAATGTAAAAGCTAGAACCGACAGCTCCCCACCAAAAAAAAGTGATGTGCCAAAGGCACGGTAAAAGGACCCCAAAAATTGAGTATAAATAACCATTCCAGTACCATTAGTCCACTCTGGCACAGGCAATGTAGCCAACGCTGCCCCTCTAAAATGAAACGAAGCCGCATCCGCTTCTGCACCGACAACAGTGCCTACATAAGCATTCAAAAACGCCACCGCATGATGCAATATTATGCAAAACCAGATTGCCTGAACTACTTTTCTGTCACTGCGCACATGCTTCCACATAAGTACTATGCTGAAATTGAAGAGTGCTAACAACCAACCAGCCCAATCTTCCATAATTAAAAAGTTCAAATCTACTGAAACACCTCCCTAATCGCTATGTAGTAGTGCTAGACTCGCCCCGGCGAGCGACCTTCAATGCTTCCTGCCCTTTTTACTCGTTTCCAAAACCTTGCAACAAGTTACTTGTAAGGGCTACACTAGATAATGAAAATGATTTAGGGCATCACCTAAATCATAGGTATCTTTTTACTTAATACATGACTTTGTTCTTTTTGAACATAAAAAACACCAATACTGTAACTGTTCGCTGATGATGATTTCCATGAATGGATATTTTAACTCATTGATTTATTTTTGTGAAAAGTGCTGCTCGATTCGAGCAAGAAACTTCTTTAGACTTTTTAAGCTACATCCTGTGTGCAATTATGCAGCCTGACTTTAAGGATGTATCTATAACGGTAAGATGTAATAAATAAAAGTCTCGTATCAACGTGATAAAACCAGAAATCCAACAGAATATAAAAAGAAAACCTTACCTCTAGTTCACTTTCTGAGCAAAATAGTACCGCTTCGAAGCCAGTAAAAACGGAATCGTTGTTTTACTGTTAGCTAACCACGCTTTCAACGCCCAACGTATGAATTGACGAACAGTAGCTAGCCGAATCTCTCGCACGATACTTCCACCAAGCTTGTTCAGATCAATAAAGAACGTACCGCCACTCCATCGAAAGCAAACTGCTGCCCAGATATAAAACATTGAAGTATTTTATTGAATTGGAGAGTGTCTTTTGTAAGTACTGGATTTTTTACATTTCCTTACGTAATGCCGCCAACAGCAAGATACCTGTCAGTCACTTCTGTAATAGCCGGAATGTGTATTTTCTGCTGACGTATTTGATACTCGCCGGCCAATTGATCAATCATCTCCGGAATTTCTTCCTTCTTATCAAAACAGAATCCTGCTTCTCCAACAATTTCAGGGTGCCCTCCGCTGTTTGTACAAATTGCAGGCAGCCCACAGCCAAGCCCCTCAATTAGGGCGTTTGAACAGGGGTCTTTAATGCTTGCAGTTACATATATATCATGCTCTCTCAAGGCATCAGCCAGTTCCAGCGAAGGTAACGGCGGGACCTTTTTAATATTTCGAAATTCACAGTTAATTCGGCCGATAAACGTAAACTCAAGACGGCCCCAATCTAAATTTCGATCCAGCCATTTATATGTTTCAACTCCTTTATTGGGGTTATCTGACCAACTTGTTGCAACAAGTCTTATTTTGCTACCCTGAGAAAACTTTCTCTTTGACGGGTAAAATATTTCAGAATCAACGGCATTCATGATGATTACCGGTGAGACAAAATCCAGACCCATTTTCTCATATGCTTCCAGGCTGTAATGTGACTGAAAAACTGTGATGTCAGCATACTTCCTGTTTAATTCTGCCGTAAGTCTATCTATGGATGTATCAGCCTCTCTCCGGTAGACTGAAACAGGCCCGTCCACACGATGAACAACGCAGCATTTCGAGTGACGCATTGCCTTGACTGCAGCTTCTTCAAACACAAATGCATTAAGAACAGCCATTTGGGTTCTTGATCCAATAATATTCTGGCCTACAGAAAAATCCCTTCGCAACAACTCATTTCTCATAGCTAGAAAAAATTGATTTGATCCTCCGTAAGGTGGTTTATGAAATCGATGAAATAAGGAAATTTCACACCGGCTTATTCTGGAAAAACATTTTGCAGTAAAAAATTTTATATACCTAAGCATTGCTTAAATACATTCATATATTTTTGGGCAACAACAGGTGAAGGAACAAATTCTTTTGGACATGCCCCATTAACCATGATATTTTGTTTGTGAGCTTCATCAGCACTCTCCTTGGCGTTTTTTTGATGGTACAAAATAATACCAAGAAATGCCGTAAATCTCAATTTTTTCATTGTGTTATCAAGATAAAAATCATTTACAATTTTGCAAGAGGCTCTAATGAAAGATATTTTTTTAGTCCATCTTCCCAATGAGGCATGATGTCAAGATTTGCTGCTTGGAGGCCATAGTTTTCTAAAATCGAGTAACTTGGGCGGGGAACTTTGGCAGGAAACTCTCCTGGCATAGCTCTTGATAGCAATATTTTTTTACCAGTAAGGGCGAAAATTTTCTTAGCAAAATTGTGCCAGGAGCACCCCCCTTGGGCAGTAGCATGATAAGTGCCGTAGTTGGTGTTATTTGACATGTGAACAATCTGTTTCGCAACATCTTCTGTAAAAGTAGGAGAAACGAACTCAGTGTCGACCACGCGCACTTCATCCCTCTCATCAGCCAATTTTAACATTAAAGAGACGAAATTTAATCCTCCTTTTGCCCGACAGAGGTTGTGACCATATAAGCCAGACACCCGAAAAATGTAATATTTTTTCATGGAGCTCTTGATGAAATATTCGCCTGCAAGCTTTGTGTTTCCGTAAACGTTAAGCGGTTGCGGGAGATCTGTTTCAATATATGGTTCCTGTTTTGTTCCATCAAAAATATAATCTGTACTTACATGTAACAAAGTTGCAGCTATATCCTGTGAGGCTAATGCGAGATTTCTTGCTCCTATGCCATTTACGGCAAAAGCTGCCGCCGGGTTTTCCTCGCAGGCTTCAACGTTGTGCATGGCAGCTGTGTTAATAACCATGGCTGGCATCAAACTTTGCAGTGTTCGTTGAACTTTTGAAAAGTCAACAATGTCAAAATCACAATGATTAATTTCAGTGACTTGATCGCCATTGTTTCTAAATGCATCACAAATGTCGATCCCAAGTTGCCCATTTGCCCCGGTTACAGCTACTTTCATAACTTATCTGCCGTCAAAAATAAGAAATTTAGCGTTTATTAATGGCCATAGGATGTCCTGTTACTATCCTATAATCACCAGTTTAGAGTTATTCATGGTTCATGGCCTTGAATGTGCGGATATTATAGTACTGCTGATTATCAAAATCCTTGAATTCATTGAGGTTGTCAGCCAAGCATTGAACTGTATCAATGATAGAGTATCTTGGTTTGAAACTGATTACTTCATTGGCCTTTTTTATACTTACTTTGTAATTGCGAAAATCTTGAATATGCTTAATTACCACTTTTGTGGGCACATCTAAAAACTTTTTTAAACCTTCTTGGACCGAATCTCCGATTTCAGCTAATGTATAATTGCCTGAAGTAACATTAAATATTCCAGAAATGTCCTGATGGGCTTCAATCGACCTTACATATGCGGAAACTGCATCCCTAATATCTAAGATTGGACGCCATATAGCTGGGTGGTTAACTGTTATAACACGATCTGCCATGCCAAACTTAAACATTGTATTAACGACTAAATCGAGGCGCATTCTTGGACTATACCCACATACTGTCCCTTGTCGAAGAGAAATGACAGAGAATTTGTCATCTTGCTGTTTCATGGCACCAAACTCTCCTTGCAATTTAGAAATACCATAAGGGTAGTTCGAAATAGTAGGTCTAGTTTCGTCGAAAAGTTTGTCAACGGTATAACCATAGACTGAGCATGAACTACCGTAAATAAACCTCCTAACACCTGCTCTTTTTGCAATGTAGGCTAGGTAGGATGGTGATGAGGCATTGTCTATGAAGTTTTGAGCCGGCGAGAATTCTGCCATTGGATCATTTGACAGGCCTGCCAAGAATATAACTTGGTCATAGCCTCTTAGGTCGTCATCATTGACATCAAAGATATTCTTTTTTATGACGTTGGCTTGTTTGGGTAAATGGTTGCCGAACCAAAGAAGATCCAGAATGTCTACATCGTAACCCCGACCTAATAATTTTGGTGTGAGCATCGATCCAATATATCCGGCCCCCCCAGCGATAAGTATTTTCATTGCTTTTCCTTATTGGTCTGTTGTTTTGTCAAAAAGGCACTCGAGAAAAGTCCCGACTAGTCTAGTTTAACCTACATTCCGCAGGTTCAGGATAGCTAATTGAGTAATTTAATGCATTATATTACAACAAGTTAACTTTCCGCAAGATTTTCTTTATCACTCATATTTTATAGTTCTTAATTTTATCAAAGTCTTTATTGTTTCCCTCTCATCTTCATTTAGTTTTATTAAATCACTCAGAGCCTTCTTACTCTTTTTGTAATTACCAGATAGAATTTTCACCCACTCTCTGTCAGCAACTCTAACAACCTTATTCTTTAACCTACCATCTATCCATCGAGAGATCCTTGTAACAAGATGAATGGGTTCTTTTTCACAATGACAACCTTGACGACCACATCGAATTAAAGAGTCTCTTAGGCTACCTTCAACAAGTTTGCAATCGTTTAAAAGAAACCGGATAAGGCGTCCTCGCTCTTTTTCAATTTCAACGAGTTTCTCCTTATTCTTTTTAATTATTTTTGTTGACATCTGCATCTTATGTTATATATATTTACACTATAACACAATATGCATTGGTTGTCAAGATGATAATTCAAAAAGAAATAAGAAAAGACGTAGTTCTTAGACGAAACGTAATTGGAGTTCATTCTATAATTCAGTTCTTCATGGATAATTAAAGTTGTCTGAATCGTTAGTTTTTAACCACTCTGATAATGTTTGAGCTTCTTTGTCCTTGTCCGATAGGATTGGATCTTCAACAGGCCATTCAATGCCTATTTCTGGATCATTCCAAAGTATACCAGATTCACATTGACCGTTATATGTTCCTGTTGTCATGTATTGAATTTCTGCGAAATCTGAGATGACACAAAAACCTCTGGCAAAAGAAGCCGGTGCCCATACTTGAATTCGGTTTTCAGCAGAAGCTTCAACTCCGATCCATTTTCCAAGTGTTGGAGATTTTTTTCGTATGTCAACAGCAACAAGAAAAGCAGTGCCTTGGGTGACTCTCATAAGCTTTCCCATTGGTGGTTCCCATTGAAAATGAAGTCCACGGACTACATTTTTTTCTGAGCCAGAATGATTTAACTGGACAAAATTAGTGGGCAAACCAAGTTCTCCGAACTGGTCTGAGCGAAAAACTTCCATGAAAAAACCTCGGCCATCTCGGAACACCCCCGGCTCAATAATTTTTACGGCATCGATTTTGGTTTGTTTTACTGATGGTTGCATTCTAGACCTCTTTCTTCTGTCACAGACTCATTATATAACGTTTCAGCTAATACATTAAGATATCTTTTTGAAATAACTTCCACAGAATAATTGTTTACAATACATTCCCTAGCTAAATCACCCATTTCCTGTCTTTTTTGAGCAGAACAAGACAGCATGGTTTCAAAGGCGGTAAACCAGTCATCCATGGTTTTAGCTATAAATCCTATATCACGATTATTAAAAGCGTCAATATATGATTGTTGGTTGCTAGCAATGACAGGTAATCTCTGCGCCATGCCTTGCGCAATTTTATATTCAGTATGTCCCATCGCATAACTATTATTAAGTATTTTAGGCGAAATTATAATATCAGCGCAAAGTAAATCACTATGATAACTTTTTGACAAATTACCACTAGAATCCCATGGTCTTATGTCGCAACCAAACTCCTTTTTCATTCTAAATGCTACGGCCGGAAGTCGATTATTCTTAGTTTCTCTTGTGACTAAAATAAGGTGGATTTTATCCTTAAAGTGGTAAAGACAATCTTCAATTAATTCAAAGTGGTATGCTTTTTTCGCAATACCGCTCCAAATTAATATTAATTTATCTTTTTCTAAATGAATTTTATCCCCGGTATATTGATTGTGCACGTCTATATTATCAGGTATCCATGAAACCTTTTCATTATATTTTTTGCAAATATCATATATATATGTTGAATCAGCCACCACATGATCAGCATTCTCAGTCATCCAGATGGCCTGGCCTTGCTGTTCAGTAGTGGGTTTAGTGCCTGGAATAGGGAATTCACCCCATATCTCATAGTAATTGACATTTGCATCAAAGATAACCTTGCCTCCATATGCCTGTATTTTTTTTGCTTCTGAAATAGCGCTATCAGACATTATTTTCAAAAAAACAACAATATTGTATTTTTTATTAGGATTATATATTTCATTATGGAAATCCTTGGAATTCTTATTAATCCATTCAGCAACCGGTTTGAACCTCGCATTCATATTAGGCTTGAACCAGTCTAACA
>Ga0187833_10006694_pt1 | contig 10594 bp, 16 predicted proteins | sample ETNtaG_37_FD_167968 | JGI IMG/M metagenome (GOLD analysis project Ga0187833, IMG submission 167968) | Marine microbial and viral communities from oxygen minimum zone, Eastern Pacific Ocean - ETNP2014_SV_400_PacBio MetaG (Illumina Assembly) | ecosystem: Environmental > Aquatic > Marine > Hypoxic... | reverse complement strand
TAATTTTTATAAGAGATTCAAATCTTAAATCAGTTTCTGAAACTTTAATAGGATATAAAAGTAAAAATTTTTATAAAGATGAACAAGATAAATTGATTAAAAACTCTGGTATAGGTGCTCAAATTATTAAAGCATTAAATATTAAAAAGATGATACTGGTAACAAGATCAAAAAAGAAAGTTATTGGATTAGAAGGATACGGAATTAAAATTACAAAACAGGAAATTATTAAATGAAAAAAAAAATATTAATAGTTATGGCAAATTATTATGAGCAAATATCTGACGGATTGCTCAATAGCGCTAAAGAAGCATTGCAAGAACCTTTTGATTTAATTTCAGTTCCTGGAGTTTTTGAAATACCAGTGACTATAGCAAAAAATATTAAAAAATATGATGGATTTATAGCTCTTGGCTGTATAATAAAAGGTGAAACTCCACATTTTGATTTTATTTCAAAAGCAGCAATTGATGGGATCATGAAACTTTCTATAGAAAATAAAAAACCAATAGCAAATGGAATTATTACTTGTTTAAACCTAAAACAAGCTTTAACTAGAAGAAAAAAAGGTCACGAAGCTGCAATAGCTTTGTCATCAGTTTTAGATCCAGTCAAAACATCAGCAGAATAGATGAGTGATCAATTATTACCGAAAGATAGTCCAAGAGTTGTTGTAATCCAAAAATTATATGCTCACCACATAAATAAGGAAACTGAAATAACATTTCCAAAACATAGATATAAAAAATTTATTAAAGATGTTGTTAATGGAACAATTGAAAGAAAAGAATTAATTCAAAATATAATAGATAAAGAATTGAATGAAGATATAAACGTAAATAGAACCGACCTCTTAATCAAATTAATCATTGAAGCCGCAATATATGAATTTATGTATATGCACAAGACTCCCGTTAAAGTTGTTATTTCGGAATATTTAAAAGCATCAAATTTTTTTGTGGACGATTCCCAAAAAAAATTTTTAAACGCCTTATTAGATAAAATATCTAAACTAAGTCGAGTTAAGAATGTATGAAAAAGATTGTTGTTGCCTTTTATCTTTTTTTTTGTCATTTTCCGTTTTTTAATAAAATTAAATTTTACAAATGATTGGTATATTGAACCTCATCATAATTGCCGGCTTACTAGCAATTTTTTATGGCTATATAGTTGGTAAACAAATTTTATCTGCTAGCCCTGGTAATTCCAAGATGCAGGAAATAGCAGCTGCTATACAAGAGGGTGCTCGAGCTTATTTAAATCGTCAATATAAAACTATTGCTATAGTTGGAGTTGTTATTCTTGTAATAATAACTTTTGCTTTAGGAATTTGGGTTGGGCTAGGATATTTTATTGGAGCTTTTCTATCAGGTGCAGCTGGCTACGTAGGAATGCTTGTGTCTGTTCAAGCAAATGTAAGAACTGCTGAAGCATCCAGAAAAGGTTTATCTGCAGGTTTAAATATAGGATTTAAATCTGGTGCTGTAACTGGAATGTTGGTTGCTGGTTTAGCTTTATTGTCTATATCAATTTATTATCTTCTTTTACTGAAATTAAATATTAATAACAGAGAAATAATTAATGCTTTAGTTGGTTTAGGATTTGGCGCTTCGCTTATATCAATATTTGCAAGATTGGGCGGTGGAATTTTTACTAAAGGAGCTGATGTTGGCGCTGATTTAGTTGGAAAAGTAGAGGCTGGTATACCTGAAGATGATCCTAGAAATCCTGCAGTTATAGCAGATAATGTTGGTGACAATGTGGGTGATTGTGCTGGGATGGCTGCAGATCTTTTTGAAACTTATGCCGTAACAATAGTAGCAACCATGGTTCTTTCATCAATTTTTTTCATAGATAATTTAAATATGATGATTTACCCATTAGCAATAGGTGGAGCTTGTATACTAACTTCAATAGCAGGCACTTTTTTTGTACGCTTAGGTTCAAGCAAAAACATAATGGGTGCTCTTTATAAAGGATTTATAGCTACAGCTATTTTTTCTGTAATAATTTTATATCCCATAACAGATAAAATTATTGGCTTAGATAATTATTATAAATCGACAAATGCAGAATTTAATGGATTCGGACTTTATGTTTGCGGAATTGTTGGACTAGTAATTACAGGACTTATAATATGGGTTACTGAATATTATACAGGAACAAAATTTAGACCGGTGTTAAGTGTTGCAAAATCTTCTACGACAGGTCATGGAACAAATGTTATACAAGGATTAGCTGTTTCTTTAGAAGCTACAGCATTGCCAGCATTAATAATTGTTAGTGGAATTTTATATACTAATCACATAGCAGGTTTGTTTGGTATTGCTATAGCTGTTACAACAATGTTAGCTTTGGCAGGAATGGTAGTTGCTTTAGACGCTTACGGACCAGTTACTGACAATGCTGGAGGTATAGCAGAAATGTCAAATCTTCCTAAAAACGTTAGAAAAACAACGGATGCTCTAGATGCCGTTGGAAATACAACAAAGGCAGTTACTAAAGGTTATGCTATAAGCTCAGCTGGTTTAGGAGCCTTAGTTTTATTTGCGGCTTATACTGAAGATATAAAATTTTTCTCAGAAATTAGCGGCTCAAAATTAGAAAATATTTCAGTTAATTTTGATCTTTCAAATCCTTTTGTTGTAGTAGGGCTGTTAGTCGGTGGAATGTTACCTTATTTATTTGCATCTATGTCTATGCAAGCAGTTGGTAGAGCGGGAGGGGCTGTTGTAATTGAAGTAAGAAGACAATTCAAAAAAATTCCAGGAATTATGAAAAGAAAAAGAAAGCCTGATTATGGACGATTAGTTGATTTATTAACAAAAGCAGCTATTAAAGAAATGATCATTCCTTCTTTGCTACCTGTATTGTCACCAATAATTTTATACTTTGTAATATATATGATAGGTGGAATTGAAGCTGCGCTATCATCCGTGGGAGCAATGCTACTTGGTGTTATTATAACAGGTTTGTTTGTTGCTATTTCAATGACAGCGGGTGGTGGAGCCTGGGATAATGCAAAAAAATATATTGAAGATGGTAAATTTGGTGGAAAAGGATCTGAAGCACATAAAGCTGCTGTTACAGGCGATACAGTTGGTGATCCATATAAAGATACAGCAGGTCCAGCGGTTAATCCAATGATAAAGATAACAAATATAGTTGCCTTATTGCTGTTAGCTGTAATAGCTCACTAATTTTATTTTTTTCGTTGTTGCATTTTTTGCCTAATACTAGATAAGAAGCTATATACAAAATTTTCTTTACGTATCTCGTTTTCAGTAATATTTTTTTCAAAAGTTAATTTTTTCATATCTTGTATATCGTAGAATTCTTTTTTTTTAAGGATACCATATTTATCAAACTCTAAGACTAAAACGTTATTTTTTTTAAGTAAGTTTCTGCCAAGTTTTAGCATTTTTCCTCGAGTTATTGTTCTCTCTACATAAATCCATAAATTTTCATCAATCATCCCCCTTGTTGATGGCTGACCTAAAAAATTAACTGTATCATTTTTATTTGTTTTATTGATAAATATAAGCTTTTCCCTTTTTTCTAGATATGATATTCCATGAGTTTTAATTATTTCTTTACGCTGGCAGCTGCTAATAAAAAGTAAAATTAATAGTAAATAAACAATTTTTTTCATATGTCGAAATATATAAAGCAAATTAATACCCAAGAGAATATCTTATATAATAATATTCTTTTATTATCACGGAATAAATTATTTTACACTAAATTTGATTTGATTGATACATTTCAAAATAGAATACATCTAATTTTTATTCATATTTCATTTATATTTATTAAAATAAAACAAAATAATAAAAATCGTATATACAAAATTTTTTACCAAAAAATATTTGATTTGATATTTTATAAAATTGAACTGAATATGAGAGAAATAGGGTTTGGTGATACTATTATAAATAAAAATATGAAGTTCCTTGTAAAAACTTTTTATAATATTTTATTAAATTGTGAAAAATATAAAAAAATGAATACAAATAATAAAAGTGAATTTTTTAATAAATATTTAAAACTTAATAGTGTTAAAAACACTACCAATAATGAGGGTATAATTGAATATTTTGATAAATATGAAGCTTTTTGTTTTGATTTAAACCCTAATAGTGTATTAAGAGGTGAATTAAAGTTTAATTATAAATGAGTATTTGCAATGGCTGTTCCAAAAAGAAAAACTTCCAAGTCTAGAAGAAATAAAAGAAGATCTCATCATAGAATTTCTCCGATTAATATAGTCGAAGATAAAAAATCGGGTGAATTTAGACTTTCTCATCATGTTGATTTAAAAACCGGCTTATATAACGGTAAACAAATACTTGAGCCAAAAAAATAATATTATAATAAACTATATTTCTCTATGTCAAATAAAGTGAAAATCGCTGTTGACGCTATGGGTGGAGAAAACTCCCCAAAAAAAGTTATAGAAGGTATTGAAATTTCCTTAAAATCAAATCGAGAAAACTTTTTTTATTTATTTGGTAAAAAAGATATATTAGAAAAAGAAATTTCCAAAAAAAAACTTATTTCAAAATATTGTGAAATTATTAATTCAGAAGATATTATCTTAGATCATGAAAGTCCGTTAGTTGGTGCTAAAAAGAGCAAAAATACTAGTATGTGGAAAACAATAGAATCTCTAAAAGAAAACAAATCACATATATCATTATCGGCAGGAAATACTGGAGCTTTATTAATTATTTCAAGACTTCTATTAAAAACAATAACTGGGATTAGCAAACCAGCTCTTGCTGCTTTATGGCCTAATCAGAACAATATGAATGTCGTTCTTGATTTAGGAGCAAATATCGAATGCGACGAGAAAAATTTAGTTGATTTTGCTTGCATGGGTTCAGCATTATTCAAATCTCTTTTTATAAGTGATAAACCTAGAATTGCTTTGCTAAATGTGGGTCTTGAAGAATATAAAGGTAACGAAGTTTTAAAAAAAACGTTTTCCATTTTAAAAAAAAATAAAATAAGAAATTTTGAATTCAATGGTTATATAGAAGGAAATCATATAATGGATGGTAATGTAGATGTAATTATTACCGATGGGTTTACTGGAAATATTGCATTGAAAACAGCAGAAGGTACAGCTAATTTTATTTCAAAAAATTTAAAGAATTCAATGAGCAAATTATCATTGTTGTTTTCTTACAGTGCACTTAAAAAATTTAAAAATAAACTAGATCCAAGAAAATATAATGGAGCAATTTTTTTGGGCTTACAAAATCCAGTTGTAAAAAGTCATGGATCTACAGATTCAATTGGATTCGCGCATTCTATAAATGTTTGTAATAAAATAGTTAAGGCTAATTTAATTGAAAAGATAGAATCTAACTTAATTACTGTTGACGCATAATTAAACGAGTAATATTTTTAATTAATGACAAAAAAAAATTTTACTCGAAAAGATTTATCTAATAAAATATTTAAAAATTTAGGTTTTTCGAAAAATTTATCTTCGAAAATTGTTGATGATTTTTTTGAAACGTTAATATCCGAGATAATAAAATTGAATAAAATAAAAATTTCATCATTTGGAACTTTTACTGTTTTAAATAAGAATGAAAGAATGGGAAGAAACCCTAAGACAAAAGTTAATGCAAAAATTTTTTCTAGAAAAGTTGTGAAATTCAAATCTTCATTGTTAATTAAAAAAAAAATAAATAATTGTGAAAAATAATAAATCCAAAGATGCTTATAAAACTATAGGAGAGGTGACAAAAGAATTGAATTTAGTAGATAAAAAAACAGGTCATTTACAAACGCATACAATCAGATATTGGGAAACTCAATTTAAACAAATTAAACCAACGATTAGAGCAGGAAAAAGGAGATACTATTCATTAAAAGATTTTAAGATCATCAAATATATTAAATTTTTATTAAAAGAGAGAGGTTTAACAATTAATGGAGCAAAAAAAATATTGAACCAAACAAAAACTGATTCTCTTGACGATGATATGTATATAGGTATAAATAAGCACGATTTAGATATAACTAAACTTGTTAAAGGTAAACTTAGAAATATTTCTAAAATTATTAAAGAGTTAAAAAGTTTTAAATAATGGCCAAAAAAACATCAATAAAAGTTCGTCTAGTACCTGAAGATAAGCCAGATAGTCCTTTTTTTTATTATGTAAAAAAACCCAATGCTGGTGAAAAAGCAAAAGTTAAACTAAAAGTAAAGAAATATAATCCTGCTACACGAAAGCATGAAATGTTCATTGAAAAAAAATTACCACCTCATAGTAAGTAATTATTTTTTTTTAAAATTTCTCTTTTCAAAATCTATATAGCCACCAATCATTGCCCTCCAAATACTATTTGTTAATTTTGGATCAAGGAAATGCTTGATTGATTTTTTTCTTATATCTTTGAGAATTATATTAATTCTTTTTTGATCAACAATTTGCTTTTTGAAATGTTTCAAACTTAATATGTATTTTACAATCTTAGTTCTTTTTTTTATTAGGTAAAAAATGCTTTTATCTATTCGATCGATTTTATTCCTAGCTATTTTTAATTTTTTTTTATTCATTATGACGACAAATTTATAATTTTTAATTTGTTCAACAGATATGTATATTAATTTTATGGATCAAGAAAATAAAGATATTTATATTTCCTATTGGTTATTGTTAGTAACTTTACTCGTGGCTTTAATGATAATTGTTGGAGGATTAACCAGATTAACCGATTCAGGCTTATCAATTACTAGATGGGATTTAATCTCTGGTATATTACCGCCATTATCTCCAAATGATTGGGAAATATATTTTTCACTTTATAAACAAATTCCTGAATATAGTTTGCTAAATTCTTCAATGACTCTAGAAGAATTTAAAATTATTTACTTGTGGGAATATATTCACAGATTATTAGGTCGTATTGTAGGCTTGATTTATTTTATACCCTTGCTTTATTTTACATTCAAAAACTTTTTTGAGAAAAAATCATTAATTTCATTTTACCTAATTTTATTCCTTATATTTTTTCAAGGGTTTATTGGGTGGTATATGGTTAAAAGCGGTTTAAGCGAAAAAACTGATGTTAGCCACTATCGTTTAGCTTTACATTTAACATTAGCTATTATTATTTATATTCTTCTGCTATGGAATTATCTTAAATATAAAAAACAATTATTTATTATATCCGCTAAAAAATTACCATTTTACATACCAATTTCTTTAATACTTTGTATACTTGTTCAAATTTGTGTAGGCGCATTAGTGTCAGGTTTAGATGCGGGCGAAATATATCAATCTTGGCCTTTGATGGATCAAAACTTTTTTCCTGATGACTCAAACTTAAAAGATTTATTTTCTGTGAAAGCTTTTGAATCACCATCAATTTTACAGTTTATTCACAGAAATATAGCTTATTTTATAATTCTTTTATTTTTATTTATTGCATTAATAATATATAGAAATAACGATTTTGTTCATTTAAGAAAAAATATTCTATTTATTTTTATATTACTTTTGTTACAAATCATTCTTGGAATTTTGACCGTGCTATCTGGTGCGCAAATAATTCTAGCCTCTATGCATCAAATAGGTTCGATAATTTTAATTACATCTGTTTTAATTCTAACTTTTAAAAATTCTAGACCAGCTAACCATCTTTAATTTTGACTTAACAGAGATTGCTAAAGCTTGATTTAAAAAAGATTTGACTTTGTATCCAAACCTCAGTATTTATGCGCAAATTACAATGACAGATTTTATAAAAAAAAATGAAATAAAAAACAATTGGCTTTTAATAGATGCCAAAGATGCAATCGTAGGTAGATTAGCGGCTTATATTTCCAAAGCTTTAAGAGGTAAAAACAAAAGTCAGTATACTCCACATATGGACAGTGGTGACTTTGTTATAGTGACCAATATAGAAAAAATTAGATTTACAGGTAAAAAAATTAGCAATAAAAAATATTATAGACATACTGGTTATCCCGGTGGAATTAAGTTTTCTACTCCATCTATATTAATGAAAAAAAAACCTGAAGAAATTTTAAAGTTAGCTGTCAAAAGAATGTTGCCAGATGGACCTTTGGCAAAAAAACAACTTTCAAAATTAAAAATTTACAAAGGAACTAATCATCCTCACGAATCGCAAAATCCAAAGGTTATTGATTTTGCTAATATGAATAAAAAAAATTATCTCACAATAAATTAATATGGAAACTCAATTAAACACTGAATCAGTTAATAAAAAAATCAAGTTAGATTTCAAAGATTCTAAATATGCCACTGGTAGAAGAAAAAAATCTATTGCTAAAGTTTGGTTAAAGAAAGGATCTGGTAATATTTATGTGAATGGAAAAAAAATGGTTGATTACTTTAAAAAACAAAATTTGCAAATGTCAATATTTAGACCTTTAACAATAGTTAAACGAGAAAAAGAATTTGACGTGAGATGTTCTGTTAAAGGTGGTGGATTAACTGGTCAAGCGGGAGCAATTATTCACGGTATAGCCAGAGCTCTTGTCGCATTTGAACCAGAGCTTAAAATAACACTAAAAAAAGAAAAGTTAACCACGAGAGACTCTAGGGCTGTTGAACGTAAAAAATACGGTCGTAGAAAAGCAAGAAGAAGCTTTCAGTTTTCTAAAAGATAAGCTTTTATTACAATATATCTTAAGAATAATAATTGATATAATATTAAAAATGAAAGATTCACTTAATATTGCTATAGCTGGTGCAACTGGATATGTAGGTCTTGAGTTAATTAAAATTTTGTCAAGACATGCTAAAGCGAAAATTTTATATTTATGCGCTAATAAATCTGCTGGTAAAAAAATTTACATTTTTGATAAAAAAATAATTAAAAAAAACCTTCCAGAAATATCAAGAATTAAAAAAATAGATTGGAATAGAATAAATATTCTTTTCACAGCTTTACCAAATGGAGAGGCGCAAAAAATTGCCAAAGTTTTACCACAACACGTAAAGCTTATTGATTTATCAGGTGATTTTAGATTAAAAGATTCCAAACTTTATAAAAAATGGTACGGAATTAACCATAATTGCAAAGAATTGATAAATAAATCAATATATGCAATTACTGAATTTTCAAGAAATCATTTAGACAAATATAGTATTATTTCATGTCCAGGTTGTTACCCAACATCAGTTCAAATTCCTTTAATCCCATTAATTCAAAAAAAAATGATAAATGTAAAGAACATTATAATTGATTCTAAATCTGGTTACTCTGGTGCAGGACGAAATGTTAAAAATAAATTTAAATTTAAAAATATATATGATTCCGTTTCTGCATATGGAGTTGGTTCCCATAAACATATGGTTGAAATCGATCAAGAATTGTCAAGAATATCTAAGAAAAGAGTAAAAGTATTTTTTACTCCTCATCTCATCCCGATGTTTAGAGGAATTTTATCTACTATATATTTAGAAACTTACAACAAAAATAGTGCTATAAAAATTCATAAATTTTTAAAAAAGTATCATAAAGAAAACTTTTTTGTAAAAATTGCAAAATTTAATACTCCCATTGGTACTGGTGATGTAATGAATACAAATTACTGTAATATTTCTGTATGCAAGAATAGAAAAGATAATAAAATTATTATAATTTCTGCAATAGATAATTTAATTAAAGGTGCTTCAGGTCAAGCTGTTCAAAACATGAATGTTGCTTTTAAATATAAAGAAACCATGGGTCTAATATGAAAAGCTTATTTTACACAATAGTATTTTTTATAATTATTGCTTGTTCTACTAATAAAACTGTCTACTGGTGTGGAGATCATCCTTGTATTAATAAGACTGAAAAAGAAGCTTATTTTAAAAAAACAATGATTGTTGAAGTAAAAGAACTTAAAAAAGAATCCTCTAAAAATAGTTCTGAAATAGAAAAAATTATGCTACAGGCTGGGCTTGAAGAAAAAGCAAGAATCAAAAAAGAAAAAAAATTAACCAAATATGAAAAATTGGTTGAAAAACAAAGAAAAAAAGAAGAAAAAATCTTAGCTAAACAAATAAGACGCGATGAAAAAAAGATATTAAAAAATGAAAAAAAAGTGGTGAAAAAAATTGTTAAAATCGAAGATTCTGTAAAAAAAAATGCAATGGCCTCGAGTGATTTTGATAAATTAGTAGAAAAAATTGCTAATAGAAATACTTTTAGGTCCTATCCTGATATTAATGATATACCGAGCAGATAATTATGCGTGAAAAAGTTAATATTGCTATAGTTGGATTTGGAAATATAGGAAGCTATTTTTACAAAGTTTTAAAAAAAAACAAAAAAAAAATATCAATTAAAACTGGTAAAATACCACTGATTAAATATATATCTGCTAGAAATATAAATAAAAAAAGATTGGTTAAAATTCCGAAATCTAAATGGATCAAAAATTCATTAAGTTTACCATTGATTGAAAATGTAGACATAATAGTTGAATTAATTGGTGGATCTGAAGGCGTAGCAAAAAAACTAGTTTTTTCTGCTTTAAAAAATAAAAAACATGTAATAACAGCTAACAAATCTTTAATAGCAAAGTATGGAGACGAACTTGCATCACTAGCTGAAA
>Ga0187833_10006689_pt1 | contig 10600 bp, 17 predicted proteins | sample ETNtaG_37_FD_167968 | JGI IMG/M metagenome (GOLD analysis project Ga0187833, IMG submission 167968) | Marine microbial and viral communities from oxygen minimum zone, Eastern Pacific Ocean - ETNP2014_SV_400_PacBio MetaG (Illumina Assembly) | ecosystem: Environmental > Aquatic > Marine > Hypoxic... | reverse complement strand
AAAAAAGCCATCAATTAAAAAAACAATAAAAAAATCTCAAACACCAGTGAAAAAAACCAAAGAAAAAAAATCAATTGAAAAAACTGAGGCTAAAAAAGAAATAAAAGAAACTCCAAAAAAAGAGCCTAAAGAAGGTGTAGACCTTGATGATATAGCAAATTTGCTGGGTGCTAGATAATGGCAAAAGAAAGCTGCTTGATTTGCCAGATCATTTCCGGCAGGGTCCCTTCAAAAAAGGTGTTTGAGGATGATACCATACTTGCAGTATTGGATGTGAATGGTGCAAATCCAGGGCACTGCTTTGTGATGCCAAAAGAGCATTACCCAATTATCGAACAGGTCCCTGATCTTGAAATCGGAAAAATTTTCAATGTTGCTAATAAGATTTCTACTTCGGTTTTTGAAACTCTAAAGACACAAGGAACAAATATTTTTGTTGCAAATGGTATTCCTGCCGGCCAGACCGTTGCACATTTCATGGTCAATGTAATCCCCAGATTTGAGAAAGACGGCATCAACCTGCAGTGGGAGCCAAAACAGCTTGATGAGGAGGAGATGTCAACTGTTGAGCTTAAATTAAAAGAGCAGACAAAAAACATAGGTGGTTTTGAAAAAGAAGAGAAAACAGAAGCAATAGAGACCGAACATGTTTCAAAAGCACCTGCAGCAGATGAAGACGAAGAAGATGATTCTTACACAAGACAGATGAGAAGGATACCTTAAATAAATAAAAAATAGGGGTGAAAAAATGAGGTTTACAGAAGATGAGAAAAAGGTTTTAAGGCATATTTTAGATGAGCATATTAAAGAAGTTGAAAAAAATGAGGCGTTAGTTGATTCACCGCCAGTGCTATTGGCTGCTGAATTAAGATATGATGACTTCCTTAAAAATTTAAAGGAAAAGCTGTAAAGCTAAATAATCAAAAACACCAAATTACCATAAACCAAAGTAATAACAAAAGCTACAAAAAAACTAGGCACGAAAGGGATTCCTATTTTCATAAGAACTTTCTTAATCTTTTTTTCCTTATACAACTTAATAAGCTGCCTTATCTGTTTTTTCTCAACACCAAGATCCTTTGGCCCGGCAATATACTTGCCTTTTACTTTAACTTCTTTTGCAACCCAGTCTCCTTCTGTTAAAACCTTAGGATCAACATAGCTGAGCATGCATGATTTCTCAACAGATTTGATGAAAATAAAGACATAAAAAGTAAGCAATATCAATAATCCAAAATATGCTAATATTATCTTAGTGGAATACTGATCAGAGAATATAACCAATAATATCAGGACAAAAAATAAGATTAAAAGCCATTTCTTTATTTCTTTGATCTTTTTATTCATTGCAATTTTCTTAAATTCTTTCATAAATTTCTTTCTGTTCTTAAAAGCAAGGTAAAAGCTCCAAAACATCCCATAAGCTGCCCCTACAAACAAGGCATTGACAAAAAAATGGCCTAAAAAAGGAATTTCGCCAGCAAATACATCAACACCAATCAAAGCACCTAAACCCATTATTATCTTGCTGTCTCCGCCGCCCCATTGTCTGGTGTAGAACATGATCCATGCAATTGTAAATAAGATTAAAAGTCCGATCAAGCTATTAACAATAAACTCAAATTTCCAATAAATAACTGAAAATATCAGGCTTAATCCGATTCCAGTGCCTATCAGTCCATAATTCAACCAGTCAGGAACTTCTCTTGTCCTTAGATCAGTGTAAGAAGCTATAGCTAGGCCTAAAAATGCAATCGAATAAACAATCAGGTTATTTAATTCAGCCAGCATTTTATACATTAAAACAAAAATCTTTATAAATATTACTTACTATTAGGCTGATAAAGGGTGGTAAAATGCTTCAGAAAGTAAAGAGCATTATCAAAGGTGAAGGCTTCTTTAAGATTAAAATACCCAGGCATGTAGCTGTGACTATGGATGGAACAGAAGCCTGGGCATTGAAGAATAAGGCCTCTTTGGAAGAAGCAAACAAAAGAAGCTTTTTAATTCTAAGAAGCACCATCAAGAGCCAGGTTAAGCTTAATGTACCTATCCTTACTTTTTACATGCTTTCTGAAAATATAAACAAAGATAGCGACAGTTATGATATCTTCCTGGATTTTATAAACTCTTTTTTTGAGGAGATCTACAAAAGCGATGTAGTCACGGAAAATAAGATCAAAATATCAGTCATAGGCAAATGGTACAATCTTCCTGGAAGGATTGTAGAGACTATCAAGAAAGTAATTGAAGAGACAAAAGATTATGACTCGTTTTTCTTAAACTTCTGCATAAACTATGACGGCCAGGAAGAGATCATAGATGCTGTTAAATTGATATCAAGGCAGATCAAAGCAGGTAAGATAGACCCAGGGCTCATTGATAAGGATTTGATCAAGGAAAATCTTTATTCCTCTTATTTTTTGCCTCCTGACCTGATAATAAAGAATGGCAGTAGGAAGGAAACTTCAGGGATTTTATTATGGGACAGCCCAAAATCAAAAATTTGCTTTACAAACAAGAACTGGCCTGACTTTGACAGGACTGAGTTCATGGATGGGATAAAAGACTATCAGAAAGGAGAATAACCACAATCTTTTTAAACCAAAATAAATTCCTATTTCTTACCAATGAAATATGACGACCAAATGGTCTGATCGAGGTATAATTTCTAGATTACCTCTATAAATTGAATGTGGGTGAAAACAAAATGGCATTAGAAGAACTATCAAAAGAATTAGTAGATAAGGTTTATGAAGCAGTGGAAGTTGCAAAAGCTTCTGGAAAATTAAGCAAAGGGACTAATGAAGCAACTAAAGCGCTTGAGAAAGGAGAAGCAAAGCTTGTTGTTGTGGCAAAAGATGTAAGCCCTCCAGAGATAATCATGCATTTGCCTTTGCTGTCTGAAGAAAAAGGAGTAACGTGCGTTCAAGTTCCTAGCAAGGAAGAGCTTGGAGCTGCAGCTGGAATTGGAATCCCAACAGGAAGCATTGCAATAACCCAGGAAGGAGAGGCAAAAAACATCATAAAAGAAATTGCCCAAAAAACAGGCAAGAAAGAATAAAGATGGCAAAAACAGGAAAAGTAGCTGACAGGACAGAACATCAAAAAAAACCTGTCCAACAGGAAAAAAAAGGCGGAGCTGTCTATTTTTCATTTTCAACCCCTGCAAAAGTAGAAGAGATTATAGGTAGGACCGGCACAAGAGGTGAAGCGATCCAGGTAAGATGCAGAGTTCTAGATGGGCGAGATAAAAACAAGGTTCTTAGGAGAAATGTCAGAGGCCCGATACAAAAAGGAGATATTTTGATGCTGAGAGAGACAGAGATTGAAGCAAGGCCATTGGAGAAAGGCGGAAGAGGAGTAGGATAATGGCCAAATGCACTTTTTGCGGAGAAACTATCGAAAAGGGAACTGGTAAGATTTATGTAAAAAAAGATGCAAAGGTATTATATTTTTGCTCATCAAAATGCGAGAAAAATATGCTGAAATTAAAAAGAAAGACCATAACAACAAAATGGAGTTCAAGGTATGAAAAGCAGAAGAAAAAGGAGCAATGAGAATGGCAGATGAACAAACCTTAGTCTTGATAAAACCTGATGGCCTGGCAAAAGCTTTGGTAGGGAATGTCATAACCGAGCTTTCAGATACAGGATTGGAATTAGTAGGATCTAAAGTTGTTAATGTTTCAAAAGAATTAGCAGAAGAGCACTATCAACATTTAAAAGAAGAAAAATTTTATGATGAGTTAATTCAATATATCATGGGAGAATTTCATGTAAAGAGAGTCTTAGCTTTAGTGTATCAAGGCAAAGATTCAGTAAAAAGTGTCAGGAAAGTTGTAGGTTCGACAAACCCTGAGGAAGCACATCCAACTTCCATCAGGGGAAGGTATGGCAGAATAACAACCAAAGGAGTTTTTGAAAATGTTGTGCATGCTTCTGAAAGCGTAAAAGAGGCTGAAAGAGAAATTAAATTATGGTTCAGGCCATATGAATTGATGAAGACAATTTTCCCCATCGAGACAAAAAAAACAACAAGAGAAGAAGTTTTCTGGAAGTAATAAAAAATGACAGAAAAGATGGTGGATAAAGTCACCAAAATCATGAAGGTTCCTGCCCAAATCAGGAATATCGCAATCTGCGCCCATATTGACCACGGAAAGACAACTTTTTCTGATAACCTATTAGCAGGGGCAGGCATGATGTCAAAAGAGGATGCAGGCAAGGCTTTAAAATTAGATTTCCATGAGGATGAGCAGGAAAGGGGAATAACAATTGATACTGCAGCCGTTTCTATGGTCCATACTATAGGGGATAAAGAATTTTTGATCAATTTGTTAGACACTCCAGGACATGTCGATTTTGGAGGAGATGTCACAAGGGCAATGCGTGCCTCTGATGGCGCTATAGTTCTTGTAGATGCAGTAGAAGGTATCATGCCGCAGACTGAAACTGTCCTAAGGCAGGCATTGAGAGAATTGGTAAAGCCGACATTATTCATAAATAAGGTTGACCGTTTAATAAAAGAACTGCAGTTAACGCCAGAGCAGATGCAGGAAAGGTTTGTAAAGATCATAACTAATGTTAACAAGTTAATAAAAGGCATTGCGCCAAAAGGTTATGGCGAGAAATGGGCGATTAACGTAGAACAAGGATCTGTATGTTTTGGATCTGCTTTTCACAACTGGGCATTGTCAATAAATTACATGAAAGAGAAAAATGTCACATTCAAGGATGTTATTGATGCTTACGAAGGGGGCGAGAAATACAAAGAGCTTGCAGATAAAGCACCTTTGCATGAAGTTGTCCTGAATATGGTTGTAAACCATCTGCCTAATCCAAGTGATGCACAAAAATACCGAATTCCAAAGATATGGCATGGAGAGCTTGAAAGTGAAGAAGGCAAATCTTTAGTTGCCTGCAACTCAGATGGGCCTTTGTTTTTTGTAATAACAAAAATTGTCATTGATCCACAGGCTGGGGAAATTTCTGCCGGCAGATTGTTTTCAGGAACAATGAAAAAAGGCGTTGATGTTTACCTAAACAGGCTAAAACAGCAAAGAAAGATACAACAGGTTTTTATCTACAATGGAGCTAAAAGAGAGATTGTTGATGAAGCTTCTGCAGGAAATATAATAGGAGTTTCTGGTTTAAAGGCAAATTCCGGCGAAACAATAACCCTGCAGGAAACAGAGCCTTTTGAAAAAATAACTCATATTTTTGATCCGGTTGTTACTAAAGCGATTGAAGCTAAAAACCCAAGTGAACTGCCAAAGCTGATTGAAGTTTTAAGGCAGGTTGGCAAAGAGGATCCAACAATAAAAATTGAGATTGATGAAGAGACAGGAGAGCATTTAATGCACGGCATGGGCGAGCTTCATTTGGAAGTCATAGAAAACAGGATAAAGAGTGAAAAAGGTGTTGAAGTTACAACAAGCCCGCCAATTGTTGTCTACAGGGAAACAATAACCAAACCAGGCCAGGAAGCTATGGGCAAGACGCCTAACAAGCACAATCATCTGTTCTTTAAGGTAGAGCCATTGAACGATGCAACCTATGATGCTATTAAAAAAAGTGAAATTCCGGAGATGAGGATAAAAAAGAAAAATCTGGAGATCAGGGATAAATTAGTTGAATGCGGCTGGGACAGCAAAGAGGCTTTGAAGGTCAAAGATATCTACAATGGAAATATTTTTGTGGATGGAACTAGGGGCCAGGTGCATGTTGGTGAAGTGATCGACATGCTTTTGGATATGTTTGAGGATGTCATGCGGTCAGGCCCAATAGCAAAAGAGCCATGTGTCAAGGTTAAGGTCATATTGGCTGATATGAAACTGCATGAAGATGCAATTCACAGAGGCCCTGCGCAGATTTATCCTGCAGTAAGGGAAGGTATTCGAGGAACGTTCATGACAGCAAGGCCTTTGATTTATGAGCCTCTTCAGATACTGCAGATAGAAGCTCCTGCAGATTACTTAGGGGAAATTTCAAAGTTAATAAGCAATAAGAGAGGACAGTTGCTGGATGCTGTACAGGAAGGAAATTTAAATATAATAAAGGCAAAGATGCCTGTTGGAGAGATGTTTGGCTGGAGTTCTGACTTAAGAAGCGCTACTGGCGGCCGTGGTTCAAGTTCTTTAGTAGATCAAATGTTTGAAAAACTGCCTGAAGAGCATCAGGATAAGATAATAAAACAGATAAGAGACAGGAAAGGTTTATCAGAGGCGCAGGTTGGAGTTTGATTAACTTAGATTTTATTCTTTCTAATCCTTCTTCTCCTTAAAAGTCGTTTTTGTTTCAAATTCATTTGAATTCTTTTCTTTATAAGTTCTTCATTAAAAGATCTAAAACCTCTATGGACTTTCTTAATCTTCTTGAAATCCCTGAACCAGTCTCTGAATCCATCTCTATAATTTTGCCAATCATCATAAAATGTATTTATGAAAAGTTCGTATCTAATGACATTTTTCTTAGAAATAGTAGCTCTTGGGCTAACATACCCACTATGCCGTCTTTGTTTTTTTGTTTTCATCGGAATCCTCCGAACATTATTCGCTTCTGTCACTTGTTTGGCAACTTAAGCGATGGCTCTTTTACAGAGCCTAATGCTCTTATGGTATCTGATGTTTCTTGAGTGGCATTTTTGCAAATTTTACACTTAGAAGGGGATTATTTTTATACCTTCTTTTTCAGGAACAATAGTAACTTCCTTATTGTCCTTTAAATGATATTTTGTTACTAATTCCTTGGGAATTCTCAATCCAAGGCTCATGCCCCATTTCGAAATCTTAGCACTAAATCTTTTCATCTTCCTATATTTTTCAGCTACATCATGCAATTGACTCATATTAAGTATTTCTTCTCCGCATTTACTGCATTTAAAATAGCGATAATCAACCCCTTCAGGAGTTTTCGCTTTTAATTCTTTCATCATTCCCTTACATTCAGTGCAATTTTTCATATTTATCACCTGGTTTCAATTGTTAAAACTTTAATTTTTAATCCTGTTATTTCACAAACACAAATTACTGTGAATTTTTTATACTTCCTGAAAAATTTTGCATTATGTTTGCCAAATCTCTTGATTGATCCCCCTAATATTGTGGCTTCAATCATATCTGGTGTTACTTTCCTTTGAATAGCCCTTTCGAAAGCATGCCTCATTATTTCAATTTCATAATTTGAAATATCCATATTATCTCATGATATATAATGATATCATTTAATATATTTAAATGTTTCTATTGTACTTGGGGAATCATTCTAGTTTTTGATGTCAATAAGTCATTGACCCTACTCAAGATGTTCATACTGCAATTAAAACCATAACCTTTATAAATACCTGACTATTTCCAAAGACTCCAAAAATCAATAAAAATAATTAAATTATGGTGGTAAAATGGCAGATAAAACACATATAAACTTAGTATTCATTGGTCATGTTGATCATGGAAAAAGCACTACAGTAGGTAGATTGCTATTTGATTCTGGCAATATTCCTGAACAAGAGATGAGAAAGCTAAAGGAAAAAGCCGAAGAGTTAGGAAAAGGAGGCTTTGAGTTTGCTTTTGTCATGGATAATTTAAAGGAAGAAAGAGAAAGAGGAGTTACAATCGACCTTGCTCACAAGAAATTTGAGACTCCAAAATACTATTTCACAATAATTGATGCACCAGGCCACAAGGATTTCGTCAAAAATATGATAACCGGCGCATCTCAGGCAGATGCTGGTGTCCTAGTTATTTCTGGAAACCCTAGTGATGGGATTCAGGCTCAGACAAAAGAGCATGTTTTCTTAGCAAGAACTTTAGGTGTCAATCAGATGATAATTGCCATAAACAAGATGGATATGGCAAAATATGAGGAAGCAAGATTCAATAAGCTAAAGGAAGAAGTATCAACTTTGCTTAAATCTGTTGGGTACAAGCCTGAAGAGATTTCATTTGTTCCAATCGCTTCTTTAGTAGGAGATAATGTTGCTAAAAAATCTGACAAAATGGATTGGTACAAAGAAGGAACTTTACTGGAAACTTTGGACAAGTTAAAAGAACCTGAAAAACCAACTGAACTTCCATTAAGACTTCCGATCCAGGATGTTTATAACATAACAGGAATAGGACTTGTCCCTGTTGGAAGAGTAGAGACAGGAGTCATGAAGATCAATGATAAAGTCGTTGTAGTTCCGGGAAGAGAAGGAAAAGGAGTCCCAGGCGAAGTCAAGACAATAGAGATGCACCATGAGCAGATGCAGAAAGCAGAGCCTGGCGACAATATCGGATTTAACGTTAGAGGAATTGGAAAGAAAGATATTGCAAGAGGCGATGTCCTAGGGCATGTTGACAATCCTCCAACAATCGCAACTGAATTCACAGCCCAGATGGTTGTTTTGAACCATCCAACTGTTATTACTGTTGGCTACACTCCAGTATTCCATATCCATACAGCACAGGTAGCATGCCAGGTTATGGCAATTGAGAAAAAGCTTGATCCTGCAACTGGCGCTGTTAAGGCAGAAAACCCAGACTTCATTAAGAATGGGGATGCTGCTATAGTAAAGCTAAAACCTGTTCAGCCAATGGTTATTGAAAAGCAAGCTGATATTCCCCAGATGGCACGTTTCGCTATTAGGGATTCAGGATCTACTGTTGCTGCTGGCATGTGTATTGATTTAGTTAAGAAATAATTTTTTCCTCGTTTTGAGGATCATGTTTAGTTGGTGCTTTTCATGAGGCAAACTCCGGAGTTAAGATGCAAAAGGCAAGAATAAAATTAGTAAGTATTGATATTAACAAAATCAATGAAGTTTGCAATTACATAAATGATATTTCTGAAAAGACCGGAGTTGAGATGCGCGGCCCAATACCTCTTCCTACTAAAAAATTAAAAGTTACTACCAGAAAGAGCTCTGATGGTGAAGGCTCTGCAACCTGGGAAAGATACGAGATGAGGATTCATAAGCGCTTAATTGATCTTGGTTTAGACGAAAGGGCTTTGAGATTAGTTATGCGTGTTCCAATACCTGAGGGTTTGAATATAGAAATTGAGATGTTGGAATAATTCTAAAAAATTCGTAAATTATTTAAAGTCTATTTTCTAAGATATAGTAAAAACAATTCAAAGGTGATAATAAGATGATGGGATGCAACAAATGCGTTAAGATATCAGGACTTATATTCCTGGTGTTAGGTATATTGTATTTAGGCCAGGACCTTGATTGGTGGAGTTTCTGGACAATAAGCTGGTGGACAGCACTATTTTTGGTTGCTGGTATAGGACACTATGCTTCTTCAGGCTGCCCTCAATGCCAGGTAGTTAGAACAGGCAAGAAGAAATAATTATTTTTTTTCTTTTTTGATTTTTAATTCTAAAGTTTTTTATATACATTACCTAACCACTAGCACTGGACATTTGCCCCCGTAGGGTATATAAAGGAGTAAATCTACTAATTCTAAAAAAGAGAACACACAAAACTGCTAAATAATGTTTTTCGGTCAAAAACAACACGAAAAACAATTACGCAGTTTCGCTTAAAGTTCTCTTTTTCTTATGCTCCAAAGTTTTTAAAGAAAATAAAAAAATTTGGAGGTGATTGAATTGAATATTTCAAAGAGGAATAAACTAAATGCAGAATCCAGATGGAAAAAAATCCAATATCAAGAAGAACAGTATATTAAGAATAATAAAAACAAATTTTTAAATTTAAAATCTAGATTATTTGGATATCTTGCAGGTGATGGCAATATACTCATAGGTAATGGGATAAGTAATTTTCACCATACTGTGAGATTTTTTCCGGACCATGAATCAATGATACAACCTTTTTGTAAAGCTTTTGATAAGATTTACAATAAAATACCTAAAGTAAAAAAACTACAGAACCACTATCTTTTATCTGTAGATTCCAAGATTGTAGTTAAAGATATTATCAATTCTGCAAAATTTGGTGTATTAAATTGGAAAGTCCCACATGGATTGTTATATAATAAAGAAAACAAGAAAGAATGGTTAAGAGCATTTTTGATTGTGAAGGCTATGTTGGTAAAGACCACATAAAGATACAAAGTGTTAATAAAACTGGAATGAAACAAGTCAATAAATTACTTAAAGAATTTGATATAAAAGCCAATAGCTATCAATATTATCCTAAGAATCCCAATTGGAACACGAATCATATACTAACAATAAATAAAAAATCAGATAGACTAAAATACTACAATTATGTAGGATTTAATCATTTTCTAAAATATAAAAAGCTTAAAGAAACTCTAAAGATTTATAAATAGATGTTTGATACGATAAATTGCCGAGATAGGCTTTTTGCCGAGATAACATTCTCGAACGCATAATCTGGCATTGCACAGATAATCTTGACGATTAGTGTAAGCCTGGAAAGCCTGGCCCTTACGGGCGTCTGGGTTCAAAACAGCTGAAATAAATGCTATGAAAGTCCCAGTCTCGGCGTTTTTTATTTTTAGAATCAATCTATCTTAATCACATGCCAGCCGAACTGCGTCTTGACGGGCTTGCTTATCTCTCCTTTAGACATAGAAAAGGTAGCATTCTCAAACTCTTTAATCATCTGGCCGCGTCCAAAGCAG
>Ga0187833_10006685_pt1 | contig 10603 bp, 11 predicted proteins | sample ETNtaG_37_FD_167968 | JGI IMG/M metagenome (GOLD analysis project Ga0187833, IMG submission 167968) | Marine microbial and viral communities from oxygen minimum zone, Eastern Pacific Ocean - ETNP2014_SV_400_PacBio MetaG (Illumina Assembly) | ecosystem: Environmental > Aquatic > Marine > Hypoxic... | reverse complement strand
CGGTGCTGTTGGATACCTATTGACCATGTATTTCTTTGTCCATGCCTCGCGCCCAGTAAATCTCGAAAAAGCTCTGACTGTTCCATCGGCTTCTGAGGTATAGACAAAATTTTCATCTGCAACAATTCCAGAATAAACCGATGCTTCAACGACCCAAATAATCTCTCCCGATTCAAGTGCCAAATCACCCACTACACCTTGATAGCTGCCGACATAAAGATCGTTGCCTGAAACAACCATAGGTGCATCGATATCCATGACTTTTTCAATCTCAGTTCTGCCGCTCGGAGCTGTCAACATTACTTCCCAGAGGATTGTTCCATCTTCAACATCATATGCGCTTACTTTGCCATCATCAAAGCCACAGAAAACTGCATTCGCGAAACTAATTGGGGTAGACGTACCTCTGAGACTCAATGGTGGGACCTTATGGTTAACGATCCATTGCTGCGTCCCATCTTCTGTTGAGAGAGAACTTAAACTGCCATCGACAGCTCGGACAAATATTTTGTCGTCTTTGATAGCTACGGGTGCCAAAACTTCACTGGATACCGAGGTTGTCCACAACATGTCTCCGGTCATTGAATCCAAGGCAACCAATTCTCCATTGTTGGTTCCTAACACCAAGATACCATTTTTATAAGTGGGCCCTGATGTGAATTGTAAATCAAAATTATTTTTCCAGACTTTTCTACCCCTTTCCAATTCAATTGCTGCCACATTCCCATTGAAACTAGCCGCATAAATCTGCTCTCCATCAGATGTTGGTCTTAGGGCTAAACCTAATCCTTCATGACCTTTACCAATAGACACATCCCATCTCTCATCAACATCTATAGTGCCTTGAAATTCAATCAACTCCGTTGGTAACAATTCTTCCTCTTCATCATTACCACCAAACAAAGAGCATCCTTGGAGAATGATTAAAAAAGAGATCAGCAGCAAAAACTTAGCGCTCAATCCCTGATGGTTCTGATCTCTAGTTATGAGTAGTCTCATGCTGTGTCTTCCTCAGTGTCGACTGAACCAAGAGACTCTTTGTTTTGGATATCCTTTAGTTTAATTTGAATGAAATCATAATCGAAATTGCCAGGAAGCATTAAGTCTAGTGCCCTACGATATGATTCTCGTGCTTGAAATAGATCGCCTTTTTCTGAGTAAATATCCCCTTTGATCTCCTCATATTTAGCTTCAAAGGTTCCCATTGATTCTGTTTGTAGTGTTGTTAATGCTTCGTCTAGAAAATTTTGCTGAAGTTTAATTCTGGCAATACGCAGTCTCGAGATATGCTGCAACGATTCTTCATCAGAATTATCAAGCAAGAACTCCAATTGGATGATCGCATTGTCATATTCTGTGGCATCGATAAAAAGCTTAGACATCAGAAGATGGCCTTGATCTTGATAGGGTGTATTTGCAAAATCATTATCTATCTGTTGGAGCCATGACTGGGATTGTGAAATACGTTTCAGCTTGACTGAGTATTCCATTTCCGAAAACAGTTTGGAAGCCATTTCCGCTTGTTTTAGGTTATTCTCTCTGTAGTACTGACCACCAAAGAATCCTGACAAACCCAAAATCAAAACGGCACTCAAAAATTTGGCATTCTCTTTTAGCCAATTTTTTATCTGTTCTGCTTGTTGTTGATCTGTTAAGTTGTAATCCATTATTGTCTCTCAGCCGATAAGGAATTTATCTATAAGAATTGGTTGATCTTATCTAATAAGTCTTTTCTTTTAACCGATTCCTGTTGATCTCCTGATTGCATTGATTTGATGCCAACCGTGTTATCAGCGATCTCATCTTCACCAATGATCAAAGCGATATCCGCTCCGGCTTTATCTGCCCTTTTAAATTGTTGTTTAAAACTACCCCCACCTAAATTCATCTCAATTGAGAAATTCTGGTAGATATCCCTCAATTCTTCTGCGAGTATTAATCCCTGTCCTTCTGCCAGTGCACCCACAGCCACAATGTAGATTTTTGGAGGGTCATTTTGCTGGTTTTGGTCCAATAGATCAACTAATTCAATCAAACGCTCAAGCCCGATGGCACAACCAATCGCTGGTGTTGCTTGACCACCCAGCTCTGAGATCAATTCGTCATATCGACCACCTCCGCAGACGGTCGCCTGAGCGCCCAATTGGTCCGTTGTCCACTCAAAAACGGTTCTGGTATAGTAATCCAATCCCCTAACTAGACGAGCATTCAAGGTATATTCAATGGCATGCTCTTGCAATATAGCCTCTAGAGCCTGGAAGTGTTCGCTCGATTCTTGATCTAGAAAATCAATTGTTTTGGGTGCCGATTCAATGATGTCCTGCAGGTCAGGGTTTTTACTGTCTAAAATTCTCATTGGATTGCGATCTAGTCTCCTCAGGCTGTCTTCGTCCAGATCTCCTTTATGGCTGTTAAAATAATCCTGTAATTTTTTTCTATGTACGTGTCTTGATTTCGGCGTCCCCAAAGAATTAATCTCTAGTTTCAGAGAATTCAAGTTTAGAGCTTTCCATATCCTTGTTGTCAATAAAATGATTTCCGCATCAATATCGGGCCCTGAGAATCCAAAAGCTTCTATGTTGATTTGGTGAAATTGACGGTATCGCCCTTTTTGGGGTCTTTCATACCTATACATTGGTCCTATAGACCAGAATTTTTGGTTTTGATTGTAAAACAATCCTTCTTCAATGCCTGCTCTCACGATTCCAGCAGTCGCCTCAGGCCTAAGTGAAAGAGATTGCTCTTTTCGGTCTTGGAATGTATACATTTCTTTTGCAACAATATCGGTTTCCTTGCCTATCGTCCTTTGAAACAATTCGCTTCTTTCAACCACTGGTGTTCTGATTTCATTATATGAATATAAATGGAGGAGACTCCTTGCGGTTTCTTCAACAAATTGCCACTTCTTAATGTCTTTAGGTAGGATAACTGGCATTCCTCTGACAGATTTTATCTGGTCAGGCATTTAATTCTCCTTTAGTTTCTTGTCCACAGAAAGCAACAATCAATGATGCGAGATATAGATACCAATAACCGTTAAAAACAGTATGAATGCACTTACATAGGAAATAATTTTTAAAGCAACCATATGGTCGGCGATTCCTGGTACAACAACTTTCTGTTCTTTCATGTGTCCACTCCTTAATAGTACTCTTAGCATCTCTTCAGCAGGGAGTCCTAGAAAAGTTGCATAGTTTTTTAAATGGCCTTTGACATAAACACCCGGTCCGATGTTATCAAAGGATTCTTCCTCCAAAGCAATAACAATGGAAGGAACAACATAAAGCCTATTTGCAACATCCTCGATTGATAACTTCTTGGATTCCCGCGCTTTCTTTAAGGAAGCCCCAACAAATAATTCATTTTGTTTGGCCGAGAGGTCGCTGTCATCATGTGTTCCCATAAATTATAGACTAATTGATCGTTTTTAGTTTTTGTCCTAATGATTGCTTTGCCAAATTATTCACCTTTCCAGACAATTGACCGCAAGCTGCTTTTATATCATCTCCACGAGTTGTTCTTATAAAGGTCATTATTCCAGATTCCAAGAGTATATTCCTAAACTCATTAATTTGATAGATAGGAGTGGGTTGGTAGACAACCCCAGGAAATGTATTGAATGGAATCAAATTGACCTTGGCAGGCCGGTCTTTCAAAAGCTTACACAATTGCCTAGCATGCCTTGGTTGATCATTGACGCCTTCTAACAAAGTATACTCAAATGTGACAGTTTTTAGTCGCCCATTTTTCGCATAAAACCAACAAGCATCCAACAATGCTTCAATAGGGTGACGCCTATTAATCGGTACTAATTCATCTCTCAATTTGTTAAATGGGGCATGCAATGAGATTGCCAATGAAACATTCACATAATCTGCGAGTTTCATAATCTGTGGAACAAGGCCTGAAGTGCTGATTGTCACTCTTCTACGCGATAAATTGAAGCCATTAGGATCCGTCAAAATTTTTGTCGCTTTAATAGTTTCAGAAAAATTTGCTAAAGGCTCACCCATACCCATAAAAACAATATTGGTAATCGAATGGTCTTGCTGTAGTTCTTGTCTCAAAGCTTGTTGTGCTAACAGTACTTGTCCAATAATTTCAGCCGATGATAAATTTCTATTAAATCCTTGGTGACCGGTCGCACAGAATGGGCAGTCAATTAAGCAGCCGATTTGGCTTGATACGCATAGTGTTCTTCTGCTTTTTTCTGGAATGTAAACTGTTTCAATGGCTTGTGCTTGCCCTTGGTCAATGACCCATTTGATGGTTCCATCAGAGGATGTTTGTATTTTAGTGGCCACTGCAATCTCGAGTGAGCAATTCTGATTTAAATACTCTCTCAGCTTTTTATTCAAATCTGTCATGGCGTCAAAATCAAAAACGCCACGGTGGTATAACCAATCCATTAGCTGCTTTGCTCTGTATCCTTTCTCACCAATACTTTGGAAAAAAGAAACGAGATCATCAAAAGGTTTTCCGATTAAGTTATTCAGGTTAGAGTTCAAGGGGTGTCCCCATTATGCAAAGGCTCAGCCGAAAAAATACTCTATTTCAGTCTTAGCCGTCTCCAGTCCATCTGAACCATGGACAACATTTTCCTCTATACTCGATGCAAAATCACTTCTGATGGTTCCATCTGCTGCTTCTGCTGGGTTTGTTGCTCCCATAATTCTTCGATTGAGCTGTATGGCATTCTCGCCTTCTAAAATTTGTACCATCACCAAACCTGAAGTCATGTATGTCACTAGATCATTAAAAAAGGGTCTGTCCTTGTGAATGGCATAAAATCCCTCTGCATCGGATTTAGAGAGCTGCATCATTTTGGCATTGACAATAGTTAATCCCGCGTCTTCAAAACGTTTGTTTATTTCGCCTGTGATTTTTTTTCTAACACCATCCGGCTTGATAATTGAAAGAGTTCTTTCAATGCTCATCAGGATTCATTACACAAAGATCTAAATACTGAAGCTTTCACCACAGCCGCATTCACCGGTTGCGTTTGGATTTTTAAATTTAAAAACCTGATTAAAGCCCTCATCCTCAAAATCAATTTCTGTCCCTTTGATGTACTGCAAACTCTCCTGATCAACCAGTATGGAAATATTTGATATCTCATGCACCTTATCTGTTGGTTTAACTTCACTAGCATAATCCAAGACATAGGAATAACCGTTACAGCCAGTGGCTGTAATACTGATCCTAAGCCCTACAGCATCTGACTTCTGATCTAAATTTTTTTTAAAGCGTGCTATTGCTTTATCAGTAATCTTAATATTCATAGAAAATTCACCTACTCCCAATCTGGCCTAAACAATTATAAACGGCATCCTCCAAAAGAATCATCCTATCTTTTTTATGGTTAGGAATCTCTATACTCTCATAGATGCCAATGGCATTAAAGTCATGGCAATGATTCAATTTTTTACCAATCACATTCTCTATATAAAAGGCAGAAATAGCAATTAAAACTGGGCACCCACTAACGTTGTATTTAGCATCGATAATTCTACTTTCTTCAACCTTAAAATAAAGATCAATTTCCATTCCTTGGGAGTTTGTGGCACTGCCTTTAGCTAGGTAACTGTATTTATCATCCTCCAGGTTAAAGAGATGATCTTCTTTTTCAAAATAAAATCTTGTTAAGTTCTCAGTCATGTATTTCTATTTTTTATTGCCTCTCAAACGATTAAGGTGATCCACAGAGTCTCTATATAAGTTACAAGCATATTCTACATCCTTAATTTCTGTATCCCGACCAAAGCTGAATCTGACAGTTCCATTGATTTCGGACTGACTTAATCCCATAGCCTTTAAAACATGAGAAGGTTCATCATCATCAGAGTTACAAGCTGAGCCTTTTGAAACAGCAACCATTTTCATACCATAGATAATGCTTTCTGCATGGAGACCGTCCATACTGACACTCAAAATACCTGGAAAAACATTTTCCGAATTACCGTTCACGCTCAGTCTAGAAATATCCTTGCATGCATCTATAAAGAGTTCTCTACATTGCGTTAAGTGCCTCTGATCATTCAACATTTTTTCTTTAGCAATTTTGTAGGCTCTGGCCATGCCTGCAATTTGGTGCGTTGCCAAGGTTCCAGGCCTTAGAGATCGCTCTTGACCTCCCCCAATCAAAATGGGCTTAATTCTCCCTACCGATTCATTATTAATGAACAAAGCACCAATTCCTTTTGGTCCATAAATCTTATGGGCATTTAAAGACATCAAGTCTATATTGCAATCTTTAACATCAATTGGTAACTTTCCGATTCCTTGAGCTGCATCTACATGAAAAAAGACGTTATTCTTTCTGCAAAGATTACCAATAGACTTGATATCATTGATGCTCCCTACTTCGTTATTAACATGCATCAAACTCACCAGCAATGTTCTCTCATTGATTGCGCTCTCCAATTCATTTACATCAACTGAACCGTCGGTATTTGGATTTAGAAGAGTCAGCTCAAAACCTTCTTTTTTCACTTGTAGACATGGCTCAATCACTGATTTATGTTCTGCGAACGATGATATGACTTGCAGTTTAAATCCATTTTTTTTAAACCTAGCCAAACCCAAAATTGCTAGATTATTGGCTTCAGTTGCACCTGATGTCCAAACAATATCGTCTGAATCAGCATTGATCAATGAAGCAATTTCTAGCCTTGCATTCTCAACAGCTTCATGTGCCTGTTTCCCAAATAAATGGTCTACCGAAGAGGGATTACCAAAGGATTGGCCATTCATCACAGCTTCCATCTCAGAGACAACTTCCCTGTCAAGTGGGGTAGTCGATGCATAATCAAGGTATATTTGATTTATTATTTCTTTCATGTGCTTATCTTGGCGTCAATTATTTTTTTTCCTTATAAGAAGCTAGAATACCTCTCATTATGTTAATCTCATTTTCATCTAATTGTGCTCTATTGAATAGCGTTCTCAATCTCCTCATCAATTGTCTGGGATTTCTTGGATTCAAAAATCCAGTTTCCAGTAATACTTGATTAAGATGCTCATAAAATAATTCCATTTCTGAGTTGGATGCTAGATTTCTCGCCTCTATTTCAGAAGGTAATGCTTGCCAAGCAAAATTTAATTCATAAGCGATTATTTGAATGGCCATTGCCAAATTTAATGATCGATACGATTTGCTTGAAGGAATATTAATCAATTGATTACAGCAATCAATTTGTTCATTCATCAATCCTGTTTTTTCCGGACCAAATAATATCGCCACTGGCTTGTGTTTGGATTTATTAATAATACTCGGAGCAATGTCTCTGATTGTTGATGTCGGCGCACTGATTCTTCTGGTTCTAGACGTCGTCCCAACTATTAAACCACAGTTTTCAATAGCATCATTTAAGTTGTCACAAACTTCGGCATCCAATAAAACGTCCAAAGCCCCAGAGGATCTTGCCCTTGCTTCTGGGTGGGGATGCTCTTTTGGATTAATTAAACACAATAAATCAAAACCCATTGTCTTAATCGCACGAGCAGCGGCACCAACATTTCCAGGATGGGATGGTTCAAATAAAACAAATTTAACTTGTGGGTCCATAAAACTAACGCGTTTCTATAATAAAGTCAGACATTTAGCTAAAAAGTTTTGTTATTCTACACATTATCTATTTTCTATATTTATTAAATGAATATTAATTTAACATGCAAGCCTTCTTAAACACTGCAATCCAAGCCGCAAGAAAAGCGGGAGATATCGCACAAATGAACTTTGGTAGAATCAATGAGAGTGATATCAGAACCAAATCTTACAATGAATTTGTCACCTTCGTTGATGAACAAGCTGAAGCCGCAATTAAAGAGATCATTCAGTCACGATACCCCGATCATGGAATGATTGCCGAAGAAAGTGAAAATAATACGAACAATAAACAGGATTTTGTCTGGATTATAGACCCCATTGACGGTACAACGAATTATGTACATTCTTTTCCTGTATACGCTGTCTCTATTGCACTGCAAATCAAAGGAGTTTTAGAAGTGGGGGTGATTTATGATCCTTCTAGGCAAGAGTTATTCACCGCGCTAAGAGGTGGAGGCAGTCAACTTGATGAAAGACGGATTAGAGTAAGTAAACAACGAACATTAGAAGGAGCATTAGTGGGAACTGGGTTTCCGTATCGTCAGAAAAAAGACTGGTTGGACATCTATCTAGAAATATTCTCTGAATTTTCTCAAAAAACCGCAGGTATCAGGAGACCTGGTGCTGTTGCTCTTGATTTGGCTTATGTTGCAAGTGGGAGATTGGATGGATTTTGGGAGTTTGGATTGAACCCCTGGGATATCGCAGCTGGCGTATTGCTGATCCAGGAATCAGGAGGGTTGTGTGAAAATTTAATCCCCAATCAAGACATGATTGAATCTGGAAATTTGTTTGCAGGAAATCCAAAAATTTTCGATCAGATGAAACAAATCATCTCCAAGTATGGTCCCAAACTAACTCAACTAAGCTAGTGTACTTATAATTCCCTTGCTTAGGGCATGCCATCATCTATTTGTTCCTTTTTAACTTGAAGCAAATCACTCGTTGAAACATCCAATAAAAAAATAGATGTTGTGGCAACATAGATGGACGAGTAAGTTCCAATAACAACACCAATTATCAAAGCCAAAGAAAACCCTTCTAAAGACTTGCCACCAATAAAATATAAAGCACATAACACCAACAATGTGGTGCCACTGGTGATGACTGTTCGACTGATTGTTTGATTAATCGATTTGTTAAGGATGGTTAGTGTTTCTGTTTTTCTTAGTAAACGAAAATTTTCCCGAATCCGATCAAAAATCACGATTGTGTCATTCAATGAATAGCCTATCACAGCTAAAATGGCTGCTAAAACAGCCAGATCAAAAGATACTTGAAAAAATGAGAAAACCCCTATCGTAATCAGAACATCATGAATTAAAGCGGCGACAGCGCCGATTGAAAATTTCCACTGAAACCTGATAATAATGTAGATCATGATCATGATGAGAGCAAAAATCATGGCTAGTCCACCCTGATCAGTTAATTCTTCACCAACTTGAGGATCAATAAATTCTGATCCTCTTAATTCAGCTTTATTCGATGAATTATCCAATATTTCTATTATCTGTTTTCCAACAGCTTTATTATCAACGCCCTCTCTGGGTAGGATGCGAATCATTAAATCTTTTGATCCGCCAAAATTTTGAACAATGGCCTCTGGAAATCCTCCAATGGCAAGATCACTTCTCACTTGGCTAATTGTTGGCGCCTGCTGATAGGATACCTCGATCAAAAAACCTCCTGTGAAATCAATGCCTTTGTTTAAACCTTTTGTTATTAAGGAACCCAATGAAATCAGCATCAAAAGAATGGAAAGTGCCATTGCTACATACCGCACTGAGAGAAAATTATATTCTTTGATATTCATACTCATTTAGATCCTTAATCGACTGATTGTTCTCTGCCCATAGACAAAATTTACAATTGCTCTTGAGGCTATGATTGCAGTAAACATTGAAGTGATAATTCCCAATGTCAGTGTAACTGCGAATCCCTTAATGGGTCCGGTCCCGAAAGTAAACAAAACGAGTGCTGCAATCAAGGTTGTGATATTAGCATCTGCAATAGTGCCAAATGCTTTTTGATACCCTGCTGTGATGCTCGCTTGAGGAGAATTACCAATGCGTATTTCTTCCCTGATTCGCTCAAAAATCAAAACATTGGCATCCACTGCCATACCCACTGTTAATACAATGCCCGCTATACCTGGCAGTGTTAAAGATGCTTGCAACAGTGATAATAAAGCCATAACTAAGGTAAGATTGATTAACAGTCCGATATTTGCAATCAGACCAAAACCTTTGTAATAAATGACCATAAAAACAAGAACTAGAGCCAAGCCTATCAACATGGCTTGAAATCCCCTATTGATATTATCTTGACCCAGACTGGGCCCTACCGTTTTTTCTTCAACCTTAAAAATGGGAGCTGCTAGAGCACCTGCTCGAAGCAATATGGCTAAATCTTTTGCTTCAAAAACAGAAACGCCTGTAATTTGAAATTGACTACTAAACACGCCACGTATGGTTGCGATATTAATGACTTCCTTATCTAGAACTGACGAAGTAATCAGTTCCCCATTTTGTCGTTTGGTTTCTTGTCTTTGTTGAATGAATAAAACCGCCATGGGCTTGTTCAGGTTTCTTTTTGTGGTCTCCAGCATTTCCCTTGATCCTTTATTATCAAGTCTGATAGAAACGGCGGGTCTTCCTTCTGAAAATGTTTGCGAAGCATCAATTAATTGATTACCAGATACTATTGTTTTCTTTTTCAGTAAAACTGGAGTACCCCCTCGGTCTGCGAACAATTCACAACCAATTGGTGCTCTGCCTTTATCCTCTGCTTCAAAGGCACTTTCATTCTCACAAACCATTCTAAATTCTAGTGTTGCTGTTGCTCCAAGAATTCTTTCCGCTTGTGTTGGATCTTGAACTCCAGGCAGTTGAACAACAATTCGGTCAAGACCCTGTCTTTGAACAATGGGTTCTGCGACTCCCAACTCATTCACCCTGTTTCTCATGGTTAAAATGTTCTGCTGGATAGCAAAAT
>Ga0187833_10006681_pt1 | contig 10606 bp, 4 predicted proteins | sample ETNtaG_37_FD_167968 | JGI IMG/M metagenome (GOLD analysis project Ga0187833, IMG submission 167968) | Marine microbial and viral communities from oxygen minimum zone, Eastern Pacific Ocean - ETNP2014_SV_400_PacBio MetaG (Illumina Assembly) | ecosystem: Environmental > Aquatic > Marine > Hypoxic... | reverse complement strand
CGGCGGCCTTGCGGATCGTTGGCACCAACACCGACTGTGTTATCAACAGAAAATCCTGAGTGCTTCCAGGAAAGGAGCCGGTGGGCAAACTCCTCGGTGATGGCCTCGTCTTATGGCTCGAATAAAGCGTCAGAATGCCGGGCGGTGCCCCATGATCTGCCTTGGTATCCCCGCTTCTATTTTTTATTGATGTTCTTTATACCAGTTGGCTTTGCGTGTTTTGGATCAGATATCTGATTTGAAGGGCCCATAGGCATATTTGTAAACAACTGTGTTTCTTTGATCGCGATGAACTCTTCGATGAGACCCCGCCCAAGCGTTAAAGACCCCAACATCATCACCCGAATCGATGTCGTTCAGAGCCGGGTGGCGCGATAGGGACCATTTTCTGAAGATCGCGGTCTGCACTTCATCGTCATGTGGATGTTTTATCTTGATGATCTTGGTGCCGTCAATCCCAGATGTAATTTCTGTGATCGTTCCAATACAGTCCAACTGCCTGAGTTCGGGTTCGGTGACGAAATTCTTGTTATGGTATGTGCTACATATTGGCCGGTAAGAACAGAATTTGCAGACGCTCGGACTTTTTGGGTCAGCCAGCTGACTGTAGCGTTCCTCGCTAGTGGCCAACTTCGCGAGGTGTTCTTTCTTTTGTGAAAATTCGTCGTCTATCATCTCGCGACGATCGTTCAGTTCTTGTTCGAAACATTCAACAGGTATCGGATCACCCTTTAACGGCCGAGCAATTAATCGCGGAACCTGCCCAGTTTTGTCGTACAACATGAGACCGTAGTTCTTTAGTTGATCTACTACCGTCATCTTGAGCTTACCATTGTTATCGAGAATCTCACCGGTCTTCCAATCCTCGATCACGTACACGCCATCGGAATCTTTATATAAACGATCCGCTTCTCCATGAAGAAATCCATCCTCGGTAGACAATGGTCTCTCGCCACCTATCGGCCCAGTAGGTTCAACAATTGGAGCCTGTCGATCAGCAACCAAGAACTCCATTACGTCGTCGCGATGTTTGGTTTCGTGACGATCTTCGACTTTTTTTCCTTGGCTTGACAGTCCAACAAGTGCCTGCTTGATTGCCCACCCCTTTTTTAATGATGAGTCCTTGGCCAGGGACAGTGGCAGTAGGTTTCTTGCGTACCAGATTTTTTCAACTAGTTCTGTTTGATTTTCTATTTCATGTTCTAGTTTTTCTTTGAGAACAGATTCGTCTAGGTCTTCGTAGTCACCTTTTCCTGCATGGTCAAGGAACTTGTGGATGGCGGTCCCCAACGCAGCGTCTATAGAAAATGCGAGCATGGGAGACACACCAAGAATTGCTAAAGTGCCTTGAAGAGAACAGTCACTGAGCTTACTAAAGGCGCTGTGAGATATCCCTTTACTTGGCAGCTCACCCTCTATCTTTGGAAACCCATCCAGTTGATAAGGCCTATCCGTCATCGCGCGGCCGCAGTTCTTCTTTTATCAAATCCTTGATCTGATTTGGACGTCGTACCAAGTTAAAAAGATCAACAAATGCAACGTCCAGGTCAGCAGATAGCATCGCTTCAGCCACAAGAGAGTTATCCAATTGTCTTCCCGTAAGCCCTTCCGCCCTCGATTGCCTACAGTCCCACAGAGTATGCACAGCTAGAACAAGGAGGTCATCATTTCTACCTAGCCAGTCACCGGGAAGGACAAATCCGCTCAAAGGTCCTGCATCGCGCGGTGTAAATCCTTGGCTCGCACAGAAATTCGCCACCTCCACGCTCAATGTGTGAAGAACTCGATCTGACAACAAAGGTTCTGATGATTTGCCAGATATACGACAATCAAATTCGTCATCAGCCATCGTCATCAGTAAGCTCAGACCGAGCCGCCAATCAAGTACCGGATGGAAAGGCTGATTGCGGTATTCATATAAACAGCAATAACCCGCCGTCATACATGCAGTAACATGCCGCTCGTCAAGCAGTTTTGTCAGATACTCCAAATGGGGGCGATCATCTGGAAAATCGTTGTTTTTCAGGGCGTCCAGTAGCTGGATGAGGCCTTCTTCCCCGATCTTTCTACAGAAACCCGCGCCATTTTCCAATGAATCACTCAATATGATCCGATTAACACCCAGTCCGTTCACGTCGTCTGTAGATTGCAGACTCGATATCCTGAGTTCATCCGGGTCGATATCCAACCAAGATGCCATGACTGACCTCAGAATGAAGCTCGCAGAAAAATATGCGGCCCTGATCGCGGTTTTCTGCATATCGCCTTGGGCCTCGCGAGTACCCAAACAGAGGCCGTCTGGTGTCTTCGCTGGAGAAAGAAAAACGACGTCAGTTACTTTTCGAGAAGCCAGCGCGATCTCATCTTCATCTTGTTCATCGGTGGAGTCTTCTGGATAGATTTCGTTGCCAGTCAGAAACTGCTCTTCTATCCATTGATTGTCGAATGTTTTTCTTCCCCTAGAGGTTGAACACGATCGTCCCTTAAATGGCCTTTTAGGGTCGCTCACTACGACATATACATGGTGCTTCTCCAGGATTGAGCAGTGCGCATTCGAGCCAACAAGTTGGGGCGGGAGCTCTGTGTCCAAAGCGATATTGCTGGCCGGTGTCGCGAACCCCTCTTCGTTCTCTTCATCAGGATCCTTGCCTTTCTCAAAATCCGTCCTGAACCCGAGTGGACTCGCCAGTCGCAATAGCTGCACTTGCGGCTCTTCATTTTCAAGCAGCTCGCTAGACGCAAAACATTTTTCACAATCATAGATGGTTGCCGGCCTTGTTTTCTCTACTTTGGCCCATCCACAAACTAAGCACCGGGTCATCCATGTCTGACCGCCAAGAGGATCAGCTTGTAACGTGCGTTTGTTAAAAGGAGGGCCGACTATGCTTGGTGTAAAGCCGATAGATTTATGTACTCTTTTGTCTTTTGTGATCTGGCCACCCGGTGCGAACTGAACTATGGCGAGCTCGAGATCACGAGAGACCTCTCCTGGCCACTGTCTCAAACTATCCGTGCCGTGGTATAACACTCTTGCCCGTGTTGGCATCCCGTACATTGGTAGCAGACCCTTCTCGGCGAACCGTTCTGAGAGACGCTCCTTATCGATTTCAGGATCAGCTATTGCTTCTTCACATAGCTTAAAAAGTCCATCTGCGTCGGCGGTGTCTCTGACGAACGCGACCAACTTGTCTTTGGCATCGCTTTCGAGTCCCTCGACCAATGCTCGAGCCACATCCTCCACATCATTTGCGGTCTCAAGCCAGCCCTTCAAATCGCTGGAGATATTTGACCAGTCACTTGTATCTCCAAACTCTCCATGTGTTTGGTCATTACTATCGTCGGCACTTATTCCAAGATCACGAAATGCTCTGCGCAGGCATTCCTTTGCCATCAAGCGCATGGGTATATCTTCGACATTGATGGTCAGAAAAGGATTTGGAGATGGATCGTTGGTGATCCTTTCGGGATTGCGAAAATAATAGTTGTCATGCGATCGACTACGACAAAGGGTAATGGCGAATGCAAATCTATCGCTCCTCCTACCCGAGCGCCCCGCCCTTTGTTGATAGTTGAACCGTTGAGGCGGCATGTTGGCCATCATCACCGCCATGAGTGAACCAATATCGACACCGACCTCCATCGTGGTGGTGACACTAAGCAAGTCGATTTCGTCCACGAGCTTGACCTCTTCGTCGCCAAATACGATGTTCTTGAACCGCCTTTGTCTCGGTTGTTGTTGAACAGCGTCGGTCTGCCCAGTCAGTTCCTCACAATGTAGGCGAAGAGGCACGTTCTCGCTGCGCGCTTGATTCGCATAGTAATGACGCTCGATCAATTCTCCACACGTTGCGTTGGCCTTGGTTGGTAGATCAACATTACATCCTGAGGTGGTACAGATTCCAAAAGAACCGTGGAGATGTGGCCTTTGACAATTATCACAAATCCGAGCGTCATCACTCGAATCGGTCTGCTTAAGTATTAATTTAGATAAATTAATGAACAGATTTTTGTGCTGGCGATCTAACACATCGAAAACTTGTCTACGAAGCAGTTGCTCGTCACAGCAGGCCTTAGTTGCACAGGCCAACAAATACTTTTTGGTATGCCCCTGGATATGCTCTGACTCGTACCATTCCGGCTGGGGGGGGAATCGTGCATCAGGGTCTTCGTATCGATAGTTGTCTCCCAATGTTCTCAGCGTGCTATCACAGATCTCCTGGAAGTCGTTTGAACTGATCCCCGGCAATCGACTTTCAGCAGACTCTAGGTCGCTATCTGATAGGTCCACGCGCAAATACCCCAGACCACTATGCTCAGCCGAAAAGTATGACCGCCCCAGGAGGGTCTGGACCAGCCTTGCGTCGATACGAGGGGAAATCTCATTAGTAACTTTTTCTTTAGCCCAACCGGGAAGATCACCCCGATAGACCGCACTTTTATCGTTCCAATCAAAAAGTTCCGTCCATTTTTTTGTTTCCCACAGCCTCTTACCTTGATTTTCGACACTCCTTGTAAAGTTTTGAACCTGGATTCTTCCACCTGCCGGGTGGACGCCTAACGCCTTTAATTCGTGTGTCAAAGTGCCGTGTTCGGATAGGACACTACTACCAGTAAATACCTCAACCGGTAGTTCTCTATTGCCTCTATTAACTTTACTAATATTTTCTTCGTGTTTTTGAATTTCTGAACGGATAGTCTGTGGCACGTCCTTGGGGTTGCCTTTCCCATAGGCTACAACCCTTACTGACTCTTTCAGATTTTCGAAGAATTGTGGATAAAGTTTTTCAAAACGTTTGCTTTCATATGAGTCCAGATCGGCGATGATTTTTTCAAGATCAGAAAAGTCGGTCATCTGTCGTGAGACGATGGACCTGATCAGATCGTCGTAATGTGTTGCCTCTATACCATGGGAAATCCGAGCAGCATCTTCTCGACTATCAGAAAACAGGACCAACTTGCGATTCTCACTGGGCAACTCATTAAACATCTCCTTCGCAAAGAGCTGACTGATCTGTGAAAACCCCGTTCTGAATGGCCTAATAGGAGAGGGTCGATGCATCTTCTTGGTAAAGTCGACTCCGCATGACGGACAACGACCTGGAAGCACTCTAATATCGGTTTGATCAAATTGTCTGGCCTTGGCATCGAATGGTCGCATCCTGAATCCTTCGATCGACACGCTGTCTTCATCTGGGTCTGGCGCTGCCAACAATCTACCGGTCTTTGGATATAAGTAGGCCTGTTCCCAATGCACCCGTGGGCAATCACTGGCCCTTAGGCTTCTTTTGCTTAGTAGTGGTTGTCGCCATGCCCCAGATTGACCCGACATCTGAACTAATTCGCTATTAAGATCATGGCCCGGCCAGAACACGCCATAATTTGCGTAGGGGCGCTGGTGCCAGAAACGCTGTGCATCGTATGCCGGCACCTTTTCGAGATCAGGATCGACCGCTGATAATTCTTCGTGTTCGCGACCCAATTCATCTATGTTGACCGCCCTATGACCACCAACAAGTGTTGTCCCACACTGGTCACAGTAGAGCATCTCAAGAACACGGTGTTGATCCCGACAGTTAATTGGCCTATCGGTATCGACATATAGCTTTCCAACAAGACGATGCTCATCTCCTTCTTGGTCTTCACAACCACAGTTCCGTACGGGACAGCACCACAAACCCTCAAAATTCCTAAAGAACCAATGGAACTTAAATCGGGGAAGATCCTTATCTTCTTTCCAATGAGCCAACGCTGCAAGAACACCACGAATGGCGAGGGTTTGCTCATTTTGTGAAAGTTCAGGAAACAATGTTGATGCGAAATCCGCTATCGCCACAGCTCGACCTTTGTCCAGTGGACTTTTTGCCATCGCATTAACCAGACCGTCGGACAGCCAGACATGGTCTCTCTGCAGGACAGCTTGCCAGAACAACGTTGGATCAGCGCCCGACTGGTCGTTCTCTGCTACAGCAAGGACCGCTTGCTCAGGAGACAAATCGGTTTCAAGTTTTTTGCCGAGAGAAATATATGGCCCACTATCGATCGAGAAATGTTCAGCAGATCGCTTCTTGATTGACTCTTTTACAACAGTAAATCGATCCGCATCTGCCCCGAAAAACTCACAAAGATATTTTCGAGCTTCAGACTCGTTCTCCAAAGAGGCACTGGCTGACAAAATTCGAAGCTGGCTGTGGTTGGGCGTCAATCCGAGTCGTCGAAGGAGAAGGCGGATCAAGAACGCTACCTCTGTCCCAGCTGTTCCTCTATACAGATGCAGTTCATCTATGACGAGATGGAATCTGTTGTTCTCACGGTCTTCTTCGAGCCACTCTTTTGTCTTCTCGAAGATCGGGTCCTCAATTTTGCGCATGAGCATGATGCTCAACATGCTGAAGTTGGTTATTAGGATGTCAGGCGGATGGGACTGCATGTCCCACCGACTCAACATCTCACCACCACCTAGACGAGGAAACGCGTAACTCGCTTCCCTCTTCTGGAGTTGCTCAGAGTCTGTGTTCGTAGGCATCTTTGAAATCCCACGATGGCTAGAGTCGTAACCACGAATCTCGGTCTCTAGTTGCTCAATCTTGCTCTTGTTGGGTTGCCCCTCGCTGGAGTATTCTTGCCCCGGAACAGGAGTCTGTCCGGTATACCGACCAAAATAGATCTGGTTCCCATCTCGATTCTTTTGAAACCAATTCCGAACATCTTCTGAGTCGAGGGCCTCCCTAAGCCTAGAGATCTGGTCCTCGACCAGTGCGTTCATCGGATATACGACCAGTGCCCGTACCGCGGCAGATCGACCATCGGTCTCATGCTCCCGCTGGCCAACTCGAGGACTCTTCTCAGAGCCTCGGCACTGTTTTCTGTGTGCCGCCGCTTCAGGCAAATCAGCGCTCCACCAATCACCCGAACGCGCGGCCGAGACTCCAGGCTTAGACCAGCGAGAAGAGTCTTCGATCAGATACGCAAACAACGGAAGGAGAAACGACTCGGTCTTTCCCGATCCGGTACCAGATGTTATGAGCGCATGCTTACCGGCAATAACCTGCTTCAACATCTCTACTTGATGCGTGTATAGAATCGTGGATGGGTCTATGAGACCTTGACCAATAAAATCAACGAAATCTGCAGCGACGCCGCGGGCGACCCATCTCTCCCCCAACAACCCTGTCAGGTCACCTACTCTCTTACCAGATGACTCATATTGAGGTGATGGTTCGATCAGCGGTTTACGATAAAAACACTCTGAATCCAGAAGGAGCGATCGACGTTCTTCAGTCAACGAGCGACTACGCAATCGGTATGCGGTCTCTAAGTACAACAGGAACCGCTCTTTTATACCTTCGAAAGAACCTATAGGATCTTGCATTCAGTGTCCCACTACATCACAGCTACACGTCCAATTTTAGCCCTGATCATATCCAAAAGCTTTTGCGGAACACCAGAATAACATATCTTATTTGTGCCATTATGCATTTTGATCATGGCCGGGCGACCAGAACACAGGGTGAGTGATCGATCATATAACAATGGTAAAGGCGCGTGCAGAGGGCAATAGAATTCGAACGACGCCGACTCGTAGATGAAAGGGTGTATCCCCATGGAGGAAAAATAGAGATAACGACCCCAGTCTGTAGACACCCGAGCATGACTTCCATCTCTCCGGACAAAAAAACAAACGTCCAACTTTGTATACGGTTCAGAGAACTTTTCAAGCCGCGGCACATCACGGGACCTTCCCTCAATAAAATGGTGCTTACTCCGGGAAAAATATTGGCCATCTCCTCTACTGTAACGGTTCTCTTCTTGCGTGAAATCTAGCGACTCCTGGTAGGACTGAAGTGAACTGGCTGTGGCCATGATGTCATACGCCGGAAAACCGTCGCCGAGTTGAATGTTGAGGTGACCACACAGTTCGTCAATAGACCTTGAATCATCGCCACATATAGTGACTCGATCTGGGCAATATCCATGACCATCACTTTCGACTCTTTCCGTTTCTACCGATAGCCCGAACCGATCGATCGAACGTTCTAGCTGTTGCTCGACGTTAGAGCCACGTCTTCCCACTAGCAAATACTTTGGCTTTCCGATAAACGGTAAACGCATTAAAGCCGATGGACAGACGTAGATATATCGGGACCTTTTTCGGGTCTGCACTTCTATATGCCCAAGCGCCTGGAGATTTCGGACGGTCTGCCACAACAATATACGTGGATTTTCAATATCTCTAGAGTTGGGTCCAAGTTGATCAACGAGTGATCCAAAGTCGGCCCAACTCATGCGTTCTCGACTAGACACAGTTGCAAGAAGTTGTTCCCCTATAGAGATAGCATCCATAATCACAGAATTCAACTCAGTCGAGCTTCCCGCAGAGCGCGTGCTAGCATGCTTTCGCCAACATCTTCTGTTGCGTGGACCCGGTTGGTTGAGGCAGCCTCTACGTAGCGTTGCCACAACTCTCCATCTCTCTCATCTTTTACAACATCATTGTTTGCATCAATATCGAGAATGCACTTCACCCATTTTCGGTGGGTTGGCTCGTTCTTATTCGGCAGGCCTGGTGAGCAGCGCTCTGGAGGCGGATCTGTAAATGCCAACCTCGGTCTGTTCTCTACATTAGATTCGTAAGACACGACCCACACGACCTCCCAGACCGGGGGCGCTCGATCCGGCCACACTGAGTGCTCTTTTGGATCACGACCAAGAAAGACCACCTTCTCAGACCTCATCAGTTGCTCATGCATGAGGGCAATATCGGCCCCCTCCACACGCACACCATCTTTGACGATCGGTCCGCTCATCCTAGGCCCTTCCTGGACGGTGCGCGGAACAAAATCACCCGAAGCGTTGATTTGAGGATTCTGGCTCAAGCGTCCCAATTCAAGCTTTTGAACCAACGAAAAAGCAAGAGGCGGAAACAATGCAATACCCGCCCTTTCAAATTTGATCGAGAGCGTTTTGTCTATCGGGAGATCGGTCGGTAACTCTCGAATGCCCGATTCATCTGGACCGTCTACCGGAACCCTCTTCCCATCCCAGCTAAGCCACACAGATAACTCCTCCGACTCACATGACGAAGGAATTTCCAGTTTCGGTGGTCCGAAACTCATGAAGCTCCGCGAGCCGCGACGTGCCTTGATCCCGCCGACCAGCCTCGGCGACTCAAGCGGTCGGACATCAAAACAGTTGAACAGCGTTTTGAGGTTCTTGTTATCCAGTACGCCTTTACAGCTGAACAAGTGCCAACCGTCCATCTGCCCCTGAAGCGAACGAACTTGTAGGGCATTAAAGTCTCGTTCAAACTTCAGAAGTTGATCCTTGACCGAGTCAGTAACCAACAACAACATCGGCCCAGAATTTGGGGCCTGTCTCGTTTCGAGATGATCGTCTATCCCTTGGCTATGCCCTGGGACAAAAACCCGTGTGCGGCTACTGAGCAGAGAAAATCTTATACCCGATGAGAAAAAACCAAAGTTCTGAGAGAGATCAGCTTCAGTTACCGTATATGGGACTCCATTAGAATCGACGATGATCCGGGAGAGTTGATGTCGTTGTGCCTTTGCTATCCACGTCGATTCAGCACCTTCTTTCTTGAGCTGAAATCCTTCTGCTGGATATTGGAACATGGTTTTTGCTCGCAGTCCCAGAATAAATTCGCCGGTTCTACTGTGTCTTCTAATCGAAAGCAGTAGTGTGCCCCTAGGCCTGGGTTCACCCTGGTAATCGTCTCCTGACGGGAGGCCATCCCATTTCTCAAAATGAGATCGAAGAATGATCTCCAGCAACGGCCACTTGTCCTCACTTCCAACAAAACGTTTTAGCATGGGTGAAACGGACGAAGCGATCTCCCTTAGTTCGTTCGAGCTCGGAGTGACCGTTTTATCCAGGCCAGACTCATAAAACACATTCGGGAGCCGTTCGCTGTCGTTCGGTCTGATGATCGTCTGTGCGCGTATGAGGCCAACATTCAGATATTCTTGAACCCGAAAATTGTTTTCAAAATTTCCGAGATCGCCGTTTCGATCGTCTAGAGACCATGTCTCTAGATCGCCCCATACCTCTTCCGTCACTTTCTTTATCTGCGTAGAGGCCCCGACCCTTAACGGAGCTATCAGACGCTCCAGCGATTTCCAATAACCGTCTTCTTGAGAATCTTGAGCCGCTAACACAAAAATCCCTAGGTAGGCGATGTAAGGTGGATACTCTTCGCGTCGCTTGAGTCGCCAATCTTCATAGGCGTCTAGTGCCCGTACGCACAGACTCTTGGGGTTGTTTGGATGATCCTTAAACCAAGGTGGTCCCTTTCGAAGGGCGTTCATGTAATCATCCAAGTCGCCGATCTCTTCGATCAGATCCTTGTCAACAGTCAAAAGAACCGTTTGATCTTCCTTGACGGGTGAGAACACCTTTTCAGCGATCGCATCGTTCCACTTGAGATAGTTCATCTAAGGGATAAGGGATAGGAATTTGCTTTTGGCAGAGGTGAGGGATTACACCATCAGCGGCCCTCGAAACCCTGTCGTTGTCTGTTTCACATCACTCCTGTCATCCCTAACCGCCATTTCATCCCCTCATCCCTTCTGTTTTTTATCCACAACTCACA
>Ga0187833_10006680_pt1 | contig 10607 bp, 9 predicted proteins | sample ETNtaG_37_FD_167968 | JGI IMG/M metagenome (GOLD analysis project Ga0187833, IMG submission 167968) | Marine microbial and viral communities from oxygen minimum zone, Eastern Pacific Ocean - ETNP2014_SV_400_PacBio MetaG (Illumina Assembly) | ecosystem: Environmental > Aquatic > Marine > Hypoxic... | reverse complement strand
GATTTTTCATTTCTTTGTAGCGAGTTTTTTCCTAATATCTCCCAGCCCCTTTCCCAATCCCGAAACCCTTCGACATGATCAATATGGAATTTATATATTTGCCCAAGAAATTCACCGTTCTTTGAAAGATACTCATGAGGGACAGACTCTATTTCAAAACTGGTCTTTGCATCCGGATGCAAACAAACCAAGGCGTATCCTACCAAGGGAGACACTTGCGCCATCGCAGTCTGGACAGAAAAGTAGAATAGCAAAAGTGCTGCGGATAATTTCATCTAACATTTCCTAAATATCCGAAAATTTAGGGAAATCATATCACCATTCCACGGTCAAGAAAGCGGTATGACATCAATCATCGTCGCTTGATTGGGGGAAGACGACTGGGCTAAAGTCGCGCGCTTTCGCGGCCAGGCCGCACCACCCGGAGACCGGTACCATATCCAATCCCGTAGATAACTGCCCTGCGGTATCGGACCTGCGCTCGCTCGCCAAGCGTCGCCTGCCGCGGGCCATATTCGATTTTGCTGATGGCGCTGCCGAGGACGAGATATCGCTGCGCCACAACAGCTCTGGCTTCGGACGCTACGACCTGGTGCCGCGAATGCTTGCTGGGCTGGATTCCGTTGATATCGGCACGGAGGTGATGGGCCGGCGCATCGACTTGCCGCTGATCGTCTCGCCGACTGGTATCGTGGCGTTATTTCGGCGCGAAGGGGAGGGCGCGTTGGCCGCTGCCGCGGCGCGGGCCGGCTCGATCTACACGCTCTCGACCGGGGCCTCAACCAGCATCGAGGATGCGGCGGCCGCGGCTGGTCCCGATGGCGCCATGTGGTTCCAGATCTACGTTTGGCGCGATCGCTCGCTCATCGGCGAATATATCTGCCGCTGCCGCGAAGCCGGCTACAAGGCGCTCTGCCTGACCGTCGACGTGCCGGTGCTCGGTAAGCGCGAGCGCGATTTTCGCAACCATTTCGGCCTGCCGCTGAAGGTAAGCCCGCAGCTTGTTTTCGATGTCCTGCGCCACCCCGCCTGGTTCTGGCGCGATTACCTGACGGCGCCCAAGGTCTCTATTCCCAATATCGAGAACTCAGCCGTTAGCAAAGACCTGACGACCATGAGCAAGTTCATCGATTCCCAATTCGATCCGTCGGTGTCATGGGACGACGCGGCGTGGATGATCGAGGAGTGGGGCGGCCCGTTCGCGATCAAGGGCGTGCTTTGCGCCGAGGATGCGCGCCGCGCCGTCGACCTCGGCTTCGGCGCCATCATCGTCTCGAACCACGGTGGGCGCCAGCTCGATCAGGCGCCGGCGCCGATCGACGTGTTGCCGGAGATCGTCGAGGCTGTGGACGGGCGGGCCGAGGTCATTCTCGACGGCGGCGTGCGCCGCGGCACTGACATTCTCAAGGCCATCGCCCTCGGTGCCAAGGCCTGCATGACAGGCCGGCCGTTCCTTTTCGGTCTCGCGGGTGGGGGACCGGCGGGCGCCGATCGCGTTTTCCAGATTGTCGGCGACGAGATTCGTCGTAACATGACCTTGGTCGGAGTCAGCAAGCTCGCCGACCTCGGCCCGCAACATCTGCGGGTGCGCGCGTAGAGGAGAGTGCCCATGAAGCGGATTGTGAGCCTGCTGGCAGCAGCTGCGATGAGCGTATCGGTGACGGTGGTGGCCGGGGAGCCGATCAGGATCGGCGTCATCCTGCCCTATTCCGGCGTCTATGCGAGCCTCGGCAGCGAGATCACCCAGGGCATGGAGTTGGGCTTTGCCACCTTCGGTTCGGAGGTGGCGGGACGGTCGATCGAACTCGTGACCGAGGACTCCGAGGTCAAGCCTAATACCGGCCTCGCTAAGGCCAAGAAGCTCGTGTTCCAGGACAACGTGGACCTGCTCGTCGGCCCCGTGGCCTCGAACGTCGCCAATGCTTTGCGCGACTTCGTGCACGGCCGAGAGGTGCCGCTGATCATCCCCAATGCGGGCAACAACCTGCTCACCGGCGAACGCTGTAGCCCCTGGGTGCTGAGGACTTCGTTCTCCAACGCTCAGATTACCCGCGGCATGGGGCCGTGGATGGTCGCGCGCGGCTATGACAGCATCTATCTCATCGCTGCCGACTATGCAGCCGGGCATCAGATGATGGACGCCTTCCGCGAGACCTATGTGGCGGCCGGCGGCACGGTGGTCGGCGAATCCTTTCCTCCGCTGCGAGGCACCAAGGATTTTGGCCCCTTCCTGGCTCAGATCAAGGCGGCGGGCCCGAGCGCCGTCTTCGCCTTCTTTGCCGGCGGCCAGGCGATACAATTCGTCAAGCAATATCGCGAGTTCGGCCTCAACGAGACGATCCAGCTTTCTGGCGCCGGCTGGCTAACCTCGCCGCTTTACGTGGATGTGCAGGGCGAGGCCGCGGCGGGCATCCTAGGTATCCTCAATTATGTGCCCGGCATCGAGTCGGAAGAGAACGCGGCCTTCCAGGTGGCCTATCGCGAGGCTTACGGCCGCACCGCGTCCGAGTTTGCCGTGCAGGGCTACGACACGGCGCGACTGATCGTCGAGGCTCTGAAGGCGCGCGGCGGCGATACGGAAGACCGCGCTGCGCTCGTCTCGGCGATGCACGCGGTCTCGTTCACCGGGCCGCGCGGCACGTTACGCATCGATCCCGCTACCAACAACATCATCCAGGACATCCACATCTTCGAGACCCGGCCGGGTGCGAAAGGCATGGAATTGCAAGTCATCGAGAGTCTGCCTGCAATGCAGGACCCGGCGAACGGCTGCGTGTTCTAGGCCCGCAACAGGATAATGCTGCCGTGGGCGTCGAGGCGCCCTGACCAGCCCGGCGGAATAACACAGGTCGCGTCGTACTCTTCAACGATGGCCGGCCCGGCGATGTCGGATACCAGGTCGCCGCGGCCGAGGATCGACGTGTCGCACCAGCCGGCCTTGCCGAAATACGCCTGACGGCTGTTTCCTGACCCCTTTGCCTGTGGCGCGGCAGCTGCGGCGATCCTGTTGCCCTCGAGCTCGGCCCTGGCCACGACCCGCAGGTTGACCAGCTCGACCGGCTCTTCCGGGCCGGCGCGGTGGCCGTAGGTGCGCAGGTGCTCTTCGCCGAAGGCCTCCTCCAGGATCGCCATCTTGTCGGCGTCGAAATCCCCGTCCGGGGCGGCAACGGAAAGATCGTAGATCTGGCCCCTATAGTGGAGGTCGGCAACGCGGGCGATCGATATGCACTGGTCGGCGAAGCCTTCGCGGCGCAGCTCGGCCCGGGCCTCCTCAGCGACCGCATCCCAGGCACAGGTCAGCTCCCGCGGGGCGACCTCTCGCAGCAGCTGGTTGAGGGTGCGCGAGTGGTATTGCTCGATGTCTGCCTGGAGCAGCCCGAAAGACGAGAACAGCCCGGGTGAGGGCGGTACGACGACGCGTGCCATGCCGAGGGATGCGGCCATGCCGGCGGCAAACACAGGGCCGTTGCCACCAAAAGCGAAGAGGGCGAAGCCGCGCGGGTCGCGACCGCGCTCGCTGGAAACGGCCTTGATGGCGCGGATCATGTTGGCTGCGGCAATGAGATGCGCGCCATAGGCAGCCTGCGCCATGTCGAGGCCCAGGGGCCTGGCGATGAGCTCGGCGAACACGGCTTCTGCCTTGGCCGGGTTGAGCGGCAGCGCGCCGCCGACAAGATGGTTAGGGTTTAGGTAGCCCAGAAGCACATTGATATCGGTGACTGTCGGCTCGGTGCCACCCAGGTCGTAGACCAGCGGACCTGGCTTCGCGCCGGCGCTTTCGGGTCCCACCTGCATTGAGCCGCCGGCATCGATCCAAATTTGCGAGCCGCCACCGGCACCCACCTCGGCAATGTCGATTGCAGGCGTCTTGAGCAGATAGCCGGCGCCGGTCAGCAGGCGCGAGCCGATCATGATGCCGGCATTGACCGAATATTGCTGGCTGCGAGTTACCTCGCCGCCTTCGATCAGTGCCGCCTTGGCCGTGGTGCCGCCCATGTCGAATGTGACGATGTTCTCGATGTCTGACAGCGCCTGCGCACCGACCACGCCGCCAGCAGGCCCCGATTCGATGACGTGGCAGGGGCGCTCCACCGCCGCCCAGTCCGACATCAGCCCGCCGCTCGATTGCATCAGCAGCAGCGGCGCGGCGATGTTGGCCTGATCGAGGTCGTGTCGCATCCTTTCCAAATAGCTGCGGATGACGGGCATGACATAGGCGTTGATCGCCGTCGTCGAGGTGCGCTCGTATTCCCTGATCTCTGGCAGCACGTCGCAGGACAGGCAATAGGGCAGGCCAGGCGCCAGAGTCTCGATGATCTCGCCGAGGAGGCGCTCGTGAGCGGCATTGCGGAAGCAGTTGAGCAGGCAGACCGCGATCACCTCGACGCCTTCATCTAGCAGAGCCTGCACCGCGCCCTCCGCGTCGGCGCGGCCGAGCGCGACTTCGACCTCGCCGTTTGCGTTGATGCGCTCGTCAACCTCGACGCGGCGGTAGCGCGGAATGAGGGGCGGCGGCTTCTCCCAATGCAAGTCGTAGAGCCGCGGCATGCGCAAATTACGAATCTCGAGGATGTCGCGAAAGCCCTTGCTGGCGATCAGCCCGGCGTGTGCGCCCTTGCCTTCGAGAATGGCGTTCGAGGCGACGGTAGTACCGTGCAGGATCTCGCGCAATTGGTCGGGCAATATACCGTGCTCGGTGAGCAGCTCGGAGAGCGCATCGAGAATGGCGTGGGAATAGTCATCGACGCTGGACGAGACCTTCTTCACCAACGTGCTGCCATCATCGCCGACGAGAACGATGTCGGTGAAGGTGCCGCCGATGTCGATGCCGACGCGGTAGCGTGTCATTCGTCTTTCCAGCAGACGTCGGGGACTGGCGCGCGTGTGCACATCTCGCTGCGCAAGGCGGCGGTCGCCTGCGTATCGACCCGCCAAGACTCGCAATCGACAATGACGCCATACTCCGCGTGTGCCGCCGCGGCGCTGACATAGCCGTTGCGTACGTCGTCAAGCACGGCCTGAGGATCGCGCTCAAGCGGATCACCCCAGCCTCCGCCGCCGGGCAGCTCGTGGCGGAAGATGGTGCCATGTTGAATCTGCAAGGTGAGCTTCGATGCCTGTGCTTTGCCATCGACATAGTTCGCGCCAGGCTTGCCTGCCCTGCCGCCGTAAAGTCCATAAGGGCGGATGGCAAAGCGGTCCGCACGGACCTGGAGGATGGCCTCACGTTCCAGCAGGCGGTAGTCGCGACGATAGGGCGCGCCGCCGCGGTACTTGCCCGCACCCGCACGGTCGCACAACAATTCGTAGGCTAGGATCTGGATCGGGTATTCGCCCTCGATCACTTCGACAGATTGTGAGGCCATGTTGGCAAACATGTTGGAATTGCCTTGCAAGCCGTCCGCCCATGGTCGCCCGCCCCAAGTTCCACACGCGAAATCGACAAAGATGAATGGCTCGAGGTCATCGGTCCAGCCGCCGATCGAGACGCCTGTATTGCCGCCGTCGGACGCGGCACAGACGCGCTCTGGCAGCATCATGGCAAGCGCGCCGAAGCAGCAATCGAGCATGCGAAAGCCCGTGAGCCCGCGCGCGGCGCAGGCAGCGGGCAGCACGGCGTTGGCGATGGTGCCTTCGGGCGCGGTCACGTCAATAACGCGGAAGACGCCTTCGTTGTTGGGAATGTCGCCGGGCAGGACCGAGCGGATGGCGGTATAGGCCGCGGCCTTGGTATAGGAAAGCGTGTTGTTGATGGCGCCTTTCACCTGGTCCGCCGAACCGGTCCAATCCACCGCCATGGCGTCGCCCTGCTTCCGGATGGTGCAGAACAGGCGGATTGGCTTGCCGACGTCTATGCCGTCGTCGTCAATCCAGTCCTCGAAGCTCCATTCACCATCGGGAAGCTGGGCTACAGATGCGCGGGTTAGCCGCTCGGCATAATCCATCACCTCAGCCATGTACGCGGCGCAGGCTTGGGCGCCGTAGCGCTCGACGAGCTCGAGGAGCTGGGTCTCGGCGATGTGGCAGGCGGCAAGCTGGGCGCGCAGGTCGCCCATGACGCGCCCGGGAATGCGCACGTTGCGCTCGATCAGCGTCGCGATCGCCTCGTCGCGCCGGCCACCGTGATACAGCTTCAGCGGCGGAATTCGCAGGCCTTCCTGGTAGATTTCGGTAGAATCGGAGGCGTTAGATCCGGGCACTCGGCCACCAATATCGCTGTGATGGCAGATCGTGGCGGCGAAGGCCACGCGCGCTCCGTCGGCATAGATCGGTTTGAAAAGAAAGATGTCCGGCAAATGCATGCCGCCGTCGAAGGGATCGTTCAGGATGAACACGTCGCCCGGCTGCATATCGTCTCGGAAGCGCTCGACGACGACTGCAAGCGCCGTCGGGATTGAGCCGAGATGGCCCGGTAGCGTCAGTCCCTGTGCAACCAGTCTGCCGTTAGCGTCAGCAAGCGCGGTGGAAAAGTCCATGTTGTCGCGCAGTACCCCGGAATAGGTGGTGCGGCAAATGGTCAGCGCCATTTCGTCGGCAATGGCGAAGACTGCGTTCTTGAACAGCTCGAAGGTAATCGGGTCGTCAATCAAAACTGAATCCCGGTGTGCGCGTGTAGTAGTGCAGAGCCTCGTCCTGGAAGATCAGGCAGGCCATGCGGTCGGACCCGCGATTGTGGTGTGAATGCATCGATGTTGCCGGAGTGATCTGGACGGCGCCATTGACCCAGTCCAGGCGCTCGCCGTCGACGATCGAATGTACGCCCTTGCCTTGGATGGCCAGTACCACCGCCACGCCGTTGTGGCGATGGGGGCGTTGGTCGGCGCCGGCTTCCAGAGTATTGAGTGCGACATTTATGCTGGGCAGCGTGTTGGTCGAGGGCGCTAGGGCATCGCTTGAGAAAAGCACAGCATGGCCCGTCGTCTCGCGCGTGATCGGGCGCTGCCAGATGGCTTTGAAACGCTGCGCGATCTCAGCCGCCGGCCAATGCACGGCGCATACCACCGCTTCGCCGGGATCGGGTGGGCGCAGCTGCTCGAAGGCGAGCAAGGGCTCGTTAGTGCCGATCAGTAGAAGGCTATCGTCGCCACCGCGGTGGCGTGTCTCATCGCCACCGGGAAAGTAGAATACATCGCCCTCGGCCCAGGCGATAACGTCGCTGCCGTTGCGGCTCTCGCCCTCGCCGTCGATGACATAGGCAACTTCACCGGAGGCGGCGAAGTGGGTGCGCAAATCCTCGCCGACGCGAAGGCGCGCATAGCGCATTAACATGGTTGGTGTGGTTGCCGGGTAGGAAGTGCTGAGTGCGTTGGCACGGTCGAGCGGGATCAGCGCCGTCGGGCAGGTGGGATCGAAAGCTGCTTCGCGCTCGGCCAGGAACTGGTGTGCCGGCACCGGCGGCCAGGCGAAGGTGAAATTGTTGTCGGCGCTATGATAGCGCGCGCGCCCGGCCGGCGTTGGCGTTGCCATGGTTATCCTCTCGCCGCTGAGCTCTGTCCTGGCCGGACCCTGATTAGTTTTTGCTGTCGTAGCGGATGCCCTTGGGCGTCCCGACAAGCGCTTTGCGCACCAGTTCCAGCGCATTGCCCCTGTAGCCGCCCTTGTTGGAGCTGGCGCGCTGAAGCGCCGCCTCCGCCTTGCGCAGGTGCTCGATGGCACCGCGCATCGCTGGCTGCTCCTCCGCCGTTACCTGGCTCGGGACCGAAAGCAACAAGAACCCTGCCGCCATGGTGCCAGCGCCAGCGAATCCTCTTGAGCAGAATGCGGTCATGACTTGTCCCCCTCAGGCGGATCGGTCGTGCCGCCGCCGCCTGTTCCTACCAGGTTTCAACGTAGCATTGCCTTGCTGGCACGGCCAAGCCCTCGACCCGCCCCGCGCCCATGGGGTAGAGAGGTGCCTGCGAGGGCGAAAGGGGCGCGGGTGCTGCTCGATCCGACATTTCTGGCGATACAGGCGTTGAACGCGTTGCAGCTTGCGAGCCTCCTGTTCCTGCTGTCGGTGGGGTTGTCGGTGGTGTTCGGGCTGATGAATTTCATCAATCTGGCCCACGGCACGTTGTACATGGTGGGAGCCTATCTCGGCCTCGTGGCGGTGCGTGAAACGGGTTCGTTTTGGCTGGCGCTTGCGCTCGCGCCATTGGGCGTGGCGCTGGTCGGTGCCGCGCTCCACGTCGTCCTGCTGCGCTATATGCAGCGCGCCAGCCCTATGCGCCAGGTTTTGGTGACTTTCGGGCTGATCTATGTCGGGCTAGACTTGGTGCGCATGCTTTGGGGCAATTACAGCTACGGCATCGAGCCCCCGGTGGCCTTTGCTGGCAGCGTGCGGATTCTCGGCGAAATCTATCCCGCCTATCGCCTGCTGGTGATCGGCATCGGCGTTATCGTGCTTGTGGCACTCGCCCTAGTCCTGGAACGCACGCGGCTCGGCGCCGTGGTACGTGCTGGCGTGGATGATCGCGAGACCGCATCCGCCATCGGCCTCAACATCGATCTGGCTTTCTTCGGGGTCTTCTGCCTGGGCTGCGCGCTTGCCGGGCTTGCCGGCGTCGTGGCGGCGCCGGTGTTGTCGATCCATCCGGGCATGGACATGTCTATTCTCGTGCTGACCCTCATTGTCGTCGTGGTCGGCGGGCCGGGCAGCCTGCGCGGCGCGGTGCTGGGCTCCTTGCTGGTCGGCTTCGTTGAGACCTTCGGCCAGGTGCTGGCACCCGCCTATGCCAGCATGCTGCTCTACGCTCTGATGGCGCTGGTGTTGATCCTGCGCCCCGGCGGCTTGGTGCCGGTGCGCCGCGTGGTGCGGGCGTGAGCAGCGCGCGTGGGCGCAGCGCGGGCGCGGCGCTGTTGGCGGTGGTCGCCCTTGCGGCCTGGCTATCGGTCGGCTATTTCGGCTACGAGCTGATCACGGAGATCGCCATCCTGGCGATCTTCGCCATGAGCCTTGATCTGCTGGTTGGCTTTGCCGGCATGGTTTCGCTGGGGCATGCGGCCTTTTACGGTATCGGCGCTTACGCCATTGCGGCTTGCACCACCATGCTCGGCTGGTCGGCGTTTTCCGCCATGGTACTGGCGGTCGCGGCATCGGCTGCTGTGGCAGGGATTGTAGGCGCTTTCGCGGTGCGTCTCGGCGGGGTCTTCTTCATCATGGTGACGCTTGCCGTCGGCGAAGCGGTGCACGCCTATCTGTTCAAGGCACGTGCCTTCGGCGGCGACGACGGCCTGGCCGGCGTGACCCAGCTCGACCTCGGCGCTATCGGGATAGACCTTGCCGATCCGCGTGCCTTTGCCGCTTTTGCGCTGATGGCAACCGGACTGTCCTACGCCATCCTCGAGACGGTGGTGCGTTCGCCGTTCGGGTGTCTTCTCGTTGCCATTCATCAGAACGAGCGCCGCGCGCGCGCCCTTGGTTGCCGCGTCGAGCGGGTCAAGCTTGGTGCCTTTACGTTGGCCGGCGCGCTCGCCGGCCTGGCGGGCACGCTGACGGCGCAACACACGCGCTTCATCTCACCCGAGCTGCTGGCCTGGACGGTCTCGGGCGAGGCGCTGATCGTGGTTATCGTCGGCGGCATGGGCAGCTTAGTTGGGCCGGCAGCGGGCGCGGCGGTGATCGTGCTGGCAAAGCACTGGGTGAGCGGCGCGACCGAGTTCTGGATGCTGTGCATGGGCCTTGCCTTTATCGCTGTGGTCGTGCTGGCGCCCAACGGACTTTACGCCTCGCTCGCAGCTTTGCTCCGGAGGCTCCGCCGTGTTGTGCGCTGACGGCCTGCAGAAGCGCTTTGGCGCGCTCGTGGTCACCCGCAATGTGAGCTTCGCGCTCGAGCCGGGCGAGCGGCGCGCGTTGATCGGACCGAACGGGGCGGGCAAGACGACGCTCTTCGATCTGCTCACCGGCGAGCAGCGCGTGGATGCGGGGCGCATCGAATTTAATTCCCGTGATATTACGGCGGACACGCCTGATGCGCGGGCACGCGCGGGGCTGGGGCGCTCGTTCCAGCGCAACAGCTTGTTCGCGGGCATGAGCGTGGCCGAGAATCTGGTGACAGCGGCCGCTTTGGCCTCTGGTATCGGCAAGGTCTTCTGGAAGCCCCTCGTGCGCTATACTCGCTTGCGGGCCAAGGCAGAGGAGATTGCCAATGCCGTGGGCCTGGGAGATGCCATGGATGTCGGAGTCGAGGCGTTGCCTTACGGGTTTCAGCGCCAGCTTGAGGTCGGCCTGGCCCTGGCCCTCGACCCGGTTGCCCTGCTGCTCGACGAGCCCACCGCCGGCATGAGCCCCGAAGAAACCGTTGCCATGAAAGCGCTCATTGCAGGCCTGCCGCGCAGCTTGACGGTGCTGGTGATTGAGCACGATATGGATGTGGTCTTCGACATTGCCGACCACATCACGGTGCTCGATGCGGGCAGCATCCTTTTCGAGGGCACGCCGGAAGAGGTGCGGGGTTCGGCCGAGGTGCGCGCCCGCTATCTTGGCGAGGCTTGAGTATGTCGCTCTTCGAACTCGACGATCTCAATGCCTGGTACGGGTCGAGCCATGTGCTGCAGGGCGTGACGTTCAGCGTACAAGAGGGTGCGGTGACGAGTCTGCTGGGTCGCAACGGTGCTGGGAAGACGAC